>Ga0066840_10000078_pt1 | contig 14125 bp, 13 predicted proteins | sample ETNtaG_32_FD_67281 | JGI IMG/M metagenome (GOLD analysis project Ga0066840, IMG submission 67281) | Marine microbial and viral communities from oxygen minimum zone, Eastern Pacific Ocean - ETNP201302PF84A | ecosystem: Environmental > Aquatic > Marine > Oceanic | place: Pacific Ocean: Eastern... | reverse complement strand
TCCGTTATCGTACCTAATTGTGATATTCTTTTGGTTGCCACAACCGCTCGCTATTTAGTTACAACTTTATTTATACTACTCAAGAGTCAACCTTGACGCATATTCATTAGCGTAGGTGCCTCTAAGTCCGTATACACCCCAACCCAACCAATAATATGCAGGTTTCATATAATCAGAGATAGATCCTCCATCCTTTTTAAGGTCTGGAAGAATGTGTTGGAATTGATTTTCATTTATCATATAACGAGTCTGACACTTGAGAGTGCTAGGGTCGCAACCATATTTGTTTGCGAAGGATCCTAGTCCATCATACCTTGCTACGGTAGTCCACTGAATCAGACCATAACCACCTGTATAACAGTTTTCGTATTTTACTCTTGCTCCTCCCTCACAAATGTTAGGGTGAAACAATGATTCTTGTTTAATATTGCCCATAACAGTTGCTAGGGCATTCTTGTCTGTAATTCCTATTTCTTGTAATTCTTGTAATACATGTTGCTCTGCTTTAGTTGCGTCTGGAAGACTATAGGTCATCAGACTAGCAATCAATGTAGCTTCAAGCATCGGGCACTTCCTCAAAATTAATAACGTATCCTTCTAAGTCCCACATTAATGGGTGGCACTCTTCCTCACAAAGGTAGCACGAATATTTGAATAAGTCTTCCATAGTGTATTCTGAAGACGTTTCTGCATCTAGAATAATCTCCTCGTCTTGTTGCATAAACTCTGGCAACTCATCAAAGGTGTATGGCATGCCATTGATTTTATAGCACTTGACGATTTGACGTCCTTGATCAGGTAATTCTAGATAACAATAGTTTTCGCTTACCTTGACCTGTAACATTTAAAAATCCTGTGTCATTTCTCTCATGGACTCTGCTACATATGCTCCAACAGCACCAGGATCTGGGACAAATTCCTCAGCGTCTGGGATGTTTACATCATCTGGAAGTTGAGTGTAACCCATGACTGGGGTCAACAAAACTGCCTTTTCATCTTTTGTAATAACTTTAATCGTATGACCCTTTGCACAAAGTTTCAAAGCAAAATCAAAGTTACTTTCAATCTCTTCTTGAGAGAGAGTAATAATAGTACTCATGGTGTGATTGTAAGTAGATCATTCGGGAGCACTGTTTTGAAGTTGAGAAGGGTTTCAGAGAAACCTTCACATCCTTCCTCGTCCCACTTGTATTTAACAACTTCTTCATAACCTGCCTCATCAAGAATGGTGATCTTGCGTTGGCTCATCTTCACGAAAACGTGAGCGACTGCATCTTCGTCCATAGTGTAAGGGTGAGTATCCCTACATCATACATCAATTCAGCAAGACTGGCAAGCCATAGATCTGGGTGGGTCCTGAGGAGCACCCTGCAGCGAAGAATCCAGTATTCACACCGTATGATGCGATACCGTTGTTTACTTGGTTAATGATAGCACCACCTGCTGCGTTAACGATCTCAGCGATACCACCTGACGATGTGTTGACAAATGTGAAGTGTGCACCAGTTGTCCCTGTTACCACGTCTGCCATACCACCTACCATCGTGGTCGCATTAGCAATACGAATGTGTAGGGGTGGCATCAATGGTGGGATGCCTGGTTGATCAACACATGCATCAACGATAGATCCTTTGACCATCTGGAATACACCAGAGATCTTAGGCACAACGTCAAGACTAAACATATTAACATATGCCAACTCACCAGATCCTAGGAATTTACTGATCCAGTTTGCTTCCATGGTGATCTCACCATCAGCAACTAGGTCAATAGCGTTACCTTCAATCTTAGTTACTTGTGCTGCTACGTTGATCTTGTCGGCTGCTTGTAGTTTTATATCAGCACCTTGCATAGTGACAACACCACTATATGCAATAGTGTGGTCACCATGTTTCACTTCAACAGATGATTGCTCTTTATTACTACCTGACTTCGTAGGCACGGCTAGAGTTGCACCGCCAGGTCTACGTCCATACCTATCACTACCTGGCTCTTTAGGATACTCAGGATAAATTTCTTGGCTATGGATCTGTGTAGGTGGTTTATAGAAATTAGCAGGAGTTGCAGCAGCCTGCGGTTGCACTTTCTCAGACTGATTGCCCTTCTGAGGTTTAGATGACCCTGTTGTTTCAGTTGGATCACCATTACTCTGATTGACATTCATCGCTCCAACAACTTCGATATTGAAGTTACCCATAACCTTGAGGTGATAGTCGCCCTCTACAGTCAGTGTTTTATTACCTTTGACAGTTTCACATGAGTCCTTGGCAATGATTCGTGTGTCATTGTTAGGGACATTCTTATGCACGTTACCAAGTTTATCTTCAATGGTAGATACACCGCCAGGTCCTGAGACAATACGTTTCTCTCTCTTAGGTGTAGCATCTTCAATGATGCTCGTGCCGTTAAGATATGTTGTGGTCTGTTGTCGATATGGATCTATTTCACCATAGAAGTCATTAAAGAATCCTCGACCAGTCTTCTGTGTCTTACCCCAGTTACCTGCAGGTAATGGTGCACCACTTGCTTTGAGTGCCTCTCCAAAAGTTTCACATTGGGTGGTGCCCAATAGAGGAAACCACCCTTTCGTCTTCGTGACCTTCGTCGTTCGTCCGCAGTCCTTTGCGAATAATGCTTTTAATATACCTAAGATAATACCTAACAGAGATCCCCAGTCCAACTTAGAGAAGTCTGTAGTAAGAATAGATTTGATTTCACCTGCAAATGATTTGACTCCTCCACCTTGCGACACACCTAAGATGCCATTCATCACCGTGCCGATCATATTTGCGGTATCTGACATTGCATTCTGTGCACCTGTCAACATACGGTCGATGATTGAATCTACCTTACCTGCAACACCGTCAAGAGCAGTAGTAATCTTGTCGGTAATAGAGTTAGCAATACTGTTTGCAAAACTAGAGAGATCACCAAGTGCACTGTTAACCAGTCCCAACCATGCAGGCATTGGTAAACAGAAAATGTCTAGAATCTCATTCAAGTAAGACATCAACAGTTTAAGCACTGCCATTGGCACAAACTTAGATAGCACTTTAACCATCAAGTTTACTGCTTTGGAGATTGCCTCTGCGATTGCTTGCTTAAGTGGTGCAAGCATACCTGATAGACCACCACTTACAAAGTTTACAATCTTATCCAGTCTATCTTTAATCGGGTCGCCAGGTATAATTTTACCAGTAATAATAGAAGTATATGTGCCGTTTTTACCTCTAGCAAGTTGGTTTGCCATTGATCCCAACTCGTTTAACATACGAGATAGGTCAGTCTTAAATCCTTTTCCTGCTGATCCATTGACACCATCTGCAACACCTTGCATCTCAGATGGGACGATTGCAGGGTTAGTTGAAGCGTCACCATGTCCAGAGTTGGCTACTGCTGCTTTACCTAGTGCACCTCTAGATTCATCTTCTTTTCCTGCAGGATCTGCAGGTGGTGCAACAACAGCAGGAGCAGTATTACCTGAGTTAACTTTTCTACCAGTTAGATCTTCTGCCTGTGGTGGACTATCGCTATCTGACTTTGATTCTTTCGGGTTAGCAGCAAAAGTATCACCTTTCTGATCAGACCCTTTAACAGTATGGAATGCACCCATAACCATCGGGATCTGTCCCTCTTCTCCGTCCATGAAGAAACCAACGACCATTGCACCTTCTTGCAATGACGCTGTAGTACCGATTTGTTTTACTTGTGCTTTATCAGTAGGGACAAGACACATTGCCCATGGCAATGCTTCTGTTGGCATCTTTTTGAGGTAGTCCTCAGAATCATTACCACCAGTATGCCACCCATAGATTCTTACCTTGCAACGACCGAGTTGCATCGGGTCTTTATTAGACTCGACCTCCCCGACCCACCAAGTGAATCCATCTGATCCAGAATAGTCTGTTAGCATTATAATAGGGTATGGATATAATTTATTTAGGAAGCTTTAAGAAGTGGAATTCTCCATCCTTCTCTTCTTTTCCCCACACAAATGCACCTGACCTTAGTCTACGACCATTGTCGAATGACCAGTAGTCGGTGCCATTAAATCTTGCGAGTGCAGTGATGTTAATATCATTGACAATACAAGGACCGTTGGTTTCTCCCCACCATGTCCCATCGTCCATTCTGACGAAAACAAAACCGCATCCTTTCTTGTTTCTTTTAAGGTCTAACGTATCACACTCAATGATATCATCATGGATACGTTTATACTTTGCTCTAAAATGTTTATAGGGTTTATCACGTCCCTCATACTCATACCAAGATCTACATTCTAGTATCTTGCCCTCTTTTATCTCAGTCCACTCGATATGTATGAGTGGCCACTTCTGTGGATCTGAATATGCTTGAGATTTATTTGAGTAATGTCCACACAGAGCCTCTTCAAAGCTACTCATCGTCTGAAACGCTACAAGCTAATTCTATTTGTTATTGTGTTTCTTGTCAAGCCCCCTTTGTGCTTGCTCTTTCATTAATCTAGCGTATAATATTTCTGCTTTAGACCAATGATCTGGGTCTTTAATAATTTTTTTTGCTGCCTTTTTTATTTCTTTTAGTCGCATGTGTCATATTTGTCAGAGTTTGCTAACTCTATTTATAACAAATACTTAACGTTTTACATCATGGGCACAACCGTCACCCTTGTAATTATCCGTGTCGTAATATCCACCTCTAGACCCAAAGTATAGAGTTGCCATCACAAACGGAAAAGCACCCCAAAAGAGTATGTTACCTAGCATCAATATACCTCGCTACACATACTCCCCAAAAAGTAAATGCTCCAAAAAATATTAGATATTCCATTAGTCTCTTTGCCTCCAATCATCAGGTCTATCTTGATGAAACCAATCAGCAATATCGTCTGGATTAATGAAACCCCTTTTGTGTTTACTTGAATCGGGGTCTCCAATATTCAAGTTATTCAGAAAAGAATCGTCTGGATTCGTTGCCAACCTCCTTGCAGTCTGCAACATGCCTCTAGCACTAGTGTTTCTTTTAGATAATTTTTCTGCCCATATCATATCTTCTAAACCTACTTCTTGTCCTGCTGCGATTGACTTGCATATTCCTTCAAGTCGAAGACGATACTGGGTTGATAACATACTTTAAGGTTGTTTCTTTAATTGTTCATAGAGAATTGCTTGCATAAAAGATTTAGGTCCTTTTTCAAGCAGATCTTCCTTCCACTTGATACTTTTCAGTGAAGGAGGATTCTTAAGTTTGTTTGTCCTTTTACGACGTGCCATTACTTTTTAAATACACCTGCCTTTGCAAGCAAGTATACCGAAAGGGACGTCCAAAAGACGATTTCAAGTCCTATATTATTCATTTAATCTTCATAAATTAGACACTCTGGCTCTTCTGGATGTTGGTCACAGAATAACTCTAATGCGTTTGGATCGTGGTGATCCCCTGCCTTGATCTCTTGTTTGTGATGAGATACATAGTCTTCCAACTCGTGCAATTCGACTTCAATATGCCGACGCATTTGTGGATTTGTGGTAGGATCGCTAAGGATTTCTTTATCCCTCTCGATGTGTGATTCAATACTTTTCATGTGATACCTGTGTGATTACTACTATTTATCTTCGCGGATGCTATCCTTGGTTAGATATAAAGTAGTGGTTATACCCTCTTTTCGGTAGACGTGTTTAAGACTTGCAATCAGATACTTGCCACTATATATCCGATCTTGTTTGACATCCTTTTTATTATCAGTTTTTGATGATGGGATGCTAACTTTAATAATCTCTCCGATAGTTAAGGCGGTATTGCCTGGCACGACAATGGTTAGTTGAATAGCATTTAGTAATGCATACCTAGCAGTAGCATACGATGAAACTGATAGCGTGTCAAGGTATGTCTTGGTTCCCCCTTCTGGATCACCACCACCTGCAGGTTGATGTATCCAAGTTGGCATAACTCTTAACTTAAATCTAGTAGCAGGTTGTTGATCAGAATCAAATCCTGTCTGTTGAAATGGTCTACCAGTATCAATAGTCGATGCTTTCTTAAATATCTGATCGTATGTGACTTCAAAGTTTCTACGACTTACTTCTGTTTTATTTTCACCACTCCCTGATCCTGTAGGTAGTGCAGATACACTGAGAGCAGGGACTGATACTCCAATCACTGATGTCTTATACAATCCTGATCTTAGTTTCTCTAGGTGATTAACCTTATCTGGGAATGATATACTCTGGATCTTAAAATATTCTTTTTCATCTTCTACCTCTACACCTGACTGCATGTAGGTGTATGTATTGATTTCTTTGTTAGGTGACCCTTCACATAGTTTATCAATAGATTTGAAATGGAATCCATGCTTATTCTCATAGAATAAGAAACCTGATTGCATTTTAGATCTTTGACCTGATCCTGCCTGCCTCAATACCTTGTCACTAAGATACATAATGACATCATATGGTCGCCAGTTAGGACAACTGAAACATACTTTACTAGGTGTCTCAAAATTTTCTTTCTTTACCTTCTGTCCACCTTTTAGGAATTGTTTCGTAATAAACTGAGGTAGATTCTCCTTGTCCTTATGCTTCTCACAAGGTCCGAATGCACCAAATACTCTGTTTGCTTCGTTTAAGAATGTTTCATGTGACACACAATGCAAGATATACATCGCTGCTCTTTCATTCTTAATGAAACTACCCATCTTGAATACTCTGAAGATAACCTCTAGAGGATCATCCTTTGAGCTCTCTGAAGTAATCTTGAGCTTTACAATCTCTTTACCACGAATGTTTTTATATAAGTCAATAGCATCAACGATTGATATATCACACCTCAAGAATGGACTATCAATAGACTCATAGTATTCTACAGACGCAACAAGATCTCCAATATCATATACATCATCACCCTTTAGTCTTGTCTTAGGTGACAACGCTTCATTCCACACCATCTTACCTGTTTCACCAAAGGCAATGGATGCTTCATTCAGCTCTACAACTTTTGCTCTTCTATTTGCCATTACTTAAGTCTAGGTGTGTAATCAAGGTCTGCTTTCACCTCTCTAAATCTAGTAAATTTAGATAATAGGTATGGATCTGCCTCATTCCATTGCTCAAAGTTAGGTGAAACAACAGGTATATTCTCAGGTTGTGATGCTTGACCTTCCCCTCCCTGAGACATCTTTGCTACTGCTTCATTCTGTGCTTCTACTGCAGCACCGATTGCTTGGTTTGCTTCTTCTTTTGCTTTTCTCCTGTCAGAATTTTCCTCTGTTTTGAATCCAAGTAATTTCTTACCAGTATCAACAACCTTATTAAAGACTTTTCCTGCCTTATCTAGGGTAAATTTAACTGCCATTACTGCAGGATCTCTCATCTCAGTCCTTGCTGCAGGATCCATTTTATTTTCTTGTTTGACCCTATTCTTAAATGCATACTCACCTCTTACATTCTTCTGCTGTTGTCCACTGAAGTTTCCACCTTCTCTACCTCTATCTTTAGCACCTGATCCTCTCATTCTCTTATCAGGTTTGATAACATCACCACTGACAGTTGTAGTAGGTGTAACCTTACTCCATGCATCTGCCATCTTTAAGTTAACAAACTCTTCGACAGGCATATTCAAACCTTCTGAGCTACCGAAGTTAAACACTCTTCTCTTCTCTCTTGTGCCTAGTCCTAAGAATCCTGACTTAACTTTATAAGGAGGATACATGACCTTAACTTGACGGAATCCACCAACATTACCAGTATCTTCTACCTTACCACCTGCCTGTATTAGTGTCTTATAATTGGTGATATTTTTATACTCACCACCTTTACTGAATCTAGGTAGTGCATAACCTTTTGATGATGCCTCTTTCATTCTCCTAGAGGTCAGACCAGGATTACCTTTTGTTTTAGGTGTATTGAATGGGACTATGAATGCTGATCCACCACTTGCTTTCTTAGGATATCCAACCCACTCCAAACCGTGACCAATGAATGATGTAGATTTACCACCATCTAGTGATACAGGGTAACCAGACATAGGACCATTGATCCATCCACCTGCTGCCATCTGAGGTAGACGTAGATGCTCACCACCACCTGCAAACCATGTCATTGGGTTAAACAGATTACGCTTCTTACCGCCCTTATTCATAGGACCATCTTCATCGGTCAATGTCTTGACCAACTTACCCATCAATCCTAGGACAGATTCTTTTCCTTTACCTATTGCTTTGTTTAGATCTCGGACTTCATTACCTTCTTTCTCTTGCTCTGCATTATCTGCATCTGCATCCTCTCCACCAGACGTGCCCAAAATACCCATAGGTATACCAAATACATCTGCAAGAGGTCTCAAGAAGTTACCAAGCATGGACTTCAGAGGACCTGGCAAGAATTTAGCAAATAGTTGTCCTATCTTCGCAATGACAGACACAATAGCAATACCAACTGCCTTGATTGGCATAGTGAATAATTTAGCGAGTGCCATCACCTTCTTACCCATGATATTTCGGATGACATTTGCCATGCCAAACATGTCGTCTAACATGCTACTCTTAGGTGCTTCCCCACCTTCATCCATATTTGGGACTACTACAGCACCACCTGCTGCCTTTACCTCAACACCATACTTAGCAAGCTTTTCAGCTCGACTCATGTTGAAGTAAGCAACATATTCATCTGTTGAAACTTCTTTATCGTTAATATATGCCTGACCAGTATCCATATTGAATCGACCTGATACGGTCTTCTTCACAGTGGTCTTAACAGGTTTTTTCTTTGGTTTTTCTGGTTTTTGTTTCTTATCTTTGTCCTTTCCACCTGCAAAGAAACCTAACACGAAGGTCAATGCCTTCATCAATCCGATCAAAGGTGCGAATGCTACTGTGCCAAAGAATGCACCAACTTTCTTTATGAGTGGTAGAGAAGGCTCAATAAAGTCTAAGACCGCATTAAATGCACCACCAAGTGCCTTGAAGAATGATCCTGCTGCCTCTTGTATAGGTGTAAAGATTGCTGAGAAAACACCACCAATCGCTGCAAAGAATTTCTTGAATGGCTCAATGATAGGCTCCATTGCCTTACCAATACCACCACCTACAGCACCACCAACAAATGCACCTGCTGCACCTGCCAACATGCCTGCACCAGGTATACCAGTTGCTGCTCCAAGTGTGCTACCGATTGCCGATCCTGCACCTGCACCAACACCTGTGCCTATTGCTTCAGCTTGATCTGCACCACTCAAACGTGCTGCTGCATATGCACCACCACCTATCAATGCAGTACGACCTAACGTGCTTCCAATTACACCCTGACCTACTTTCCTGAGCTTTCCTCCCAGTTTAGTTGCCTTCATCAAGTTGGTGACCATGCCAAACAGCATGCCAACCACTGCCTTGATACCTTTGATTGCAAGCATAGGATTCTTAAGAATCGCAAATGTTGCAAATATAGGTGCTACTCCTAGTGCAAATTGCAATGCCCCAAAGAATCCTTGTAGTGATAGTGGATTCTCTAGAAACTTCATGAGACCACCACCTGCAAAACCAATCAGTTTACTGGTGATTTCAAATGCCCATTTACCTATTGCGAACAGACCTTTCGCAAGACGCTGCACCTTATCTGGATTCTTTGCCATCCAATCAAAGATTGCAAACTTGACAATGCCTCCCATTATCCATGATGCAAGGCTGCCGAGTAATGCAAAGAAACCACCAAACGTCTTAGCAGTTGCTTCAACAAGACCACCAATAACTTTACTGGATGTGGTCTCTACTTGTGCTGCGTCGTCTCTTTTCTCTCTTTGTTTTTCTTTCTTATCTTCTATCTTCTGACGTGCTGCTGCTCTGTTTTCGTCAGCTTCTTTTTTCTTCTTATATCTGTCCTGTATACCTTTTTGTGAGATTTGGTATTGCACCATATCTCTCATGGTAGTAGTTTGTTTCTCTAGTGCCAGTGCAATAGAGTTTAGTGTGCCACCAAGACTATTCTGTGCAGAAAGATTAGCTTTCAACCCAGTTTGGATCTCTTTTGTTTCTTTACTGGCATTATCATCCACGCCCTTAAAAGATACCATCTTATAAAGGGCAGGTTTCTTAATAACTGTCTTGGGTTTGTCCATTAGCGTCTAAGAATACCTGGCGTTAAAGGCATAATAATTTGCTGTGGTGATCCTCCACCACCACTACCTCCACTATTTATTGGGACAGGAGTAGCTAATGGCACAACAGTTGGAGTCATGTCACCTTGTTTTAACTCCTCTTCTATTTGTGCACCTTCCCTCATAGCTTCTTGATCTTTTTCGTTATTGTTTTCTACTTGTTGCTAATTGTCTATTGCATCAGTAACTGTCTGCTGTGGTTTAGGCTCTTTCTTACGTTTTACTTTTCGGAAGATATTAGCGATCTTAGTCATCAAGTCTTTGATAGTCGCTGTAGTTACAGGTTGATTTGCCTGTGTTGCGGTCTCTGTGCTGCCACCACCAGTGCCTGCACTTCCATCAGTGGTCGAAGCACTACCTGGTTTCAGACCACTAGCACTACCACCTTTGCCTGTGTAACCTGATGTGTTACCGCCAGGATGTGTAAGAGCTACGATACCTCTAGTGCCTGTTCCATATACTGCACCTACACCACCAACTTCTGTCTGCCAATGACCACTCCACAAACTTGCTCCACCATTTTTAGCGATAGCAGAGTCATTACCACTACTACTTGCATCATTATTCCAATCATTATGTCTAGTGGAGAAAATAAGAGCACCTGATGGAATCTTTTTACCTTTAACTGCTTCTGTCCACTCCTTAAAATTCATCACATTAACATTTACATTACCATATGGTGATGTGATTAACTTTTTCTTACCTAAACCTTCTATTGATGCATATCCATGCTCACCCACTGCCTGAGCCATCAAACCTCTAGGGTTGTTGCGGTCATTACCAGTGGCAACGTGAGGTTTACCAATGGACGCTCTATTTGCTTCTGCAGTTAATATGACACCAGTAGTGCACAATCCACGACCAACGCTGACTAATCTTGTGCCGTCACCTAACTTAGCGAGCTCACCACCATCAGCAAATTCTTGTAATCTATCTTTTATTCCTTGCACCATATCAAGAATTTTGGACTGTGCCATTCTTCTCAATAGAGCTGGATGTTTGGGTCTACCATTCTCATCAAACTCACCACCACCATCCATCTGAGCAAGTAATTCTTTTACTGCTGAAACGCCAACACCTGCAGCATTCATACCATCACCCGCATAATAAGACTGACCTGCAGTAACGTATCTATGTGCTCCCTGCATATCATATGGCACTGGAAATGATGCCCATTCCATTGCCAATCTCTTCATAGCTTCATCTGGATTTTCCTTCGCCATCTTCCATGAGATGCCCCCACCTGCTTTTTGCTCGATGAGACCGATTGCCATTTTATCCTGATTTTCTTCATTAAACATGTCATCAGGTTTCAAATTTGCATACCTCATTGCCATGTTTTTAATATACATGAATTGGTATCTTCCCGCAGCAGAAGACCCTCTAGCTCTATAAGTTTGCCCTTGCCAATCATCTGCCTCTTGAATGGTCATTTCAGTGAGTGGTTTACCCCCAGAATATTTTTGTTTCGTAGTGGAAGGGTATATTGAATCATAAGACCCATTCACTGCTTCTTTAGCAGCAATCAATTCTAAAAGTGGAGTCCACTGACCACCTGCAGATGAAGTATTTCCTGGCGTTACAGGAGTTTGACCACCGCCATATCCACCTCCACCTGTAGTGCCAGATCCACCTCTCATCTCTGTAGATGCATCAGTCTCTTGACTACCTCCACCACCTACTCTATTTTGTCTCTCCTCTAATTTCTTAATACCATCCTTGAGGATACCAATCATACTAAATCTACCCTTCGCTATCATTGAGAAGGTAGTGCCTAGAGAGCTTCTAGGTTTTTGTCTCTCCTCTCTCATGGTGTCTACCTGTGGTGTAGGTAGTGCTCTTACTCCACTTGCTGCTGCTCCACTAGACCCTACACCTCTACCAAATGCCTGACTGACCTGTTGCATTTCAGGTCCTAATACTCTTTTTACAGGAGGTGAGAATACACCAAACATGTTGATACCACCAACAATAGCATTCTGTAGTGATATACCAACCATGTCAGTTGCTCTCAGCATCAGTGCAATATTAGGTGGCATAAAGTCCATACCACCTGCTGCCTGTATTACTCCACCTGCAGCCATCTGAGCTGGTTGCTCTACATTTGGTCTCTGTCTTATAATCTTAGGTTTTATTACCTTTTTCTTATCTACATCCCCACTAATTGTTTCGGGTTTGGTAAACTTTCCACCCTTATCAAACTGCTCAAGATCTGGTTTCTTGTCTGCACCTTTTGCATTTGCTACCTGATCTAACTCTATATCTCTGCCAGGATCCTTACGTCTTATAACATCCCATGCAAATCCTATGGGATTTAAGGTAAATGCGACGATATTCTTAATTAAATTGAAGGTAAACGACAATACTTTAAAGATTGTCTTAATGGCACCACCTAATACGAGACCCACAAACTTCATAATAGGAGTAATTGCCTTCATGATAGTGCCGACAATATTCCCCAGTGCCTTAAAGAATGTGCCGATCAACTCCTTCATTGGCTCAATCAATGGCATAAGAGGTGCTAAGAATACCTCTTTCATCATGTTGAATGTGCGTGCAATAGGCTCAAAGATAGGTTGAATAATAGGTCCTATCTTACTACCAATAAAATCACCTAAGAAGTCACCGATAGCAGCACCGATCATAGGTCCGAAAGGTCCTAAGAATGGTAAGAATGCTGCACCTGCTGCTGCACCTGCAATACCACCAACTGCTTTACCTACACCTGCACCTACTGCTGTGCCTGCTGCTTCACCTGGTCTATCTCCCCCAAACGCTCTAGCAAGTCCACCAACTGCAGATGTAGCACCTGCCAACATAGTGGCACCACCGCCAGGTATCCTTCCTTTAATTCCTTTGAATGCGTTACCCATACGTCTGGAAGCACCCATCTTGGCACCACTGATCTTAGACGTTGGTCTAACTCTATCGTTAAATGCTTTTATACCGCCAGGCTGCTTACGAGCTGCCTTACGCATCGTCTCATACTCTTGTTTTGTATAAAAACGATTAGTCTTTTTATCGTAATATCCGTCCTTTACTCTTGCTTGTGCTTGTTGTGTGCCCTGCTCTACTTGCTTAGCTTCACCAAAAATATTTGTTAGTTTACCTACATCACTAAACAACTTCCATGGCATTATGATGTATTGTGCACTTCGCAATACAGCGAGTCCTGTAAGTAGTTGCAGTGCACCCTTGAAAAATCTAAACGTGCGATTTATCTTTCCTTCGTTGAGATCACTATAATCTCCGAACATTCTAGTAAGACCGTCACCAATAAATCCCACACCCATTCGGGTGATTTTATATGCAAACTTAACTAGTGACGCTACTATCTTAAATACTGTCTTTATTGCCTCTCCATTCTGCTGCATCCATGAGAGACCACCAAAAAGGACAAATGCACCGAATATAGAGCTGAAGAAACCACCGATACTATTCATGATTTTCATGAATGGTCCTAATTCCCTCTTCTTATTCTCTTCCTGCTTTGTTATCTCTTTTCCTTCGTTAACCTTCTCAGCTATGTCTTCTGACATATCACGTCTAACACGCTGTTTCTCTCTCTTTTTCTGGACTTTAAGGCGTGACGCTATGAGTTTCTTCTTCTTATCCTGCTCTGCGTTATATTTGTTTTCCTCTTTCACCTCATCCATGAGGTAATCTTTCTGGAATTGAGTGATGATAGACATCTGCTCAATCGACTTACCAATACCCTCAGTGGTCATACCAAGTCTGTTCACACTCTTCCGAAGTCCATTCATATTGGTGCCGACCGCAGTCGTGGACTTGAAAGGTTTAACAGTAACGAATGACCGTATTGCTGACATTAGAGATTAACACGATTCCTATTATTCTCTGCTGCACGGCGTCTTTCCTCTTCTTGGAGGAAGGCGAGTAACAAATTAACATAGACATCACGCTCCCATGGGATCATATTCTCTAACTCAGTCAAAGAATATTTGTGATGTTGCATCAACGCAAAATTAGTCTTGTATAA
>Ga0066840_10000076_pt1 | contig 14287 bp, 15 predicted proteins | sample ETNtaG_32_FD_67281 | JGI IMG/M metagenome (GOLD analysis project Ga0066840, IMG submission 67281) | Marine microbial and viral communities from oxygen minimum zone, Eastern Pacific Ocean - ETNP201302PF84A | ecosystem: Environmental > Aquatic > Marine > Oceanic | place: Pacific Ocean: Eastern... | reverse complement strand
CAAGAAATACAAATGGGTGTTTCTCGGCGCCGCCCCTTTAGCTCTCAAACCTTTAATTAAATCTGGGGAGATTGAATTTCATAAATGGTCAGACCTGTATGATTATCCGTATAGTATAATGAAACTAGAGCCTAGCGCTATGATTGCCCCTCTAGCTGATAATGTGTTCAACAGATGTAAGAGTAATTTAAAATATATTGAAGCATGTGCATTAGGTTTGCCTATTGTGTGTCAAGATTTATGTACATATGAGTCCGCGAAGTTTAAATTTGCTACCGGTAAAGAGATGTTAAATCAACTTGACAATATTTTTGATACAAAAAAGAACTACTCAAAATATAGTCAACAAGCTAGAGCTCATGCCGAATTGTTGTGGCTTGAAAACGAATCGAACTTAACTAAATATGAAGAGTTATATAAATACCCCTACATGTCTCCAAAAAGACATCACCTTAACAAAATAAATGACAAAAACAACTAAAAGTAAAACCACTGGTAAGACCGCAGTAGAAGAAGCAATCAACCAACGCGATGAGATTGTAACTCTATGTGAAGCTCTTGTAGCTGAAATTGATAACTTAATGAAACAAAATCTTCCACCAGCTCAAACTGGTAAAGTGTTGGGAGATATCATTACGTCTTTTACTAAGCAATACACTGTGTATAAGTAGTTGAAATTACAACTAGCTCATATTATAATAGCTGTATGTATAGAAATATAGTATACGAGCCTAAAAACGAGCTATGTAAACTATTCACGTGGGATAAGTCTGGTAACAGGGTGTGCTATGATATGTCGTTTAATCCATATGTGTATTATGAATCAAAAGGCAAAAGTGACGGAACAAGTATTTTTAACACATCAGTCAAAAAAAGATCTTTCCGTACACAGTACGATAGATACAAGTTTATAAAAGATTGTGGTGTTCGTCGCGTTTTTGAAAATATACCTAGCGAGCAACAATTCTTAATAGACCAATTTTGGGAACAAAATGAAACACCAGACTTTACACAACACGAATTAAAAATCTTATTTTTAGATATTGAAACATATAGCCCAGATTCATTTCCTGATGTTGAAAACCCATCACATCCAGTCAACGTAATAACTATATATGATACAATCCGAAATAAGTTTTTCTCATGGGGTACAAAGCCTTATGAGACGACTAGTATAACCACAGAGAATGCAAATATACACTGCAAAGATATAACATACTATCACTGTAAAACCGAAACAGAACTCTTCACCCGGTTTATAGACTATATAAAATCTGATTATCCAGATATAATAACTGGTTGGAACAGTGAGCTGTTTGACATGCCATATATTATAGCTCGAATGAACAGAATACTAGATGAAGACGCATACAAACAGCTCAGCCCCGTGGGTGATGTTTACTGTAGAGAAAGAACCGGTCAGTTCGGTAATCGACAGTTGAGATGGTATATCAAGGGAATTTCGTGTTTGGATTATTTAGACATATATAAAAAATTTAGTATGGGTCTTAGAGAAAATTACAAACTAGACACCATCTCACAATATGAACTAGGGGATAAAAAGATAGATTATGGAGATATGAATCTAGCGACTCTAGCGGATCAAGACTGGAAAACATTTGTCGACTACAATATTCAAGATGTAAATTTATTAGTCCGGATGGAAGACAAATTACAATATCTAAAATTATTGAGAATGTTAGCATATGTAGGTCTCGCGCCGCTAGAAAGCGCTATGGGGACATTAACAGTTATAACTGGAGCTTCTGTTATACAAGCAAAAAAAGAAGGCTTTATAATACCTACATTTGTTAAAGATTCAACAAAAGAAGGTAAATATGAAGGTGCGTATGTAGGTGAACCGGAACGGGGCTTCCAGCGAGATATCGTGAGTTTTGATGCGAACAGTCTGTACCCAAGCGTCATGATATCATTAAACTTATCTCCGGAAACCAAAGTAGGTACAGTTGTAGAGAAGGACGACACACATGTTGTTATAAAACATGTTAATGGTAAAACATTCAAACTAACACACGAAAAATTTAAAGCCTTTATAATTAAAGAAGAAATTGCTATTACAAAAGCCAAAGCGCTTTTCACTCAAAAAACAAAAGGTATAATACCTAAAATTGTAGATAAATTATATTCCCAACGTGTTGAGTTCAAGAAACATATGGACAAGTCCCGGCGAGAGTTATCAAAAATGAAGAAAAGTGATCAAGGTTATAGAACAAAAAAGAATGAAACCGAGACATGGTGGGTGAAACAATATACAGTAAAGATACTAATCAACAGTATCTACGGATATTTTGGTAATAAATATGCTCCGTTAGGAGACTCTGATATCGCGAGAAGCATCACATTAACAGGCCAAGCCGTGATCAAACAATCAAACAAAATATTACATAATTACATACAATCAAAAACTGGTAAAGATTTACATGAAAGCGCTATTATAAAATATAATGATACTGATTCTAGTTATATTAGTATATCTCCACTGCTGGATCATATGGGTGTAAAATTACATAAAGAGGGTGTAGTGAACAGTCAAGCATATGAAATCATACAATCAATTGAGGATGATCTGAACAACGGTATGACGAGCTGGGCAAAAAACAACCTGAATAGTAAAGACCCTAGATTTGTTTTCAAGAGAGAGTGTATAGCTGATAACGGTATGTTCTTACAGAAAAAACGTTATGTTCTCCATGTGTTGGATGATGAGGGTATTCCAGTAGATAAATATAAGTACACTGGTGTTGAGGTGGTTCGAACTAGTATGCCAGCACCTGTTAAACCGTATGTTAAAAAAATAATAGAGACCATGCTATCAACTCAAAGTTTAAGTGAAACGAATAAAATATTAAACGAAACATATGAAATATTTAAATCATTACCGATTGATGATGTGGCGTTTGTTATGGGTTGTAAGGAGTACGACAAGTATGCTACTCGATGTGAAGACTTTAACACATGCAAAGGTATGCCTATTCATGTGAAGGCTAGTTACATACACAATACAATTTTAGAAAAAGAAAATTTGTCAAATAAATATGAATTGATAACAAATGGAGATAAGGTTCGTTACTTCTATGTAACACAACCGAACAAATACGGGGTGAACGCTATTGGTTACAAATATATATATCCTAAAGAATTTGAAAACAGTTTCACGATAGACAAAGAGCAAATGTTTGACAAAATTGTATATAGTATTATTGAAAGATTTTATGAATGTGTGCAATGGAAAGCGAAGAAGCCCGGTATGGCAGTTCAAACAGATCTATTTGAACTTTTATCATAATTTATGTGGATTTCCCCATGTAATTATCATATCATATATATATGAGCTTAAAATTAAGAGTTATTGTTGACGCAGCCGGAAGAACGATTCTAGGAGAACATGAATCAGAAACTAAAACAGAGTTAAAACTCAAAAACCCGGCCACTTTATTTATACAACCTAATCAACAGACCGGTCAACTGGCCGTGCAGTTGATCCCGTTCTTTTTCAGAGAGTTTGTTGAAGAGAAATTGAGACCAGAAGGTCTAACATGGTCATTTGACAAATCTACAATCGCTCTTACTCCAGAGTTTGGTTTAGACGCTAGATTACAGGATCAATATGAAAAAATGATGACTAAAGAGGCCAATATAGACCCTGCACCTCTTCCGGAAGCTGCAGCACCTCAACCTGTTGCAAATGCACCTGTAGAGCAAGAAATTGATTTGTTCGCGAAAGAAGCGGCAGCTGCAAACCCGGGCAAAAAAGTAAAAATGTTTGACGATGCCGGATAAAGACCCGGACATAAGTTCTGACGCTCTTAAGTGTCTTGACACAATTGATAAGCTAAACCCACTAGCCAGCTTCCTGTCTGAGGGTAGTTTGAGCAATGTAACTGAGTATCATGACACCGGTTGTATGGTGCTCAACAGCATTATAAGCGGTAGCATGTACAAAGGAGTTCCTGGTGGTAGAATCATTGGATTCGCCGGCCCTTCTATGACCGGAAAAACGTACATAATAAATAAAATTTTAGCAAACGCGCAAAAAAAAGGTATCGTACCAGTAATATTTGATACTGAAGCTGCAGTTGATGAAGTAAGCGCAACTGGTGTTGGTCTAGACCCAACTAAAGTAAAATATGTACCGGTACAAACAGTTGAAGAGACTAGAAATATGACTGTCAAGTTATTAGATAGTATCATTGATAAAAAACAACAGGGTAAATTTATAATTAGTATTGACAGTTTAGGTAATTTATGTTCACAAAAAGAACTAGATGATGTTGAAAAAAATAAAACTGCTGCAGATATGGGAACTAGGGCCAAAGGGTTAAAAAGTATGATGAGAACCCTGACGTTTAAAGCAGCAGAAGCTAATACAACAATAATATTCAGTAACCATACATATGATGATCCAGCAGCTTTGTTCCCAACTTTAGTAAAAAATCAGTCCGGAGGAAAAGGACCAGTATATCTCGCGAGTGTATTAGTCCAACTAGCCAAACGTGATGAAAAGCATGATAAAAGTAATGAAGACGATCAAGTAATTGCTTCTGCAAACAGATACAGTGGATGTACATTAAGAGCTTTAACAGTCAAAAATAGATTCATACCACCGTTTTTAGAGTGTGAAATGTATTTAAATTTTAAAACTGGTTTGGATAAATATTCTGGTTTACGCGAAGTGGCGATTGGTCAAGGTGTAGTCATTCAAACCGGAAGCACCTACCAACTACCAGATGGTACCAAGCTTGGTTATTATAAAAACTGGAAAGACGATAAAGAGTTATGGGCTAAAACCATCCTACCAGGTATTGAAGGTAAATTAAAAGAAGTTTATAAGTATAGTTAAATCATAAACTACTTTAAATGATTTAAAATATGATCATACGTTCTAAACTGTACACTCTCATAAACTGAATCATTGATCAAACTTAAACCACAGCTAGCAGCCATAAATTCATAACAAGGATAATTTTGATGACCTATCTCGATTATTAATGTATTATCGGCTGCAAAAACCATGTTTGTCAATCCTGCCCCGTGCTGACCTACAATAACTTTACAATCCATAACATGTTGGATTTGTTCCCACAACTCCATATTATCAAACTCAACCGTTCTACATGTTATATTTTTATCACTTAACATTCTTGTAAGGTCATCATAAAATATAGGATCAATATATCTTCTAGCTGACCCATGACCAAGCATACCTTTCCTTTGACCTCTCCGGATTAGTAAAACATCTACTGATTTTGGCTCTCGATCTTTTGGTAAACGACTTAACATATCTTTTTTAAAATTTTTATACATCACTTGTGGTTTTCTACCCCAGCTCCCCGGGGAGTATAAATATTGCTCATTATAAGGGTGTAACATAATTTCTTTAGGGCCTATAGGATTACTACTCATATATTCTTCATCTAAACTTAATTGCTTAAATTTTAATTTATCTTGAAATATTATTTTATAATGTTCCTCCATTGTACCTAAGTTTCTCAAATCAAAAGGATTATTATATGACCACCCCCCGGATGGTTGCCCAGTCGCGCAATTGTTAATAGATCGATCAGACCCACGCTGGTACATGTATGGGTATTCATCATGATAATATATTGTACACTCTTTTCTAGCCTTAGCGTATGGATACGCAAAATTGACTCCATTGTGGATAGGTATTACAAAATCAGTTAAAAAATGAAAATATTCATCCATAGCCCCAAACCCACTAAAAACTGAATTCTTACTTATAATGTAACATCTTTGTGTTACATGCCATGGGGTCGGAAAATCCTTACCATTATTTACCGGTAACACCTTTATCATCCATTGAGAATGTTTTTATTGACCCACCCGGGTCGGTTTAAGATGGATTCTCTTAAGTTTTTAGTTAGTGAATCATCATTTAATTCTGGTCGGTTGTTTATATCAGAATACCAACTATCACTACTAACATTCTTCGCCATAGAGACTTCTTGATCAATAATTCCTTGTAATTGATCTTCCGGTAACCCAGCATATCTAGGATCATTACGAATAGACTGTTCAATTCCTGCTAGAGCATCATCAGGATTAGGAGCAGTACCGACTGCATCTGTCGGAGCAGGAGCAGAGGTAGGGGGTGGTTGGTTCATTTGATTAACAACTTCCGACCCACCAGCAATCGCCGCTCCACCTACAGCACCTACACGTGCACCGGTTTTAGCTTTATCAACTCCAGCTTGGTGTGCATCCTTCCAATTCTGTCCTTTCAACTTTGCACCAATAGCTCCTGTACCGTAACCAATCGCTCCACCAGAAAGACCTCCCATCCCAGCACCTTTAGCCGCAGCAATCAATGCCGGCATACCACCTAATGATACTGATAGTAGCCCAATTACTGTCAATGCAGCTGCGGTAGTCAAGTTTGGATGCTTTCTGATGAAACCAACCACCTTGGATATCATACCCCCACTTTGTTGTTGAGGTTGTGTACCAGTTGCAGAGGCGGGCTGTTGACCCATGTTGGCTGCTGGTCCAGCTCCTCCGGCCGCTAAAGGTCCAGTAGCGCCACCATATTCCGGTAGTAATTTATTTTCAGTTAAATATTCTAAGAAAATTCTATCATATGCTTCGTTCACAGTCTCACCTGGTTGCTGTTCAGGTGGGGTGTTGTTTATTTCTGCTTCCGCCCCGGTGTCTTTGCCCTGGTCCACAGCAGCTTGCATGCCCGCTTGGTCACCAGAATCAAACGCAGCAAGGAATTTAGCAGCCATTCCTTCCGGTTCTTTTGCTGCACTAGCTTGTAACGCGGTGAATGCCTTTTGTATCAACGGCACCGCTATTTTCTCAGCTGCAGCACCTGCCAGCTTCTTGGCTCCGCCAGCTATTGCGCTTCCAGCGCGTTGCAATAAACCAGGCTTTTGTTCACCTTGTGCTGGGGCAGGTGTTTCTCCTGCTGCGCCTTGCTGAAAACCGGTCTTCACATCATCATAAGCACCTTTAGCTTTGTTCCACGCCCCACCAACGGCTTGACCAATGTTACCTAGTAATCCCTCTTCAAGGTATTCATAATATCTAACATCTGCATCAAACTGTTCCTTGATCAATGTTTTTCTCTCAAAACTTTCCCAAATTAAATGTGAATCATTATTCATTGTTGAATTATTTAGTCTAATATGTTATAATATACACATGAACAAGTGTGTAATACCAATTTCCGGTGGGATCGATTCATCAGTAATACTTCATCATGTAAAAAAGCAACGAGATGATATAGACGAGATTTATACATTGACATTCAATTACGGTCAGCGACATGATAAGGAAATTAACTGCGCGATTGATCAATCGTTTGGTAATGTAAAATCTCATAAAGTGATTGATGCTACTTTTTTAGGTAATCTGTTCACCAGCAGCTCGCTCACTAATGACGAGATTGATGTTGCTAAGACCAAAGACGTGCTAGGTGACCCTCAAACTGTGAATTATGTACCTAATAGAAACGCGATTATTCTTAGTATATGCGCTGGATACGCGGAGAGTGTGGGTGCGAGTACAGTGTTTCATGGAGCAGCTTTAGTAGATAGTGAGGCTGGTTACTGGGATGGAAGTAATGAATTTTTACAAAGTATCAATAATTTATTGAGCTTGAACCGACGCGACCGCGTTCAAATAGAAGCACCTCTCATAAACATGAACAAGCAAGAGATAATAGCTCTAGGGGTCGAGACTGGTGTGAACTTTTCTGACACATGGACGTGCTATGAAGGTGAAGATATGGCATGTGGTAAATGTCCAGCATGTAGTTCTAGAATCAAAGGCTTTATTGACAATAAACTGATAGACCCTATTGTTTATTCTATTGACATACCATGGGAAGATTTTAATTGTGTAACAATTTAGTCATGTGTGGGATTTTTGGTTCAAATAATTTTAGTAAGTTTGTATCCCTATATGATATAAACAAGCAACGAGGGTATTTTTCATTTGGTATGTTAGGGGCTAGAAAAGATAATAACTCGTTGTATATTAAGAAACAACCTGGAGAGATTAATTTAGATCAACTACCATCTCATGTTGAACATGAACATCAATTATTCTTAGGACATACTCAAGCACCAACCTCTCAAGAACGAAACTACACTACTACAACATCTCATCCTTTTGAATCCCAATCATGGATAATTGCTCATAACGGTATAATAAATAATTATGATAGTTTAAAAAATGAACATACAAGCAATCATACCAACCCGGTTGATTCTAGCATAATACCAGTCTTGTTAGAAAAAAATACGCATGATGATATACTAGAGACGTTAGAAAAAACGTTTAGCCTTATCAAAGGTCTAGTAGGTGCATGGTGCTACAATAAACGAACTGGTCGTTGTTTTTTAGTCAGGATGGGTAGTACCCTATACATAACAAATAATGACCAGACATTCTCTAGTATCAAGCTAGAAGGTTTAAAAATTATGCCAGACAACTCAATATATGAAATATGTGATCATGGAATTATTCCTCAGGTTAACTTACAAAACAATACATCATTTTTTACGATTGACTAATATACAAAAATATAATATAATACAAATGTGAAGAAAAGTAAAGATACTATACAATTAAAACCACTACTGATTGTTTCCGCTACGCAACAATCTGATATAAACAATACAAGGATTGGTGCTAGTATAAAAATGTTAAACAATCAAGCTAAACTAGTCGGTGTTACTGAGAATTATACAGGGCTCCCAGAGATATACAACAAATACATGACTAGAAAAATATCTCAAAAGCATGACATCGTGGTATTTGCTCATGATGATCTGTATATTGATGATGCAAAACTTAGAGGTAAATTATACAAAGCTATGTTTATTGACAAGTATGACATAGTCGGCCTCGCCGGTGCTCAAAAATGTAGTATTAAATCACCTGCACTCTGGCACTTAATGTCGGAAAAGCAAGACTGGTCTGGTGCAGTATATCACCCTGCAGGTATGGATCAAGACAGTAATGAAGTGATATCAACATCGTTCGGTCCGGTACCTAAGAGGTGTTTAATATTAGATGGTGTATTTTTGGCTGTAAATCTACGAACTGTTAAAGAGAAGAGATTTAAATTTAATACAAACTTTGACTTTCATCATTATGATATAGCTTCATGTTTAGATGCTAATGAAAAAGGAATGAAAATGGGTACAGCGTTGATTCACGCTATTCATGACAGTCCAGGCTTAGCATCTGTTGAAGACCCGCAGTGGAAAGCTAGTGAACAAAAATTTTTAGAGCTGTACGGTTAAGTGAAGATTGACGATCAGCTGTTTGAGCATGTATTATTGTTCAACGTCATGACAGATGAACAATATCTTGCTAGTGTTATTGATCATTTAAAGCCGGAACATCTAAAAGACCTAGACATTCGAAGAACATATAAAATCATTACAGAGTTTTATAGTGAACATACCCAATTACCTACATCGACTGAGATTAAAACTAGATGTACTGATGATGAATTGAAAGAATCAGTCCGGGCCGCTGTAAGTTATATCAAAAGTGTAGATAAAACATATAATAAAGACGAGTTGTATAAAAATACAGAGCAATATATAAAAGAAAGAGCTGTATATAGTACGTTAATGGAGGTAGTAGATGATGGTAGTAACGGTACATTAGATTCATCAGTATTGTTAAGTAAATTTGAAACTGCTTGTAATATTAATTTAAATATAGATATAGGTGTTGATTATTTTACAGATATAGACCGGCACGTAGATGATATGCACAGAGAAGAGTCTCATATAAGCTCCGGTTGGGAGTGGATAGATAAAAAATTAAATGGTGGTTTTATTGAAGGCGGTCGTGCATTGTACGTGTTTGCAGGTGAAACCAATGTGGGTAAGAGTATATTTTTAGGTAACATTGCTACTAACATATGTAAACAGGGTAAAAAAGTTCTATTAATATCTCTTGAGATGCCGGAAATGCTATATTCTAAACGACTATCATCAAACATTGCTCAAGTTCCTATAAATGAACTGCACATGAATACAGATTTTTTAAAAGAGACACTAAAATCGTTTAAGAGCTCTCATGACGGATCAAAATTAATAGTTAAAGAGTTTCCTCCTAGCACAATAACTCCGCAACAATTAGCTGGGTTTATAAACAAAGTTTCTCAAACAGTGATGAAACCAGATGCTATTGTACTCGACTACATAAATTTACTCAAAGGATCAATCGGCACCAACTCATATGATCAGATTAAAAAAATAACCGAACAGGTGAGGGCACTATCATATAAATTTGAATGTCCTATAATTACTGCAACACAATTGAACAGGAGTGGTTATAATGAAGTAGACCCTGGTTTAGATACTGTAGGGGAAAGTTACGGTATGGGAGCAACTGCCGATTGTGTCATAAGTATATTTCAACGAGATGAAGATGCAGAATTGAATATTATCAATTTAGGTATGATGAAAAATAGGTTTGGACCTAACTTTGGAACAACATCAATGAGAATAGACTACAGTACATTGACTATAACTGAAGAGGACATATCAAACAGTACAGAAGAGTTATCAGATAGCTTCAATATGCTAAACGTTCTACAAGACGATTGATTTTTAAAGAGTTACAATATAAATAACATTTAAAGTAAATGAAACAACCAAAAAACATTATATTCACTGATGCAGACCTGGACGGGGCTGGTTCGTATTTAATGTTTAAATGGTTCACCGGGAAAAATATACCTTATAAGGTTACAACAGTTACAAAGTTTCACGACGATTATGTGAATTGGTGCAAAAAAAATAACCCAGATGATTATGACAATATTTACATATTAGACTTGGATGTATCACAAAATTCTCTAGAATTGGTGGATAGAAAAAATATAACAATAATAGATCACCATCAATCACATTATGACCGGAAAAATAAATATACAACCGCCAAAAATTATATACAAATATACCCTAGTTGTTGTAAGTTAATATACAAAATGTTCAAGCAACAAATTGATAAAAAAATTGACAACAACCAACGCCGGTTGATAGCTTTAGTTGATGATTATGATAGTTGGACCCATAAATATACACAAAGTAAACAGCTTAACACTGTATTCTGGAATTATCAAGGCGATAGACTGGGTAAATTTTTAAATGATTTCACTTATGGTTTCAAAGGATTTAGCAACATACATCTCAACGTAATTCAATTACACGAACATCGATACAATAAACTTGTAAATGGTTTGCAAATACATCAAGCCAATGTTAACATTCAACAATCCGAGGTAAAATGCTTAAGTACCTTCGCTAATTCTATGATAAGCGATGTAGGTGATTATTTAGTCAATCAAAAAAAGGCAGACATAGCAATTATAACAAATTTAGACACTAATAGAGTCAGCTTTAGAAAAAATAAACAGTGTACTGTTGATTTATCTAAATTAGCTAAAAAAATTATAGATGGTGGTGGTCATAAAGATGCTGCTGGTGGTGTTGTGACTGATACATTTTTAGAATTCAGCAAATTATTCCAACCATGCAAGACATAGATTATGAACCTATATCTAATGACCCTGGAAAATCATTATATAATGCAGAACTAGAAATAACTTTTTACTCTTTTTGTAGTTTTGTTTGTATGTTAAAAAATAAAAAAATGAATATTGCTAATATATTCATAACTGTACTATCAGATCAAGATCTTTTAGATCTTTTTATACATCTATGCGATCATACATCAAAATACGATGCTGCTAGAACTTTTTTTTCAATCGAGCCATCTTTACAAACAAGTAAATATATTAAAAGGTACATAAACACTATATAAAATAGTTGAATTACAGTAATTGATACTGTATAATATATTTTAAATTAAAAACTAAAAACAAATATTAAATTAAAAACTAAAAATTATGAGCGCACAATTCACATCATCAATGTTTGATTCTATCAAAGAATCCTTAAATAAATCTCAATCTCAAAATGCTTTCAAAGACATAATGAGGTTCAAACCTGGAAATTCATATGAAGTTAGATTACTACCGAATATAAATGACCCAGCTAAAACATTTCATCACTACTATACATACGGCTGGGAAAGCTTTGCAACTGGTCAATATATTAATGTTGTCAGTAGGCAATCTATTGGAGAGCGGGACCCGATCTCGGAAGCAGTTTATAAGTTGAGGCAGTCTGGCTCTGCGGATGAAAAAGCAAAAGCAGAAAAAGTGTATCGTCGCGAACAATGGTTAGTTAACGCGTATGTAATTAACGACCCTGAAGAATCAGATAACAATGACACGTGTAAAGTAGTACGTTATGGTAAGCAACTGCACAAAGTAATTTTTGATGCAATTGAAGGTGAAGATTCAGACCAGTTCGGTTCTAGAGTTTTTGATCTAACTGAAAATGGAAGCAACTTTCGAATTCGCTGTGACAAACAAGGAGATTACCCAACGTATGTCGCTAGCAAGTTCCTCATGCCATCAGCAATCGAGGGCTTGACACCTAATTCGATTGAAAAAATATATCAATCAGTTCATGCTCTAGATGAAATGTTTGAGGTTAAAAGTTACGAGAGTTTAGAAGAAACTTTCAATGAACATTTTCACTGCAAAACCACATCTGCAGTTGTGATCAACTCAACTCTTGAAGAAAACACTCAATCTGACCCTGACTTAGAAGAAGAACTTGATATGTCCATGTCTTCTCCAAATTTAGAAACAAACGAGACTAAAAATAAAGAAGAAGATATTGATATACCTACTGATTTACTCAAAGGTTTAGAAGATCTATAATGCAACCACCTCAACCTAAGATGCACCCCCCTCCGGAGGAATCTACTACTGAAAAAAGTGAGTATGTTCCTGCCAATACAGATTTTAATGATCCTTCTCAAATTAACGAAATGGCAGGATTCATCGCTTCTGTTCACGGCCAAGCCAAAGCTTTAGATAAAAAAGTTGTTGGGGACAGTCAATACACAAAAGGAGTTACATTTGATGCACCTAGCGCGATAAAAGAATTAGCAGGGTCCCCAGTAAATAATCAACCACCAGTACAATTACCACATATGCCAGTACAATCTGTACCCACTGCTCAACAAGCATCACCTAATGTGGTCCATCAATCAACCATGAACCCGGGTGACTCTTTGATATTAAAATCTGAAATTGATAAAATAAAAGAGCAAGTTAATGAAATTAAAAAACTTTATGATGAGTTTTTTAAACTCAAAACAGTGAAAGGTAAATGGTTAATAAAAACAGAAAACAAAGAACAATCCGCACCTTCAATTGCTAAAGCGTGGAATATCCTCAATAAATTGTTGAAAAATAAGACTAATAATATTAATATAGTGTATACAGAAGAACCTAATTAATATGCAATCAACAATTCAAATTGACAACAAGCGTAATTTTACTAACACTTTCTTAAACTCAATCAGTAGAGTTTCTGAGAATGCTGTAATAGATGTTCGTGAAAAAAGTATATCTTGTTTATGTAGCACTGGAGACGGTACACTAATACAATATATAAATTATAATCACCCAAACGCGGAACCAGCTAAATTAAATGTACCTGATATCAAAAGGCTGTCTAAACTAATAAATTGTATTTCTCAGGAGAAAATACAACTGATAATAGATGATAACAGTATATCATATCAATCGACTGATATTAGATTTAAATATCATTTACTCGATGACGGTATCTTATCACCACCTGGTGTTAATATTGAGAAAATTAAAAACTTAACATTTGATACATCATTTAATTTAAATTTTGATAAACTATCAGAACTCATAAAAGGTAGTACTCTAGCCGCGGAAGTCGAAAAGCTATACATATATACCCAAGATGGAGTTGTATATGGAGAATTGACCGACCGACAAAAGCCAAATATGGATAGTTTTTGCATAACCCTAGCCGATAAAACTAGCAACGATCAATCTATAAGGACTATACCTTTTAATTTTGAAAATATACGTACAATTTCAAGTAATCGTTGTGATGGTTTGAATATTTCAATTAATAACGAATTAGGTATCGCGAAGATTGAAATGACTGACGATCAAACAAATATTGTTTACATACTATCAGCATTAATGAACTAATAATGAAGAAAAAAAATAATCCTTAAACTCCAAGCTATTTTGTAAAACGGCTCAAAGATAGTGGGTTCAATGTATGGCGAATGTATGATCAATATGGAGAGCATGATAGTAGATACTGGACAGTTGTAGTAGACCCAGGAGGGGCATCAGTATGGATAA
>Ga0066840_10000074_pt1 | contig 14622 bp, 9 predicted proteins | sample ETNtaG_32_FD_67281 | JGI IMG/M metagenome (GOLD analysis project Ga0066840, IMG submission 67281) | Marine microbial and viral communities from oxygen minimum zone, Eastern Pacific Ocean - ETNP201302PF84A | ecosystem: Environmental > Aquatic > Marine > Oceanic | place: Pacific Ocean: Eastern... | reverse complement strand
AACTGGACGGGAGACAATTAATCTTGTATAAATAGATTTCTGAGTACTCATACTGTGATCATCTAATGTCTGTTGAAGACCTGCTGCGATAGCACACAAAGTTTTCCCAGAACCTGCTTTACCAACCAATGTTATGAGAGATATAGAAGGGTCCATTAAAAGGTCAAGAGCATAGGTCTGCTCCTTGTTTCGAGGTTTTATGCCCCATACTACCCTTTTGTTTGGAATTTTTAAAAGTGGTGTGTTATAATTCTTAAATCTTGCAAGTGCGGTCTTCTTTTCATTTATCTCGGAAGTCATTACAAGAAATTCATTTCCGTTTAAAGAAGCATCGTCCTCTTCTGGTAAAGGTACATAAATATCTTCACCTAAATAAAAATCATCAATGTCTTTATCTCTCGTAACAAAGTCTGTATATCCAGAATAGATTTCGTCGAGAGACTCTATAATTTGACTTGCTTGATAATCTGCCGTTTCAAGACCTATTGAATCACATTTCACTCGAAGGTTTATATCACGAGATACCAACACAACTTTAATATCTGGTGTTTCTTTTTTTATTGTAAGTGCTGTTGCAATAATCTGATTATCTGGATCATTTTTATCCCAGTCAATAGGAATCAATTCTGCATCATACCCTCTGGCTGTGACAGTTCCGAAGCCCTCGCCCATTGAAACGCCTTTATGAAGAGAACCAATTTCTCTCAATTCATCAAAAGTTCTTATAATATTTCTTGCATTTGAACCTACCGAGTCTTGTCTTTTCTTGTGCTTGTCAATTTCTTCTAAAACTTTAAAAGGAACAATAATATCATTGTCCTCAAATGCTTTCAAAGATGAAAAATCGGTAAGGTAAACGCTTGTGTCAATAACAAAAATTTTCTTCGACATAGTGCCCCTTTCTTATCAATAAATAGGTCTTTTACCTTTTTATTCTTTTTCCTCTATTTATTTATAGAGCACATGGGAGGCGACCTTTATGATAAGAAAACTTTTTTTGCTTATGTTTGTTGCACTTGTCGGAGGTTGCACAACTTTAACAAAGCATCCTACTGTAATAAAAAATTCTTTTGTTCAAATCAATAAATCAGTAAAAATAGAAGTCTGTGGCGAAACCATAGAAAATACAAATGAGTGTAAAGAATTATTAAATATGAAGTCAACTGGATCTGGAGCCATCGTGTGGAACGAATACAACATTGGGTCTTTACCTAGAACTCTTGTACTTACTGCTGATCATATTTGTGAAAATGAAAAATATTCATTGAATGATTTTGATAAAAAAGTTTATTCACATATTAGAAACAATCTGAAGTTTAAAGGAGCAGTCGAGGTAGTAACAAAGCCTAGCATGTTAGTGGTTAACGCATATGGTGAAAAATTTAAAGTTAAAGATTCTCCTTGGGTAAGAAATATATCAGCAGACACATGCATCGTAGAAACATCAATAAACGCACCTACATTAGAAATGGGTAGTGCGCCAAAATACGGAGATAAAGTTTATAATATTGCAGCGCCAAAGGGAATCTATAATCCAAGTTCATCAGGTGGAGGTGTATATTTCACAGAAGGATTATACAATGGAGAATTTATAATTGATTCTAGTAAAACAGGGCGGCTATTCTCCATGTATAATCTCAACGCTGCTCCTGGGTCGAGTGGTTCTCCAATTATTAATAAGAATGGTGAAATTGTTGGTATGATTCACTCAATTGACTCAAGATATTGTAATCTAATTACAGGTCAGTGTAATAGTCCTGTTAGTTATAGCGCAACGTTTGAACAAGTAAGAAATACACTCTTAGAAGCACTTGCTGCAATTAAACGTGGCGAAGCGGTTGTCTTCGATTACAAGAAAGTAAATCAGTAAGAATAAGGTTCTATATATTTTTTCCAACACTCATCAACATTTTGAATTATATTAACAAACATTTTTGCTGATGGTGTTTTTGGCGGGTTGGTTGGAAACATATTTGCTTCTCTCGGAAGTTTATCTGCTTTCTTTTGATTACATTTTCTGCAAGCAGTGACAATGTTCTCCCATGTTTTTGGACCGCCTGCTGATTTAGGAGTTACATGATCTATTGTAAGTTCCCCTTTTGTAAATCTCTTATCACAATACTGACAAATATAATTGTCTCTTAGAAAAAGATTTTTTCTTGTAACCCTAAGATTAACTCTTGCTTTTTTAACATATCTGTTGATTGCTATCACAGAAGGTACTTGAAATCTTTTACTTACTGAATGTACGAAACAGTCTTCCTTATATTCGACAACGTTTGCTCGTCCAGAGAAAACCATATTGAACGCTTCAGTCCAGTCAACAACTTGGATAGGGCGGTATGAACTATCTAACTTTAATACCTTCCAATTTTTCAAAACTCTCCTTCCGAAAAATGCTTCTGAATTTGCTCCTCTAGAAGTTCAACATAACCATCAACATTCTTTTTATTATTTGGACTGTATCTCCACATAAGTTCATTATTCTTTGGTCTATCTTCCAAATATCTCTTTGAGTGTTCATTAATTGCTTCTGCTAACGCATCGGCACCAGCGTGTACATCAAACTCTGGATAATAATAACCATGTTCTTTAAATGTATCACTATTGTGTACAAAAGGCAAGTTAAAATGCATTGCTTCGAGTTGTAAATAATTTAATTCATTACACCACTGATGAGATACAATGGTTCCAGCGTATCCCTTATGAAGTAAAAAGTTCAAAGCCCATCGTCCTTCAAAAGACATTTTCTTATCTTTTACTAAGTTAAACCTTGTGCAGTATCTTTGAAAATTTTTCTTTTCTTTTAATTTTGCGGAACCTATATTAAACACGCTATCAATCATGTCTGGATTTCTATCATAAAGTTCTTCTGATATTAACATTGGTATAAAGCACATTTTTACCATGTAAAGATTAGATTCCATAATTGCAACGTTTTTAAGATTTACATGTTCCCCAAAATATGGATTGTAGCCAGCATTCATATAAGATTTTGTAATGATTTCTGGGCTCCATATATATGGACAAATACTTACAGGTGCCTTAGAAAGAGTTTGAAGTGCGTTTTTTGTTCTTTCAAAATGAGGAGAGGTCCAGTAAAAATCAACATCTGGCATTGTAAAAGTATTTTCCCCTGGTCCACCATAAATCATTGTGCCCATGTCAATAAGAATCTTATTTCCATATTCACATGAACCTACAATACCGCCATGTCCTCTAAGTATTTTTCTACAAGTTTCTGAAAGCGAATTTGCACACTGAATTATAATATTATAACTTTGAATTGACAGGGTATCAAGTTTTTCAACTTCGACACCAATTAACTTGTTACCGTAATGTTTATCTGATTCTGAAACTAGGTGGACATCATATCCCACCCCTTTTAAAAGTCTGTAAAGAAACCAGACATTAGATTTTAGTCCGTTTCCAAAAAGATTTTCATCACACTGAGATGTGATACCAATTTTTATATGTTTACTTATTTTCAAGTCTCTATCCTCACTAAAACTACTAGTAAATAGAAACTTAAATTGTTATTAGATAGTATTAGACTTATTTACTCAGACTCAGACTTGAGTTTTTTTTCTTAGGCACATTTCTTACTTAATTAATATATGTTGTAAAATTTGCTTTGTTAACCTCTTTTTTTAAAATAATGAAAAAGTCCATAATTTTTAAGGGTTTCCTTGAGGTTAGAATATTTGATTCCAAGGAATCTTGCAGCATCTCGTCGGGTGGCAGATCCAGAAATTGCAGCTCTTAACACTGCGTCCTTAATTATCATTGGTAGATTTTTCCAGATAGGCAAGCCATACATCTTGCCATCCATTTCTTTTGTGGCGAGTTCTAATTTTAAAGCAATGACTTCTTCAAGACTCAGTTGGGATAACTGAATCTCAAAGAGTTCATTAATTTTATTTTCATATTTTAATTGCTTTGAAACAGAATAGGTTTTATAGGGTCGTTCGTTATGCAATCAAAATCCTATTCGGCATCGGCAGGAATAGTCTCAGGATCTGTTAAGGCATCAAATTGTTCTTTAAAACCATTTAATGTGTTTTTTTGTGCTTCAATATCCATAAGGGTAAGTCCTGCCAGATTTGGGTCAACTAGTTGAGGTGTATTATTTGTAAGTTCTGCTATATTCTTTTTAGCATCAGCGAGTGAATCAGTTACAAGTTTAAGAGTATCGGCATCGGCTGGATCGGTTCTATATAATACACCTTCTTCTGCTGTAAGGTCTTTAATAGAATTAAATAATGTGCCTGCTGTTGCTGCAAGACTCTCAAAACTAGCGATGTCCTGATTCACATCGGTAATGCCGTCACGGAGGGTCTCATAGGCGTTCAAGTATGCCTCATTATCCGCAGCATGATTAGCGGGCTCGTTAGGGAAATCGGATAATAGTTCCGCCACTGAGTCGTCAAGATTAACGTCAAAATATCCAGCGAAATTACTGAATATTTGAACAGCCTCTGCGTGTTGTTCCAAAATAAGGAGTGCTGTATCGTGAATTTCCTTGTTATCACCAACACCATCACCGTCAGTATCTTTTTGCTCACGAGCGTCACGAGGGAAAGCATCGTTTGATGTAAGTTCGGCTTCATCCAAGTCAACATCCAAGATTTCGTTGATGGCACCAGGGTTACTGATTCCAAGAACACTTAACAACCCACCATCTCCAAGACCACCATTAGTCTGACGCCCATCACCGTCTGCAAGGAGATTCATCGACTTTAAAGCTGCAATCTTAGCGGCATCGTCTGCAAACTCCTGTAACCCAGTATCAGGCTTGATTCGTTGAAGCCTTGACTTCACAATCTTCTTAATTCTCTTTTGTTTTGACATTTATATGTCCTCCAATATAAAAAATAACTATTATAAATAGTATTCCGCAATTAAAAAGCAGAGAGTTAAATTAATTAACAATCATCCCCTGGATCGAAGCCATACCAATTTTTAATATTACCAGGCAAAGGGTTGCCATCTTCATCCACTAACGGCTGATAGATTATGTCATCTTCAGGGTTTGCAGGTGAAGCCTGTCCGAACGGTCCAAAATGATAAGTCAATTCTGGAATTTCGTTAACAATTCCTGCGGCGAGAGCTTCTTGTTCGATTGTATCAATCATGTCTGAACACTCATTTAATCTTTCTATGCCTTTATTATAAAAACTATCAATATCTAGTTCTTCCACAAGTTGAATTATTTTTCTGATAGATGTTTTTCTAGTATAGCTAGTAATCCATCTTCTTACAAAATTATACCCTGGAGTTTTTGGTTTATTCTCTCGGTGTTTTCCAGTACCATCTAAAATTCCATACTCTGTATTAGATATAAACTTTCCAAGAGTTCTTTCAAGTGTTTCGTCATAAACTCCATTCAACTTATTTGTAAGTAATAATGATCCGTCTTCGACACGTCTTTGATCAATAAAGCCGTTTTCATCTGTATCAAACCGATTCCACTCATGATATACATTATTAATAAACTCTACCATATCTATTTCAGGAAAAGAAATTGAATCAACTGTTGCATCATCATCTTTTGGTTTTAACTCTAATATTTTTTCTTTTAAAAATTTGGCATGATTTAAAGTTTTTTGATTAAAGAAATATCCATCATTATAGAAATGAAAAGGTTCTTGTGTAAATTGATTAGGATGAGTAATTTCTGTATCGCTTTTTATTAAACATATTCCTTCCTTATAAAACAAATTTATCCACCAGAACCAAGGCAGTTTTCCATCGGTGTCAAACTCTTCAACTTTCTGAAAGTCTGGTTCATAAAGAGTAGGATCTGGAATAGCATAGGGAATTTTTAAGTAATCAGGGTGATTACTATCAGCCATCTCGGGCATCGCCCGAATAGCACTTAAAGCATCCCACTTTTCTTGAATAGTTGGCTTGGCACTAATATCTTTAAGTATTAGCCATCCTGCATGAAAGAATAGATATTGCCCCCCCAAAACACCCTTATATTCAGGAACCGTGATAAATGCCGTCCGTGGTGACTGGTTTATTCTCTGAGGTTGGTTTGCAAAATCTCTAATTTCTGTTTCTCCTAAAACAACTACAGGATCTTCTGCTAATTCACTGAACCACTCAGTCCCAGGTTCGGCTTGTCCCAGAATTTCCCTACCAAACCATGAAGGAGCAAATTCCGCTTCTGGATCGTCATCACGTACTGCGGTTTGTTGCAAGACCTGGGCGGCGGTTCTTTCCTCGTGTTGACTGTATAAACCTTTTGTCATAATCAGAGAGTCTAGGAATATTTTTGCAAATATGATTTTTTCATTGTCACCAATATCACTTCTTCCAAAAAGTTCCCTAGTCCTATCTTCATCAAAAGGAATAATATTTCCCAAAAAATTACTGCTTTCTCTTGCATCAAAAGGAAAGGCGTCCTTATCCCAAGAGTAACTGTCTCCATCTGGATTTAATGCAATCTGCATTATTTCTTGTTTGGTAAATTCGTTTTTCTTTAGTTTGTCAATAAAATCTTTTTTTGCTTGCTCGGTTTTAAATAGAGGAGTGCCATCTACTCCAGTGGCAGACAAATGCCCAGCCAATGTTTTTTGAATTTTCTTTTTTCTTCTAGATACCATAATATTATAATCAGAGTTCTAACTCCTCTCCTCCTTCTTCTTCTTCGTCATCGAGCCCTTCTTCTTCTCCAGTTTCGGCTTCATCTTTTTCTTGTTCATATTCGTCTGTAGTTGGCTCAGAAATATCAGGGTCAAGTTCATTTTCAAATTTATCAAAATACAATTTAATATTTGTGATTAAATAATCTTCGAAAAGCTTTTTATCTTCTTCATTACTCAATAAAGCAAAAGCGTCTAAAATTTGAGTTTCAACTTTATCAAACGTAGCCTGTGCAAAATTAGATCCTGTTTTATCTTCATCTCCTAAATCTTCAAAATTGCTTTCCTCTTCTTCATCTTCTTGCTCTTGCTTATCTTCAATATCAATAAACTTATCATCATCGCCAATTTCAACTTCAATTTCATTGATATCATCTATTTCTTCAATTCCGATAAATTTTTCATCATCTTCGTCGCCTGCACCTTTATTAATTCCAGCAGTTGTTATAGTATTTTGAACTGCGGTCGTAATATGAGCAGAAAAAGACTTTCTTTGCTCGATGGAAGTAGTAAGCATTTTATAATCAGATTCTAAAACAGGTACAATCTTTTTAAGAAGATCTTCTAGAACATTAATACCAGTAGAGCGATGTTGTACTTTATCAGTATCTGCTTCTTTTAATAATTTTCGAATGATACTTCTTAGTTCATATTCTTCCCAGATATGAGGGTGCTGTTTGTTTTTGGCTCTAACTTTAATTGCTCTTTTAATAAAGTTTCTAAGCCTGATTTCATTAATTAATTCATTTCTATCAATCATTTTTATTCCTCAAACATTATAAGTCTTTTGTTTGCCCCCGCCGAAATTATCTGTTTTAAAATCATCTTTTCTCATAACAGTAATAATCTTCATTGTATCTGGACCTTTTTTCATTTCCAATGCAGCAACAAGATTTAATGCAGGTGTCTTTGCATTTGCTTTATGTCGAATTACAAATGCTTCACCATTAGCAATCTCGCCATTGGCATAGTCTTGTATAACTAGTCCCAAACCTCGTTCTGCTGCTTGTAGGATGGAATCTTTAGAAATTGTTTTACCTGCACCGTGTCTAAATCTTCGCTCTTCGCCATGTTTAGAAGGTTTCAAGTCCATATCTTCCACGTCGATAACGATTTTCATCTTGCCCACATTAACAACACTCGGTCCACCGCCATCGACCTTTCCATAAGATTCATTGACTGGTTCGATAGACATCTCATCAACTGGTTTTTTATATGAAGTTTTTGGAAATTGTTTCATAAGTGAGGTTAGATCTAGAATAGGTGCATCAATCATTACAACGTCGAGCCTATTATTAGGGTCTAGTTCACGAAGAGCATACCAACGATGGTGTCCATCTACCAGATACTCGTCGCTTGAAACCATAACAGGTTTACCAGTCGATAAATCAATTTCACCTTGTTCATGCTTCGCAGCCATTGAATCAGTCTTTTCTAAATTTATTTCTTTTTGAATAGGTGTGAGTTCTCCAACTTGCATTGAAGTTCTGACAGAATCAACACCTTTTTCTTCTAACCAATCAATAAACTCTGGCACATCGGTAGATTTAATTTGAGGTAGTTCCATTCTTGAAAGTCCCATGCCAAAATCTAAATTAATAATTCCTCTTTCTGCTGGCTCCTCTGATTCTTCACTGATAACTTCTTTCGTTTCTTCTTCACTAGCCTCGTTGGTAGTAACACTAACATCATTGCCATTTACGGAAACATTTACAACTGTCTTTGTTGTAACCTCAACCTCTGTATTAGATTCACCCCCTTTCTTATTGGATTTTTCTGTTTCGGATTCTTCTTCTTCGGTTGAGTCTTCTTCACCAGTCCTTTGAGGACCACCTAGTTGCCCACCAGGGACTTTATTATTATCAATGTTTAGTGCTTCATCAATCATTTCAAAAAGATTAACAGAATCACTGTAGTAACCCTCGTCAATTACTTGACTTGTAAGTTCTTCCCAGAGTTCCATAGCGGGAGCGCCAGAAAGAGGAATCATTTTCTTAAAAGTTTCTAAATCTCCGTTTGCAACTGCTAAACCTAGTTTAGTTCCGCTTGCTCCAGTATCAGACATTGAGCCTGAGACTGATTCTACCCTAACAGGTAGGTTATTCTTCTCAATAAACTGCTGCATACGAGCAAATCTAGGGTCTTCTGCATCTTTTTCACCCTTAGACACCAAAACAGTCGTTCCAGCAGGAAATTCTTTCAACATTTCGTATGTATCGACGATTGGGGAAGGCTGAGAAGACACAATTGTAATAATTTTGCCTTTATAACCGTTTTCATCAATATATTTGTTCCAAATCATCTCGGAAGTCTCTGGCATAACGACAAATAAGCCTTTTTCAGTCTCTCGTTTAACACCTCGCTTAGAAATAATGATAAAAACCTTGTCAGCGTCGTAAGAATCGATCATTTCCTTGGCACCAAGGAAGTGTCCTGTGTGTGGTGGCTTGAATTTGCCTGGAAATAGACCAATTCTTTGGGTTTCTTCTTGATTTTCGTTTAAATCACCACCCTTTTTCTTTTCCCAAGGTAATAATCCCATAATTTGGTTAACAGGAGCGAAAGAACCTGTTAATTTATATGTATGCCCGTCGAAAGCAAACACAAAACCTTCCATTGAGGATGAAATCTTGTCTAAACTCTTTAATTTACCAAGCCCTTGCTTAAGTTTTTGGGTTTTTGTATCGTCACCCTCTGCTTCAATGTCTGTGATTGCCTGTTCTAGTCTGTCGGCAATGCGATTTATCTCGTCTTTATGGGAAAGAACGAACCTAGACTTCAACCCATCAAGCATAGCAACAGCAAAATCGTGTACAATGTCCTCAAGAGGAAAAATAATCTCTTTTCTAACTCGTTTTTGGTCCTTAATGAAGTCTCGAACTGCTGATTTCATAGAAGGATCGCTAATTCGCTTATATATTTGTGTGGCAGTCGTGCCTTTAACACCAAACATACGCTGCATAATAAGTTTTTTAGTGTCTTCGTCTAAGTCTGGAAACATTCTTTCGATGAGAGCGTCTAATTTAGACACAATATACTCGCCAACTGTAGCACCTGTGCCTACACCTGATTGTGAGAGCAGTTGCTTTAAACGAGATTCGGCAGAATTAACCGCTTCATCGCCATCTAGTGCCCTCAATCGTTCGACTGCCTTCATCTCGACGCCGAATGCACCCTCTTTATCTGACTTTTGGACTGCTTTTAAAGCCTTGCCGAGTAAGTTTGCTTCTGCTGATACATCTCTATCAGTTACCTTACCAGTTTCTCTATCATATTCGCCGTGTCCATCTCTATGAATGATAAGATTTTTTGAGTTATAATTAATAATATTGGGATTTTCTGGGTCCATCACCTCTGCATTGTAAAAGATATTTGCATCGGGACCAAATACTTTAAGTTTTACATCATCTGACATCTGTTGAACCGCATCGACAAAGGCTTCAAAGGCTCCATTAAATGCTGCCTCTAAAGTTCCACGACCTGCAAACTTTGCAGCAAGTGCTTCGGCATCCATACCACCCTTTTTTACATTACCTACATTTCGTGCTGCCTTTGCTTTGCCGTCTTTTACAGAATAAGATACAAATAAATTCTGACCATCAAGTTTCTCTCCACCAGTAATTTCACCGTTGGATGCAGCCTTCATAATTTTTATCATATCTGTAAATGATAAATCTGTATTGTCGTAGAGATGGTCTACGTGTCCACCTAATCCACCCATTTATTTTTCCTTCTTCTCTACATTATTATTTTCTTCAAGAATACGAAGTTGTTCTTCGAGAGTATCAATTCTCTCGTTGGCTTTTCTTAAATGTCTTTTGATTTCTTTTAGATTGTGTCTGGCTAGTTCTACTCTTCTTGTGTCTCGAAGTGAGCCAGTGCGGATAGACGAAAGTGCTTCTTCAACAGACTGTATAAGAGTCTGCCACTTGACTTGCTGCTTACCTTCATTCATAAGAAACTGCCTTGTCATCTTTCTTAAATCTATCATAATGGTTCCTCCAAGTCAAGTATAAAATGAAAATAATCAACTATAATTAGTCTTTAGAAGGATAAAGGTAAGATATTTATGTTGAGGAACTATAAGGTTTTCCACTTCCTCTTGTGCTGGCTTTTCTTCTAGTCACTGAAACTGGAACAAGTTCGAGGCTATTATTTAGAACATACTCTAAACTTTTTCTTATTCCTAAATTATCTTCAAATGGAAGTTTGTCTTCGTCACTCAATAAAATAGATGTTTCTAAATCATCAGTTGCCTCTAATGCTTGTGTCTCATCACTTGTATTTTCATCTCCAAGCGCAACAGTAGCAAGTCTTTGGCTAAATCTCTCAAAATCAACATCGTCACTCTCATTTTCATCAACCATTTTTAACAGAACTGCTATCTGAACTTTATGATCATAAGGTATTCTATCATATTTAACTATATGAAAATAAATGCTTTCATCTCCAACTTCTGGTGTCTCATTTAATTTTAATGGCACAGAATCAAAATTTACCCATTTCTCAATAGCGCCACCGTCACCTTCAAATATGGTGTCGTCCTCGGCATCTGCTTGTGTAGGAAATTTTAAACTATTAATATTCTTCACTCTATCTAATTCTGGTCTGCTGTAATATTGCTCGTCATCAATTATTTTATAAAACAATTCAAAACTCATAGAAGCATTTCTTTCATGCATCAATATAATATTATTACTATTAGTGTAAGTCCATTTTAGTTCTTGAGAATATCTATCTACATAGAAAGTCCCTAAATCTACTTTCTCAAATATAAGAGGGGGAAATTCTGGAGTGAATTCAAATTCTTGAACATCACCACCAGTTCGAACTTCGACAGTGTTTCCATCACTGTCTTTCTCATCACCAGGGGAATAAATAAACCTAGAAGTTATTCTATATCTATATCTCCATAATTCACCAATCTTAAAATCATCAACAACACCATCAGGGATAACAGTTGCATCAGAGTCTGCTTCGACTATATCACCAGCGACATTAATGGCATTAGTGAATGTGTCTTCGATTTTGAAAAGAGAAACATCATCGGCTGGAGTTTCAACGTCAATATCATGAATCTTATTATTATAAATTACTCCTGACAAATTAGATTCATTAGATGGAATATATTGTTTGTCATTCTGAACAATAAATCTTTCTATTTTCATGTTTTCTCTTGAAATAGCAAAATATTTGTTATTTATTAGATTTGATTTACCTTTTAAGTTGTTGTGCTTAAATTCTTCAGCCTTGTAGAAGAATGGTATTTTCACAGTCGGCTTTTGAAATGATAAATCAATATTCTCTGCTTCAACCTCTCCTCTGGGGTTTGTAAAAAGAATATTTTCATTCGCCGTTCCCATATCTAATAGTGGCAATAATTTATCTTGATATGATATACCTCCATCTGTAGGTTCTTCATCTACTAATGCGCTCCCTTCTGGGGTTTCATAATCAACTGATCCACCAAAATTTGTCTTTGTCATAAAAAACACTTTAGGATTATAATGCACGTCATTTTCAATTCTGAACCCTGCTACATCCAGATCTATTACTCTATCGAAAATTTGCTCATCTGTAGAAAAGTCCATATCTGTAACAACTGTGGGGAGAAATCTTTCAATCGGTTGCGGCAGTCCCACCGTAGCCTGAGAAAAACCTGTGTGACGCACCTCTTCTTTTACTCTAGTAATTTTCTTCGATTGTGCGAATGGGGTTTTCGTATCAGTATCGTTTAGTTGAAAAGTCATCTCAAATGTTGCAATCTGAGGTGCGTTGGTAATTTCTGATGAACTTGAAGAATCCGCAGTCGTACTTATACTATAATTAGAAATCTCATCAGCAAGATTCGCTCTTTGTCTTTGATTAATCGCCTTTATTCCCCATGTGGTGCTATCGTTGAGCGTTGTACTAGATGGAGAAAAAGTATATTTATTATCTACAGCAGTTATATTAAAACCATCTGGACTTTTCGGATCAGAACCTAAAGAAGTAATATATTTATCAACAACAGGAGAAAGACAAGTATCTATTCTTTCTTCCAGATAAAGAAAAATGTCGTGACTTATATTTTTAGCAGCATCCATTCCATGAGGCAACCCTTGATAATTTATATCAACGATTTTAAACCTAGTGGAAGAATTATTGCTAAATTCATTTCGAAGTTCTCTAAGTTCTTTCCTGGCAGGTGTATTATTCGCAACATTTACTTCATTATCATTTTGAAACACATCATTATTGGTAGGAGTATTATATAAAAATTGAACATTTCGACTGTTGTTATTTTCATCTTTATAATTAAACTGTATAATATAGCAAAAATAACATTCTGAGTTTGAAGGAAGGTTGCTATCCGTTGCTGATGTATCTGAATTATAATTTAAAATAATCTTATTTCCCGATAAGCCCCATTCACCGTCTGAGGTTGCCGCAGATAATTCTATGGTTGGAGGAGTATAATCTGCCATATTTGAGGAAGGATTTGCATTCATTACAGCGCCGCTATATAACCCAGAATCTTTTTCCTCCTGATTTAGTTGTCCAAAGAAACTGTTGGGGCTAATAGTCGTATCGTGAGTCAAAAAAGCCCCATCCCAAACTTGGATATCTTTATCAAGACTGTCAAGAGGCTTAATATCACTTAATAAAGTTATACTATTCATCGCTGCTAAATCTTCAGTGATTGCAATGATACTAAGAACTGGATTAACCCCAGCGAATTGATGCCAAGTATATTCGCAACTTAAATCAATTCGAGCAATATATAAAGCCTCGTCAAGAAATGAGTCATAATTAAATTGGAAAGTGCCAGATTGTTCTGAAACATCTGTAGCAGTCTGAGAATGGATTCCTCCTTGTCCTACAGAATTAATAACGGATTCATTAATAGTAAAACTAAACCCAAACGAACCCCACTGGCTAGAAACTGCATTCGGCTTCCCTCCAGTATAGGTACTATCTTCAAAACTTCCATTATTGTTGTCTATCGTAAGATTTAACACTCCATCTTCATGGAACACATTAGATATTGTTTGTGGCTCATCGTTGATAGCAGTGACGGGGAAATCACAAAATATTTTGCTATCATTTGGAGAAAATTTAACAATCTTTTCGGCAGATGTATTTTTGACAATAATACGTTGTCCTGCACAGAGATACTCAGTATCGACAGAATAATCAGCATTGTCACCAGCGAAGGGTTCGTCAGGTCTTCCCAATTCTTTATAAAATCTTACTATTCCTGGAAAATTACTTCCTAATAAACCTAAATCATTTTCACTTAATGAAACTTGAACGGTAGTAGTATCATTATCTCCACTACCTAAAGGAATTCTATTTACATTGCAAAAAACCTGTTGTTTCCCTTGGAATACAAAATTTTCATTCATTGTTGGTTTAAAAAAGTGCCCAATGACAACATTTTTATTATTTGTTATACCACAAAAGTAGTTACTTTGACTTTGCACGAAACCGTCTGAATCTATGCCACCAGATGCTGGTAATGTATTACAGACTGGAAAGGGAGAGACAGTAAAATCGCTTGTCATCGAATCAATGGGATTTCCATAAGAATCTAGTATGGTACACACACATCTGAAATCTAAACTATCTCCTGATTCAAACTCTTCACCATCGCCAGCGAAACGTTGTGCCCTAAAAACATTAAAATATTTTGATCGTGTGAAACTTCGAAATACTTGATCTCCAGTGAATTCTGCAAAATTACCAAACTGTTCATCATTGTTAAATGAAAATACATCCCTGCCGTTTATGGTTCCGAACTGAAACGCCTCACCGTCAACCATCCTCATAAAGTCTAATTGTACCACCGCCAAATATCCACCATTATTAATAGGACCAAAGTTAGGTATTGTCTCATACGAAGGGGTGATTCCGAAAGGATGATACTCATTGGTAATGACATCCAATGGTTGAGTTGGCACTCCCGTATCTTCGCCGTTTTCGTCTTGAA
>Ga0066840_10000071_pt1 | contig 14790 bp, 10 predicted proteins | sample ETNtaG_32_FD_67281 | JGI IMG/M metagenome (GOLD analysis project Ga0066840, IMG submission 67281) | Marine microbial and viral communities from oxygen minimum zone, Eastern Pacific Ocean - ETNP201302PF84A | ecosystem: Environmental > Aquatic > Marine > Oceanic | place: Pacific Ocean: Eastern... | reverse complement strand
CCCAGTGGTTGGCATATGGCTTACCTCCATGGGAATCAGTACTATGGCATTCAACCTTAATGGTTTTAACTTTAACCAGTCAGTAGTTGATGCTAACGGAAAGGTAATTCCTACTTGGGCTGATGTCTTAAACAGACAGAGTTTAGGTATGGAAGTGATGCACGAAAGAAACGCACATAATTTCCCACTTGATTTAGCTTCAACTGAAGCAACAGAAGTGGCACTAACCGCACCATCCATAGGCTAATGAAACAACCCCACCTCGATTTATTATTTCCAACACCAATATTACAGTTAGAGATTAACAGGCACAAAGAGTATAAAGAAAAGTTTGTACCACTTCTCATGGAGAAGATGAAAGATAATCCAGCAAACCAACTTCAATGGAATGGCATTGATAATTGCTGGAGTGCCACTCATGACTTGCTTGGAGATGATTTATCACCAATAGATGAACAGTTCGAGGGTGCTGTAAGAGGCTTTATAGGATACTGTAAAGGATTTGATTTTTACACAGGAAAGGTAGACTACCAAGGCTGGTGGAATGTATATAACCAACATGCTTATATGGAAATACATGACCATGCCGAGTGTGCCGTATCTGGTATTTATTATTTACAGTTAGATCTCAATAAAGATTATCCAGCAGGATTCATGAATCCATGTTCACAGTTGATTGAGAGGTGGAGTTCTAATAACAATATGGGTGATAGAAACTCTGTATTTATGAGTCATACTCATCCAAATTATTTAGATCATAAAGAGGGAGTACTTGTATTATTCCCTCCTCATCTACAACATTTTGTACGGAGTTCTAAAACTAAAGACCCACACTACCGTATATCCTATGCCTTCAATGTCACAATATAAACTTTGTGCAGAGATTACTTGGGAGGATGTGATGGATAAATTAAATCAAGAACTACAAACAGGTAGTGCTAAGTGTATGCGTCACACATATTATCTAGGCAATAGCTATAGACCTAATACTATTCAGAGAGCTTTCGATGAAGTAATAGGAAATAGTCCTTTGACATTAGGTGATAATGAGATGCACTTATTTATTTCATTTACTCCTAGCGCACAAGTGTTTGGAAAGCATAGAGATAACGACGACGTGTTTCTCGTGCAGGCTATAGGTAAGATGATCTACGAACTAGACAGAGAATATGTTCTGAGTCCGGGAGATTCACTATTCGTACCTATGGGTACATACCACACGCCCAAGGTTATTGAACCTAGGGTCACATTAAGTTTTGCATGAAACATCAATCAGACAAAATGAAAGCAAGTATCACCGGCTATGGCTTTTTGGAACCAGAAGAAAAAAAGAAAAAAACTAATAAGAAATCTAGTAACACTACTAACAGTAGTGACTAACTGTTTCATTATTGCTGGTGTCAGTAGACATTGGATAATAAAACCAAGACACATGATCCTACGTCCGTTCATCCCGCAAGGGACGCATGACGACTCGAGCAAGGAACGGGGCTTGGGTATATGGAGATGACGATGAAAGTTACTTTCGTATATCGTGGCGTGTCTTACACAAGAATAGTCAAGTAGACCATAGGGGAGGTGCGAATCCTCCCTATTCAATTTGGGAAAAGCCCTTCGAGGAGGATACCTTTTACCCGTCGACGGTGGGAAAAGACCACAAAACGTGCCAGTCTCACGTTAGACCAATTAAGACTGCAACAATTCTAAGCTTAGAGACGATACATAATACCCCTCAAATTAGGACAATATAATGGCTCAACAGAGTTCAGCTAACCCTACCTCACTTACACGTCAGGGTCAGTTAAATAGTGCCGGAGACGCAAGAGCACTATATTTAAAATTGTTCTCAGGTGAGATGTTCAAAGGCTTCCAGCACGAGACAATCGCACGTGATCTAATCATGAAGCGTACACTCAAGAACGGAAAGAGTCTTCAGTTCATCTACACAGGTAGAACAACAGCCGAGTACCATACACCCGGCAACAGCATACTAGGTAACAGCGACGGTGCACCTCCAGTAGCTGAGAAGACAATCACATGTGATGACCTTCTTATCTCAAGTGCATTCGTTTACGAACTAGACGAGACACTTGCTCACTATGAATTACGTGGTGAAATTTCTCGTAAGATCGGATACGCTCTTGCTGAAAAGTATGACAGATTAGCTTTCAGAGCTATCGCTAAAGGTGCTAGACAAGCTTCACCTGTAGCAAAGACAGGATTCAAAGAGCCCGGTGGAACACAAGTAAGAGTTGGTTCAGGTACAACTGATGCTGATGCTTATGGTGCACAAAACTTGGTTAATGCTTTCTACGATGCAGCAGCAGCACTAGACGAAAAAGGAGTCAGCTCCTCAGGAAGAGTAGCGGTTCTAAACCCTCGTCAATACTACGCTTTGATCCAAGACATTGGTTCAAACGGACTAATCAATAGAGACGTTCAAGGTTCTGCATTGCAGTCCGGAAACGGAATCATTGAAATCGCTGGTATCAAGATCTATAAGTCTATGAATGTACCATTCTTAGGCAAGCACGGTGTTGCATACGGCGGAACAACTGGTGAAACTTCACCATCTAACATGGGTGACCACATTGGTACAGCTCTAGAAGATGGACGTAAGTCAGTAACTGGTTTAAACAACAACTACGGTAACACTACTGACTTTGCTAAGTCTTGTGGATTAATTTTCCAGAAGGAAGCAGCAGCAGTTGTAGAAGCTATCGGTCCTCAAGTTCAGGTAACTTCAGGTGATGTTTCTGTTGTTTACCAAGGTGACGTAATCCTTGGAAGACTTGCTATGGGAGTAGATTTCCTAAACCCAGCAGCAGCAGTTGAACTATATGTTGGCGCAACAGCACCTACTAAGTTCGGCGGAACTTATCCAGAGAACGGTTAAGACTTTATACAAGGGTGGTCTTCGGACCCCCTTTTTTTTATTTATTATGGCTATTCAAATTAGTACCGATACAGAACTATCCGCAGTTAACTCAATTTTGGGTAGCATTGGTCAATCACCTATCACCACTCTTACACCATCTGGAGGTATAGACCCTCTTGCTAATCCAGAGATATCAATAATTGTCAACATACTTACAGAGACTAACAAGAACGTCCAATCAAGTGGCTGGCATTTTAACACTCAATATAATATAGAGAAATCTCCAGACAGTTCTGGTCACTTTGAAATTCCTGCTGACGCTATTGCTTACGATGTAAGTGATGGACAGTCTGACAGATTCCAAGATGTAACAAGAAGAGATGGAAAGTTATATGACCTCATAAGAGATACAAATGTCTTTGAAGGAGACATGAAATTTGACTACGTTAAACTTTTAAAATTTGACGACGTACCACCACCAGTACAGAGATACATAATTGCAAGAGCAGCAGTAAGAGCAGCTTCACAATTAGTGTCTAATACAGAATTAGTAAAACTATTAAAGCAGGAAGAGACTCAAACTCAAGCAGCAGCTATGGAATACGAGTGTCAGCATTCTGACGCTAACTACATGGGGTGGCCGAATGAGTCTTCTTATCGTGCATATCAACCTTACAAAGCATTGATTAGATAATGGCTAACATCACACAGACTATACCTAACTTGACTCAGGGTATCTCACAACAACCAGATGAATATATGATACCCGGTCAGGTAAGAGACATGGTAAATGCTCTCCCGGATGTATCACAAGGATTACAGAAAAGACCGGCTGGTAAGTTTGTGGGTTCTCTTAGTGACTTCTCACCTAGCAGTAAAAACTGTACATCAGACGGTAGGTGGTTCCACTATTACAGAGATGACACAGAACAATATATAGGACAAGTAGCAAAAGACGGGACAGTCAGAATGTATGACTGCCTTACAGGTAATAATGTAACCGTTGTAGATGCAACGAGTGGTAGTGGTTCAGGGAAATATTTATATCACACAGGTGATGAAGATATCCAGACACTAACACTAAACGACTTCACCTATATCAATAACAGAAACGTAACTTGTTTAATGGATAGTACTGTTACAGCTCCATTAGATAATTTTGGTAAAGAAGTATATATAGATTTAAAAGCTATATCTTATGCCAAGCAATATGCAGTAAATATATTTGACCAAGATGGTACACAGACCAGTCACTTTACAGAGGTTAGGACAGCTACTCGTATCAGAGTAGACATGATTAGATCAAGTAATAACTACTGTGATGGTAATGGTTTCATGGTTGAACACTCACCCAGAGGTTCACAAAGTACTAGATGTGATGATAGTGCAGGAGATGGTAGAGATGCTTATGCTCCTAACGTAGGTACACAGATATTTGCAGTTGACAGTAACAAAACACTTTATGATACGGCAGCTACAGGCGGTACTAAATCAGGTGGTGGTATAACTAACACCAATTACAGTTACCCGGTAAGAGTATATGAACAAGGTGGTTCTGGTTCTGGGTCTGACTACCATAGTGGCAGAGCTAACTTATATTTCCGTGTAGCTACAACAGGTCAGTCAGTACCATACACAACTGGTACTGGTGAGAACATGGAGACTACATATCAGGCAAGATATACAACAACATACGACCTACTCTATGGAGGAGAAGGTTGGAAAGAAGGAGACTTCTTTTACTTCTGGATGAAAGATGGTTTCTATAAATTAACTGTAGAAGCTATTAGTACATCTAAGGTTCAGGCTAACTTAGCACTTGCTAGACCTAACCCTACACCATTTGATACTGAAACAACTATTACTGCTGAAAGTATTCTCGGTGATATCAGAACATCAATAATAGCCGGAGGTAATATCTCTGCTAATGATGTGACGATCATAGGTAATGGTTTATATATAAAAAGGACTACAAGTTTCAACGCAAGTACACCAGTTAATGAATTACTTAATGTTGTATCTGGTTCAGTAAATGATATTGGAGACTTACCTAGCCAATGTAAAAATGGCATGGTTGTAGAAGTAGTTAATAGTATTGCTGATGAAGATAACCACTATGTGAAATTCATTGGTGAGAATGGTAGAGATGGTAAAGGAACTTGGAGAGAAGTAGCTCAGCCGGGTAGAGAGATTCAGTTTAAATATGACACTATGCCTATTGCTCTTATTAGAACAGCAGACGGTAATTTTAGACTAACTGAACTAGACGGTTCTTCTTATACAGTCAATACATCTCAAGGTGCAAAGACATTTACAGTTCCTAGATGGGATAACTGTTTAAGTGGTGACTTAGTTACTAACAAACCACCTTCATTTATAGGTCAACCTATTAACAAATTAATCTTCTTTAGAAATAGATTTGGTTTCTTATCTGAAGAAAACATAGTACTTTCCAGACCGGGAGACTTTACTAACTTCTGGCCGAAGTCTGCTATACAGTTGATTGGCTCAGACCCAATAGATATATCTGCTAGTTCTAGACAACCAGCTAAATTGTTTGATGCAATAAATATAAACACAGGTTTAGTTCTATTCTCTGAGAGTCAGCAGTTTATGTTGACTACAGACAGCGATTCATTTACTCCTCTTACAGCTAAGATCAACAACCTTGCTTACTACAATTTCAACACCAAAACCAGTCCAGTTTCTTTAGGTACTTCCGTAGGATTCTTAGATAATGCTGGTAAAAAATCCCGATTCTGGGAGATGGCAGACATTGTTAGACAGGGTGAGCCTAATGTTATAGAACAGAGTGCTGTTGTATCTAAGCTATTTGAAAGTGATCTTACACAGATCTCTAATAGTGAAGAGAACGGCGTCATATTCTTTAGTGAAGAAGGTAGTTCTACATTGTATGGCTATAAATATTTCCAGAATATTAGAGAAAGAAAGTTAGCAGCTTGGTTTAAATGGACCTTAACAGGTGAAATACAGTACCATTGCATGCAAGATGACTCCTTATTTGTTGTAGTTAAGAACGGTGTTAAGTACCAGTTACTTAAATACAGCTTAAAAATGGATGCTAATACATATAATTTGCATGATAATCGGGTACATTTAGACCACCTAATGAAGGTGACATCACTAGCATCTAGTGCATTTAGTGGTGGTAAAACTACATTTCCTAAACCTACAGGACTAGAGAGTAGCAATCAGCTAGTCGCATATGACATAGATGACTCAGCTAACCCACCAGTAGCTATTGGTAGGTATGCAGATATAACAGTTAATGGATCTAATTTAGAAATAACTGGTGATTGGACAGGACAAGACTTCCTAATAGGTTATGAGTACACCATGTCCGTGACACTTCCTACTATCTACTACAAAGTGACCGAGAATAAGAGAGTTACTTCTGACACTAGGGCACATACTGTTATTCATAGAATAAAGATAGGATTTGGACCTGTAGGTGTATATGAATCTACACTACAAAGAATAGGAAGACCTGACTATACAGAACTATTTGAAGTTACACCGGCTAACACAGTACTAGCTAATAGTCCGGGAGTCTTTGATGATGAAATACAGAGAACAATACCTATATATGAGCGTAATATAAACGCAACAATAATAATAAAATCTACACACCCAGCTCCAGCAACCATGCACAACTACACATGGGAAGGAGTTTATACAGATAACTTTTACAAAAAAATTGGCTAACTATATATTCCCGGCGACGTTGGATGCTGCTATTAAAGTGGCATCTAACTTGCTTCCAGATGACCATAGGGAGGTTACAGAGGGTCATGGACTTGACCCAGAAAGTGCATTGGCAATATCAGTAAATAACTGTGACTCAGTTTACTTTCAAGTACCCAATGGAGAATTAGCTGGCATGGCAGGAGTTCATAAGAATGGACAAATCTGGATGCTCTGTACACCAGCTATATATGCCTATCCTCATACCTTTGCACGAGAAGCAAAGCGTTTTGTGAATGAAAGACCTGAAGAAAAATTATGGAACTTTGTAGATAAAAGAAACAAGGTTCATTTAAAACTCCTCAAGTTTTTAGGGTTCCAGTTTCTCGAAGAATTTACATATGGACCCAACAATTTGACCTTTATCGAGTTTGCCCGTGTGCGCACCAACAGCGATTAGCGGAGTTCTTGGAGCGGTAGGAGATGCTGCTGCTGTTAACCAACAGAACAACGCCAAAATCAGACAATATAAAATAAAAGATCGGATGCGTGTCACCAAAGCAATACGTGACGATCTTTTATATAAAACAAAGAAAGTTCAATACGAACAGAATGAAGACTCTGCAAACATAGCAGCCCAGAGATCTTATACAGATACTCAAATCAGTATGAATAAAAACATCTCCCAAATTTTCTTAAAAAATTATGAGAGCATGATGGAGATGATGAAGACTGGTGGAGATATAGAAGTAGGAGCTGCTGAACGTGGAGTTAGTGGAGCAAATATAGCTAAGGCTTTATTAGTAAATAGAGCAAAGCTAGGACTTGTAGAAGCTAACAGATCTAGATTCCTCATGAATGCTACATATGACATGAATCGTGCGAATGAGTCTACACAGATAAAACTAAAAGATGTTCTTAACAAAGAATTTAGTTCAGTTGCATTGCAACCAGTACGTGACATCCCAGATCCCCCACCAGTACTAGGAAATCCAGGATTGACCTTTGCTCTTGGAGCTGCATCAGCAGTAGCTAGTGGCTTTGGAGAAGGAGAATTTGGTGGTAATACTGACTGGCAAAGTGATTTTGCGTCAGATATGCCGGATTATTCAAACGCATTTGATACAGAGTTTGATATGGGTGGTTTTGATTGGAGTGCAGACTATAGCTTCACCAATGATTGGATGAATTAAATGGCAGAAGGAATTAAACAGGGAAAATTTGAATATGCTAGTGCTGTAGACTTAGCTTCCAGCCAAGAAAGACTAGATAATCAAATCCGAACAAGCGAGGAAAACTACCTCCAAGGCGTCATACAAAATGACAACGATAGATTAAATCTATTAGAAAAAAGAAACGATCAACTCAAACTATTTTCTAAAAATGCTGCTAACGCTGCAAAGAAAATAAGAGATGAAAAGAGAGCAGAGTTTATTAAAGATGTAAACTATAGAATTTTAACTGAAGGAGTTAGCCCAGAATTACAGGCTACTTTTAGAGGTGAAAGAGAACAATTATTTGTTAATGGTACAAATATAAACTTTGCTACAAATGAATTTATAAAAGAAACTGGCGATACTATTACAGCTCGTGAGTTTCAGAAAATGAATAAGTGGGAGCAGTACCAAACAGTAGAAGCTTTCGTAAAGAAAGAAGCTAAAGGATATGCTGACTACTACTACAAAGCTTACAACGAAGTAAAACTTCCAGATGGAAGAGGATTTAAAAATAATCTATCAGCAGCAGAAGAAGCTTATCTAGACACTAAGATTAAACGTGAGTTTGGTCTAAAGTTTGCTGGCGTAAATGAAGCTCTTATTGCTGAGTATGCTAAACCTGAAATTGATACCTTTGATGAGACAAGGCGAAAGAAACGTGTCGCTTTAAAGGAAAAGATGTGGTGGGCTGAGAGAGGTGAAAAAGATAGAGACCTCTTAAAAACCAATTTATTAGTTGCTAGTCCTGCTGCAAAAATTGATGGCTACAACAAATGGATTACTACCTACATGTCCAACTACGATGTGGACGCTGCTACAGCTAGAAATGCTTTTGTTGCTAACTTAATTTCACTTGTCGAAGATGATGAAAGTGGTATTACATCACAAGATGCTCTTAGACTTATAAATACAACATTTAAAGGACATGATGGTGTTGAACGTACACTATTAAGCTGGAATGAATTTGAAGGTATCGAAGGTAAACTTATTGATGCTCATAAAAAATCTAAAGATTCTGAACAAGCTAAGTATGACCAAACAATATCTTTCTGGGTAGATAGTATTACTAGCGACAGAGAGAATATTGGTGAAGCTGAAGAAATAGAAATCCGTAAGATTTTTAAGCAAAAATATGGATACGTTCCTGCTGAAATTGAAGATTCTTTAAGAGGACACCTCCCAAATGATGATGCAAGAAGATTTCTTAATAACCAGTTAGAAGTACAAGATGGTGTTTTATTTGACTATCAATTACAAAACGTAAGTAATACTGTCAGAAAAGAGTATGAAGATAAATTAGCAACTTCCTACAATGCCAATGCTGGATTTGATGAGAGCGTATTAACGAATATTAAAGCTGCAACTAACCAAGCTATGAATAGTAACTTAGGTGAGTTGGAGTCTAAATCTATTGCGTGGTTAACTATGCAATCTAATATTACTGAATTATACAAAGACACTTATAGGAGCTTTATCGACAGAGCTGGTACACCATCTGATTCTCGGACTATTGACGAAGCTCATAAACTTGCTTGGGCAAAAGTACAAGAGAAGATTGAAAATGAAGAATGGGTTAATGCTGCCATGACTACTGACTACGGTAGATATAAGAAAAACTATGGTGATGAAGCCTACGATAAAATGATCGAAGGTAATGAAGTCTATGGTGAAAATGTTCTTAATGGAATGGAGCAAGCTGAAGATAGTAACTGGAAACGTGAAGTAATAAAGATAGATAAAGAATATATGAAAAGTCTCATGGAATGGGGGCAAGATAAAAACAGATCTTGGAAAAATGTACCCAATATCTACAAAGACATTGCAAGAAGAAATGGGATAATGGACCCTTTGGAGTTTGTAGAAACTCAATATAAAATGATGATGGAAAGTGATGCCAATTTTGGTTTTCCTAAAACAGTCAAATATCAAAGTAGAAACGAATCCGATTTAGAAAAGGAAATCAAAAATAATCCAAATACTATGGATTTCTTAAAAGGCTTTACAAATAATGGAAAAACCTTACAAGCATATATATCCCATAACAATTTAGATAATGAAGATGTTGAGCTTAGCATCTATAATGACCCATCTTTCGTAAGCCCTGAATTAGCTTAGCCGAGGTTAGTAATTCATAAGAGAGATAACATTACCGTGGTAATTAATGGAAGACAAAACAGATTTATTTTCGGGGACGGAACTCGACCTCTCCGAAATTCAGTCTCTCGAAGAACAAGGACAAAAAGAGAAAGAGCAAAAAGCTCTATATGAGCAACAAGTTTTAGAAAACCAAAAAGCTTTAGACGCAAAAGCTGAAGCTGAGAAACCATTAACTTTTGGAGATTATGCTACTGAAATTCCTAAAGCTCTTTATTTAGGAGCTAGAGATACAGCAGCATCTATCATCACACTACCAGAACAATTAATAGATCTCTTCTCAGGAGAGATGGCAGAAGAAGCTAAGACTGAAGCTGGCTATCAACCTGAGTGGGATGATTGGATGGAAGATAAAGATGACCCACTACAAACTAAAACTTGGTGGGGTGGTTTAATTCGTGGAATAACTCATGTAGGAACTACTCTTGCTATCCCTGTTGGAGGATGGGCTGGTGGTGCAATGAAAGGCACTATGAAAGGAGTACAGGTTGTAAACAAAGCTGCTGCTGTTTCTAGACTTGCAAGGATTAAAGCAGGCAAAATAGCATTTACAAAACCGTTTAAATTATTAGGAAAAACAAGACAGATTACTGCTAAAACAATAGCTAAAGGATCTCTGTCTGGTGTCAAGTTTGATGCTCTATCTATTACTTCATTAGAAAGTAACGTAGGTGGAATGTTAAGAGACCGTGTTGGTTTTATAGACACACCACTTGCTACTAAAGATCTTGAACATCCAATGATGAAAAGGTTTAAGAACGTAGCTGAAGGTATGTTCTTAGGAAATATAGTTGATGGTGTATTTGACATTGTAGGTACTGGAGCGCAGTACGCCGTTAAATCAATAGATGAAAAAACAGGTAAAACTATTTTTAACAAAGGTGGTTTTAGTGATCTTAATAAAGGTGAAAGAGCTGATAGTGTTAGAGACCAAACTGTAGAAGTAGGACAACAACAAAAGAAAAATGCTGGATATGGTTCATATAAGAATGAGCAATTAAACGGTAGACATCAAGCTAACGCTACATCAAATGAGTCAGTTGAAGGAGCTAGTGATGCACTAAATAGAGTTAACAAAGAGTTTGGTGCAGAAGAAGGTGCAGCAGGAAGTGTACTATCTAACTCAGAAATCTTTGGAATCATGCGTGGTTCTGGAGAAGCAAGAGACGTGATAATGAAAGTACTTAGAAGGGGTATTAGTGAAAACTATTTCAAAGCTATGGATGAGACTGCTGCTAGGCAGGGTATTCCTAAAGAACAGTTTTACGCTAAACATGCTGAATTTGCTAAGGAAGTATATGAAGGCAGAATGACCTCCGACATGACTCCTGAAGAGTTCTGGAAAAAGGTTACAAATAACAGAGTTATTAGTGAAGGCGAGTACAAATATGACTTCACACACCCAGCGATGGCACATACTATCGACATCGTAAATGGAACTTTGTTAGGAGAGATCAGATCTTTAGGTATTATTGGACGTGAATTAGAAAATTTATATGATTTACGTGATATAGATGGACCAGCTCAACAGTTAGTTGAGAAGTTAATAGCTGGTTTAAGAATAAGAGCTATACAAAAAGCTGAGACATCCCAGATGTTGAGAGATTTAGATGCTCGTATAGACCCTAAAACTATCAACTATAAAAATAGAGCAAAGACTATTGATGAAGCTGTTGAAGCTAGGGTACAGCAAAGTATAGATGCTTTCCGAATCGCACTAAAAGTAGCTCCAGAACAAGGAGGAGACGAACTATTTAAGACTATATTTGAAGCTGTTTCTATGGCTAAGAGTATCCAGAACCTCGATGACCTAGATAATTGGATGAGAATTAAGTTAGGTGGTGGTGAATGGAAAGGTAGTAAGAAACAGATGGGTGTCTTAATGAGAGAGTTTGGCTCTATGTTTACTCACTCAGTATTGTCAGGACCTAAAACATCAGTCCGCGCAATTATGGGTACATCGACTGCAACATTTACTAGACCTATGGCTCTAGTTCTTGGTGGTGCGATGAAAGGAAACTGGAGACAGGCAAGACAAGGCTTAGCATCTTTAAATGCTATGAAAGAATCTATACCTGAAGCATTTGAATTATTTAAAACAAGACTAAACTCCTATTGGTCAGGAGAACTTAGAGGACCTAACACTAGATTCTTTGATGTTAATAAAGAGAATGACCAATGGAATATGTATGGTCATTGGGCAGAAACTAGAGGAAACTTTCAAGACAAGCTAGTCTTCCGTATGGCAAATATGGCTAGATGGGCTAACGATAATAGATTTTTAACCTACTCCACAAAAATAATGCAGTCGACTGACGACGCATTTGGATTAATTATTGGACGTGCTAGAGCTAGAGAAAAGGCTTTCTTAAAAGCTACCGATGATTTGCCTGCGGGTGACTTCGTTAACTTTGATGCCACGATGTTCAAGAGATATGAAGATGAGTTCCAAAGTCAAATCTTTGATGCTGAAGGAAATCTAACAGATGAAATGGCTAAGTACATGAAGAAGGAAGCAACCCTGACTCAGGACTTAGATGGTTTCGCTAAGCATTTAGACAACGCATTTAAAGAAGCACCATGGGCTCGACCATTCTTCCTATTCGCTAGAACAGGTATCAACGGTCTTAACTTAACAGCTAAGCATACTCCCGGTTTAAACCTATTAGTTAAAGAATTTAGAGATATTCAATTTACACCTCTTACTGCTGATCTAAGTAACTTAAAGAAATACGGTATTAATAACATCGCTGATTTACAGACTGCTAAAGCTGTTGGTCAGGGAAGAATGGCTATGGGTGGCATGATTATGTCCATGGCAAGCTGGATGTATTTAAGTGGCAACCTTTCAGGTAATGGACCAACAGATAGAAAGAAGAGACAAGCTTGGACAGATATGGGTTGGAAACCTAGGACTATCAAACTTGGTAGGACATGGGTAAGTTATGACGCATTTGAACCATTCAACCAGATACTTGCCTTAGTTGGTGATATCGGAGATCACATGGACCTCATGGGAGAGGAATGGGCAGAAGATAACTTTATGAAGTTAAGTATGGCTATCGCTGGAACTATTACTTCTAAATCTTATCTAGCTGGTATGCAGCAATTTGTTGATTTGTTTTCTGGTAAACCCGGACAGCAAAACAGAATTATTGCTTCACTAATAAACAACCAACTACCACTATCTAGTCTTAGAAATGAAATAGGTAAAGTATTAAATCCATATACAAAAGAATTAGGCTCTGACATATTCAGTTCTATTGCTAACAGAAACCAATTTGCTTCTAGTCTTCCTGTTAAATACGACATCTTAACTGGTAAACCAATTAAAGATCATAACTTTATGGTTCGTATGTTTAACATGGTTTCACCTGTTAACTTCAACCTCGACTACTCACCGGGTAGAGAGTTGATATTTAATAGTGGATATGACTTAAAAGCACTTAGTTTTACAGCTCCTGATGGAACAGATCTATCTGATTCTCCAGAAATAAGATCATTATTCCAGAAGGCAATGGGTGACCAGAACCTAGAGTTAATATTTAATAATTTAGCTAAGAGCAGAAACATACAGGTTTCTATAGCTCAAATGAATTATCACAATGAGAATGGTATGAAGTGGAGAGATCCCAGAGAGTACCCTCATTACAAGATAATTGCTAGAGAATTTGATAAAGCTAAAAAGAAAGCTTGGGCATCAATAATTAATGACCCAGCAGTTGTAAAACTTAGAGAATTAGAAAAAGAGCAAAAAGTTAAAAACGTAAAAACCGATAGAGAAGTTTATGAAAGCATTATCGGCATAAGAAAATAATGGTGGTCAACCAATGGCAACAAAAACTGAAGAATTTACGACAGGGAATGGCACCACCACCCTTCCTTTTACAACTCAATATTTAAACGAAACCGACATCAAGGTAAGAATTGATGGAGGTAATCCACTTACATTTACAAATAGTGCTTCGCCAAGCACAGGTCAATACCACATACCAAACAATGGAACTTCAATAAAATTTGGAGATACATATACAAGTAGCAATGTTATTCATATTTATAGTGAAACTAACATAGCTACACCACAAGTAACTTTCCATCCCGGGTCTTCAATTAGAGCATCTGATCTTAATGCAATAGAGCAACTAATTAGACATGGAATTAAGGAAAGTAGGAATGATATAGTTACCCACCATATTAGAGATGGTCAAATAACCTCTAGTAAAATTAAAGACGGAACTATTGTTGGTGACGACATAAGTGATAACGCAGCTATACCTTTTATCAAATTGGCTACAGGTTTATTACCTAGCACTATAACCGTAAACTCAGCCAACATCCCTAACGGCTCAATTAAAGCAGAAGACATAGAAACTGGAACTCTTGACGGTAGATACTTTACAGAAACAGAATCTGACGCAAGGTATTTCAGACAGGACTCTAGTGAAACAATATCTAGTGGTATGGCATGGTCTACCTCAGATAACTATGTAGCTACTACTGCTGCTATTAATGCAAGAATAATTGACCTTATAGAGGAAGTTGGTGGATTTGTACCTGTTACAAATGAAACATCTTTTCCCGACGCTAATCCGGATATCAATAATGGGAATGGCACTATTGTGTCTATTCAAGCTCTATCAACAGATCTTGTCCCCTCCTCCGGAACAGTCACTATTGCAAACGGTAGAGGAGCTGGTAAGCCTGTCATTATTACAGGCGTAACTGCAACACTACCAAAAGATTTTGGAGTGCTACTTGAAACTACAAGTACAGATCATACATACGCATTCCATAGATTGACAGCTATAGCAACAGAGGTACATACCGTTGCTTCAA
>Ga0066840_10000069_pt1 | contig 14942 bp, 30 predicted proteins | sample ETNtaG_32_FD_67281 | JGI IMG/M metagenome (GOLD analysis project Ga0066840, IMG submission 67281) | Marine microbial and viral communities from oxygen minimum zone, Eastern Pacific Ocean - ETNP201302PF84A | ecosystem: Environmental > Aquatic > Marine > Oceanic | place: Pacific Ocean: Eastern... | reverse complement strand
TATCTGAACTTGATTTGAATATAATTCCACTTCCAGAACCAGAAGAAGTAGAAGGAGAATAAAATGTCAAGTAAAATGACAGGTGAAGATATAGGAATAAACACCTTAGATCCAAAAGTTAGACTGCACATCAATAATGGTGCTGTTTTTGTCGATAGTGGTGGGCTAAACCCAAATTCAACACCACTCAATTCTTATTACAATACTGGAAATGAAACCTCACCACAGATAATTCTAGGGAATGAGGATGCTTGGGATTCTACTGATCAGAACTCCCCTCAAAGTTATATTAAATGTAGACTTCTAAACTATAATGGTCAAGGGTTCAGAGTGACCGTTAATGATGGGACAGTTGTTTATGACCACACTAGTAATCAATGGCAAAGTAGAACATATGATTATGATCTCTATCCATCTCAATATTTATTTTTAAATGAACTCACAAATACTAATCAAGGAAGTGGGACATTACTTACTTGTGGTCTGAATGTTAGTGGAAACTATACTGGAAGTTTAAGTGATGGTGATAGGTTGTGTTTATATGCTGATGGTAGTTTAAAAATTACAGGACATTTAAAAATAAGTGATTCAGATTATTCTGGGGGAACAAATTACTCTCAAGGTTCTATAAGATATAATATTTCAACAAATGATTTTGAAGGATTTACTAGTGAATGGAAAAGTTTAACTCAAAGTGGTGGGCTTTCTAATACTACAACTACTCTGTTTTTAGACTATGATATTGCAAAGAATGATGTGGGTGGTTCCACGAATCAATCATACTTATTTGGGAAAGCATCTTCGAATCCAGATTATGTGGTGTCTGAATTTGCTGATTTTAAAACTAATCATTCAGATAAATATAAATTAATATCCTATAGCCAAGAAGGTCAATTTGAGGTTTTAATTTCCGACTTAATTGCAATAAACCCAACATCAAATAATCATCTTGGTTTATTTAAAGATGATAATGCATTTACTGACAATCAACATTCTGTTTATTTTGATGGAGATGATTTATATTATATAGTTGATTATAATGGTGATACAACACGTTCTAATACTAGATTCCCACCTTACAGAATAGACGTACATAGTTATGCAGAAGCACCATCAAATATGTACACAAAATCTGAGGTGAATGCATTAATATCATCGGTTGCTACTGGTTCTGATGAGAGTGCTATTCTGTGGTTTCATTATCCGACTAATCATTATGGAAACCCACAAAATGAAACAGTAATAATAGATGCTTTAAATTCAACATACCCACCTGCTAATTATTCACCACTAAAAAGGTTGATTTTACATACTAATGACGCAGAGGGTTCTGGTGGCGATACTCAATTTAGAAGTAGAGGGTACTTGTTTATCAGAAACCAATCTTTACCTCAGTGGGATTTTATAGGATATATTGATGACAATTTTGATTGGTCTTTGATAGAACCTCCAACACTACCAGAACCTCCAGCTGCTGGAAGTAATTTTGTACATGTTGAATCCGAAACAATCAATGTTGCTGATGGTACTACTCCATTATATACAGTAGGTGCTTGGAATGTTTTAACTTTTGATGATTTGTTTCCAACTTTGACGGAAAATGCTGTATTTTTAGTAACATGTTATGCTCTTTGGATTCCTGTAAATGCTGGCCACAGTGTTTATTTTAGAAACCCTCACCCAAATGGTATTAGTGATAATAGTACACCATACACAAATGTAATTGATCCAAATGATAGTGCTTTTTTAATTAGAGCTCCAAATGGTGGGGGTAGTATGATGTTCACTATGGTTGCTGAAAGGTCTTCTGGTTCAAGTGTTGCAATAAAATATTGGCCAACTCAAGGTGGGGGATCACATTTAACATTTACTTCATCACACTGTATGAAAATAGGATAAACATTATTAACAATAAGGGTGATTAGCTCAGTTGGGAGAGCACCTGCTTTGCAAGCAGGGGGTCAGCGGTTCGAACCCGCTATCATCCATTTTATTTAAGGAGTATATTATGAGTATTTCAAATTTATTAAAAACCTTAGCATTATTCTTCGGTTCTCAATTCATCCTTTCAGCATTAGGTATATACAATCCTGGACTATGGTTTTTAACTGGTTGGATTTTATGTTATATTGACATTGCTCTTGAGAGAGGGAACCTTAAATGGTGATATAAATAATTATGTGGAGATTATGTGACTAATACTCAAAATCAAACAAATGTTAGAAGACTTTATCTAAAACATGAAGATAAAATTCATGAATTTAAGACGTATACTTCACCTTTTGTTTGTAAAGTTTGTTATCATGATCCGAACTGTCCAATAGTTGTGGATGGTTATAGTCAAGAGCCAATAGATATTCTACAATTCAATAAATTTGAAAAAACATTCAAATACGAATCAACTCACTTTTATGGTGAGGGGTATAGTATGGATATAATTTCTATTGAGGTTAAACTGATAAATTCTTATGCTTTTAGTGTGTTGATATCAAGGGAGTCCCCATTTACTGAGATGCCTCTTGATTTCCACGAAGTCGCTAGTAGTCATGTTCTAACACCAAAATTTATTCATACCAATATGATTGATAGGTTAGTAACTTCTGTTAAAAATGTGGAACCGATTAAGAAAATATTAGAACTCAAAAGAGATGATGATGAATGTAACAATGGACCTTCTCTACAACCACCATTAAGTATTTATTAATTATAAATACATGCATGGAAGATCAAAATAAAACAAATTCACCAGACCCAAAACTACGTTGGCGGAATAGACGAAAGATGGCATGGATTGCCTTAATTTCTATCCTTGCTGTGACAATTTTAGCATTCTTTGTGGTAGAAGAATCGAGACTGAAATTGCTGGGAGATGTCATCAATATGTTCTACCTCTCAATGGCATCAATAGTGGGTGCTTATGTTGGGTTTGCAACCTTTGATAAGAAGGTGTAAATTCTTAAAAAATAATTGACAATTCCCTTACAAATGGAGTATAATAAATTATAGATTGGAGATAAGATGATCAACCCACCAGAGATAGTAAATTTCATATATAGTTCGAACCCATATTATCGCAGAAGGAAAGTCGAAAAAGTTACAAAAAGTAAGAAAAATGACAACTATTTCGCACCAAAAGACACATGGGAACCGAGTGAAAATTATGAGAAAAGGAAATAATGTGCTTTTTGTATGCCTTTTACAAAAAATTACTAAAATATTACATTTTTGTAGAAAAATTACATTTTAAATATATTAATAAATATATATCGGGGTATATCGCTCTATTGTAAAGAATTAGAAAAAAAGGTAAAGATATGTGTAAATATTCGGTAAAAAAGTATCTTGAAGAGAGGAAAACTCAACAAGACAAAGATATCAAAGATAAAGAGGGAACTCAACCCAAAAAATACTATTCTGGGTTGTCAAAATCAACCAAGGAAAAAAGGGACGCACACTTCAAAAAAGGTGCTAAAATGGACGACGATAATCCGGAAGCATACAAGAAAGCTCCTGGAGATTCAGATGCCAAAACTAAAGAGTCCAAATATACTAAAAAATACAAGGAAAAATTCGGTGAAAGTGTTGAAATGATCACTGAGAATCCAGACAAAGCATTACAGAAAAAATCAAAGGATTCTGGCATTTCATTATCAATATTGAAGCAAGTATACAAAAGAGGTGTTGCTGCATGGAGAACTGGACATCGTCCTGGAACCACTCCACAGCAATGGGGTCTTGCAAGAGTGAATTCTTTTATCGTTGGTGGTAAGACTAGAACAACTGCTGATGCAGACCTATGGAAAAAACACAAAGGTAAGTGATGAAACCAAAGTACTACATCCAAAATGATTTAGAAAGCATGTGGAATAGAATAGAAAATAGTTCATATGTTGATCACAGAGATAATATGTTCAGTTGGTTAAAGATTATGGAAAATGGTGAATTGTCCAAGGTGACTTCTGATACTCATCATCTCATAATCAATTCAGAGAGACTATCCGATGAAGATAGACTGGAAGATGAAAAGTTGTATGAACATGATATGGGCAATAATCATTTTAGAGTTCCTGTAATAATCAAAAACTCAGAAGGTGATATGGTCTTGTTATTTGGTGGAGTACATTTAGAAAAGATGATGCAGGAGAATGGAAGTTGTAAAGTCTGGATAATTCAGAGAGAACGGTGGAAGGAATGAAACATTCTCCAAAGGATGTGACTATTCAATACTGTAAAGAATCGGGTTGTCCAGTTCAAAAGTCAATAGATAACCACAGAGCACAATGTGGTCCAGAATCTGATATCAAATTAATAAAAGATTCGTATTGTGTGAGATGTGATGTATACAAAATCAGAAAGTGGTTGGAGAGAAAGAACATAGTCATGAGTCAAGAAGATGAAGACCCAACAAGGTTTATGTAATTATAAATATTCAAAAGGGTGAAATTATGAGAAGTAGAAGAAGTGTAAATCAGTATATGCTAACAGAAGCAGGACTTCAAGGATCTACCTTTGGTAGTGACGGAAAAAGACTTTTAAATTTTTTAAAAAAGTGGAAGAATGGGGAACCCTTTGACAAGATAGATGGGGAAGAAGTCATTTTAGACAAACCTTCCATACCTGATTTTGAAGATGAATATTGGCAACTGCGTGATGGTGCAGATATGAATTGGGAAAGGAAATTGTATTTGACTATAACAGGTCAAATCAAACGTGCATCATATAAAATACCCACTGATAAAGGTGAAATTAAACTGAGCGACTTACTAAAAACTGCTGAGTTTGGAGGTCAAGGAAGCAAAGGTCCATCTGGAGAAGATTGGGAAGCAATGATTGCTGTTGCCTTAGAATTTCGGTTAGATAAAGATCCAATAAAAACTCTTCCGGATGAATGGGAAAGAATTGAAAAATATTGGATAGATGATTATTACCGTGAACAAGCAATAAAATTAGCAGAAGATTTCGATAACAAGGGATACTCTCCAATGAAACAAACTGGGAGTGGTAAAGGTGGCGTCGCAGTTTCTGATAATTGGCAAAAATTATACCAGAGACATGGTGGTAAAGGAAAAATGAACGCAACACCAAAGACTGACGTTATAGGTGGAGGTGTTAAAATATCTCTTAAAAAAGCCGGAGGTTCCCAAGTTATGAGTTCTAAAGAACAAGAATCCTTTGCAACTTTCGAAGCCGCATTGTTATTATATGGGGAAGAATATCCTAAAAGTGTTAATTCAATATTAACTGATTTAAAAAATGATGTTTTAACTATGGAGGAAAGTGGATATAAGGGTTCCATAGACAATCTTGAAGCTGATATCAAAAAATCAAAAGGTAATCGCAAAGAGATGGAGAAACTTCAATCTTATAAAGATAATCTTGATTTGGTTAGACAAAATGGAGAAAAGTTAACAACAAAAATTAACGAACTTTTTTTAAATGACCCCAAAATGAAACAAATGTTTATATTTGAGGCTGCTTCTGGTATAACAAAATTTGGTGATAAATCTATATCAAGAGCGGAGAGGATGGTTGAATTTGATCCAGATAAAGGAACGATAACAACTGATTGGTCAATCGAAACTCCAAAAGATATTGCATCCATTATGTCCAAATATAAGTTTTACATGTCCTTTAAATCCAGTAGAGGTTCTACACCTTATATGTCATTAAGGGGAAATTTGACTTCCCCAAAAGCGGCATTAGCATTTACAAAAAAAATACTACAAAAAGAGCAAGTTGAATATACAGAAGAATGTCCAACATTTTCAGCAATTATGAAAGAGGCATTTAATCAGAATCTTTATGGTAGAACTTTAATGCTCGAAGAATATGAAAATCTAAACGAGTTTCAATTATTCCAAAGGATTAAATCAAAAGTTTTAAATAGTACAGTTGGAAAAAAGTTTTTACAGATATGGGGATGGATAAAGCAGAGAGTATCAATGGCCTTTGATTGGATTATAAAACAAGGTAAAAAAGCATTAGGGTATTTGTTGAAGTTTTTTGGGTTGAAACCTAAAGAAGTTGGGGTGCGTGGACCAATAGAATTTTTCACAGCTTCTACAGATTCTAAATAGAGTTATGAACAGAAGATATAAAATAAAAAACTTTATGAACGAAGATGTTGAACAAGTTGATGAATTCTTCGGAAGAAAGAAACGCAAACTCAAATATCATGATGATGATTATGTTGAGACTGATGATAAAGAACTTGATACTGATGATTTGATAAGTTTTGATAAAAATAGAATTAAAAAGATATCGAACATTATTTCTGCTTATGTAAGTAAATACACTACAAACTCAAAAGATAAAGAGGATACTGTTGAGTTGATCTTCGAACCCACTATCCGTTCATCTTTAGAAAAAGTCAAGAAACAACTCTCAAAATTAAAAAACGTTCTGAAGATAAAAAGTATACAAGTGTTACACAGTCTAGTCATAATCACCCTCAAAAATCAACACAAATACTCATAATGAATAAAATAAACCCAAAATATGAGTGTTTAGAACTGGAAGTTGAGCCAGACTATTCATCCGTTTCAAGTTATTTTATAGTCAAATTAACAGACAAAAATGAACATAAAGCATATCAAAAAACCTTTTATAATTTCAAAGATGCTTATGACTTCTATCTTGAAAGATTTGAAGAGAGGGGAATCCTTTGGTCTGATGTATGGATTATGGAAATCATTAGAAAAAGAATCAATCCTCAGATGTATGCTGTTATGAGTGGGTTGTCTTATTAGGGGTTGGTATGGCTAAATCCGATGACATTCTCAAAAATCTTGATGATATTCTTCCAAACTTTGCAAAATTCTTATCTAGGTATGGTACTGGGGATAAACAAGTTGCTGATTGGGATAAATCTTCGATGGTTGTTAAATCTAGTGGTTCGAAACTAATCTTAAAACCAAATATTAAAAAAAATGATAAAAGGGGTGCTTTTGCTAACGATATTAAAAATCATTTTGTTGATAGTAGTGGTAAATTAATAGAGAAAAATATTAATGTAGATTTAATCGGAGAAACACTAATACTTTCTTCAACTTCTCAAACCAAACTTGAGATTGATAACGAATTTAAAAGACCCCCAACAACAGAATCTAAAAATGTTCCAACTTTTTATATTAAAGTTTTCGAAATAAGAGATAATCGTCGTTTGACTAATCCCATGTTTACTTTTGCTATTGTGCCGAAAGCTTCATCAAAAGGTGCTAAAAAACCAGACCCACACGAATTGATGACTGCTTGTTTGATTTTGCTCGGTGAACCAGTGGATGAAAAAGCTTTGAACAGTTCTGATAGTCTCCATGAAGATGTTAAAGTGATTGTTGACAAATGTTATAAAAAAGCTTCTAAAGTTGGCGGTGGTTCTGGACTGGAAGGTTTCTATTTGGATAATTCTAAGGAAGACCCAGATTTGGTTAATTTTGCAAAAGCATATTCAGCTTCAAACTACATATTGAGTGTTTTACCTACAAACTATAGTGATCTGATGATATGGCAAACAGGTCAATCATGGGCAAATGAGATTAAAAAGTTTGCAGGAAATGATGAAATTAAAAAAGAAATCAAAACTTACAACTCCTCAGACATTGTGATTAGGTTTAGAACAGGTACAGGTTCAAATCAAAAAACTCATTTTTGGGGAATATCTCTCAAGAAGAGGGGTATGTCCAATATTAACACTGCTGATAAAGAACCAACATTGCTGAATAAACCAGTAATAGACCTTATTCAAAAATATACCCCGCCAGCAGAAGTTCAAAAGATAGAAAATGCGAAACTAAAGTTCTTTAAAAACGCATTGAAAATAAAGTATAGTCAATCTAAAAAAAACACAACTGTTCCAAATTTGGATAGTTGGGATATGAAAAAAGTTTTAAAAGAGTGTGATGCGATGTTTTTCGAAAAAGATAAGGCTGCAATGTTGAGAGGTCAGGGTGAATATTCAAATAATCCTAACATATACTTTGAAGAAATAAATAGAGTTTTTTTAGAACATTGTGGTGATAAAAATATAGAACCTTTTTTTCATGAGTTTCTAGATTTAATTTTCAAAGTTGATATGGACACTTATATTAATGACGGTAGATTTCATTTCAGTCTTATAACAGGAACTGGTGATTTTGATACTAAGAAGGGGAAGTTCATTTCACAAAAAGCCTTAGAAAAATACGGTAAAACTACAACTTCTATTTTTAGAAAAATGCTTGGTAAGGGAAAAACAAAATATATTTTAATGAAGGATCCAAGTAAGAAAAATGCTTTTGAAAGTGGATCAACAGCAGCTAAGTTGTTTTATATTTTGAAATTAAACAATGTTTCAATAGTTGACATAGAAGTTAGATATAAAGGATCCTTAACTGCCCAACCACAATTTCAAGTTTTTATGTCAGTTCGAAAACCTAATTTTTCAAGGTTATATAAAAAGTATGCTGGAATGTTTATGAAAGGTAAAAATAGATGGGACTAAATAATTACATAATAATAATACAATAATAACAATAACCATTTAATCAGTCCCATTCATTTGGGACACTTTTATGAAATGCCAGACTTTCCAAAACATGTACTAGAAAATTTAAGACAAATCAAAAGAAGACTTCAAGCACTCATACCCGAAATAGAAAATGTACCCACTCTGAAGAAAGAAACAGAAGAAGTTAGAAAGGCAATCAAGACAATAACAGAAATACAAATAAAAGGGTTGCCCCCAATTATAATCATCGGGAGAAAAAAATGATTAATGGTGATCTTCTAGAAGACATCAAAGAAGTGGTTTATAACATAATAACTGCAAAAATAGATATAGAAGGTGATATAATAAGTGTTCATAACAGATTAGAAGATGAAATTGAATCTCTAGAAAAGATTAAAAAACCAACCAACAAACAGAAAGACTTTATAAGACGAGCAAAAGACTTAAAAAATCAATTTAAAACATACCTAAATATTAGAGGGATTGACCCAACAAAGCACAAAGTAGATAAAGGAACCATATCATGCAACACGGAAGAAGACCTCAACAAAACAGAAGAAGATACAGAAAAAAAGTCTTAGAACATCCACAGAATATATATCTGTATGAAGAACTTTTAGGTAAGACGGTAATTGAACTGAAAGAAATTTTAGAAGTGCTCACACAACAACAGGTGCAACTCGACCAAAAGGACAACCAATAAAATGATTACTCTGATTAGTCAAAATGAAGATGGGACAATTACCATACAAATCGATAATGAATCAGAGCAAATAACGTTAACAGATGAAGAGTTTGATAAACTTCTCAGAGAAACCCTCATAGAAGAATACCCAGACTTGGTAAAAGAACAAGATGAAATATAAACTCCAAGGTATCAAACTCAAACAATTACAAGGAAGGAGTCTCTCCAATGTCATCACTACTAGCATTAACCCTAATATTATTATCAACAATCACACTAACAGTAGTCAAGAGGAAAATAAAAGTTCGTCGCAGAATAAGAGCGAACGATGAAATTGTCAAAGAAATAGTTGAAAAGATTGAAAGATACGAACGAGAGAAAAATCAAAACAGATAATGGTCCCATTCCTAATATTCATAATAGTACTCTTATTGATCAATACACTGGTCACTAATATCCAAGTAAGAAAATTGATAAAAGAGTTGAATGGTGAGAATCCAAATGAGTTTAGGGATAAGATCAAAAAGTTTCAGAAAGAATACAAATCCTTGATAAAAAGATGGGGTAAATTCTAAAAACCTCTTGACAAGACCCCTCAAATTTGTTATACTTATTATATAAGGATAAGGAGAGAGGTTATGAAAACGACAGTTAAAAACGGTGACTATGTTGTAATTCACTTTAGTGGGAATTATCAACCATCAATCACAATTCTTAAACCTTCTGAATTCAATAATTACTTCTCAGAAGATAATGGTTTTGAAGTAGAAGACATTAAAAATCTTAAAAGGCTTGAAGGTGGTCAAACATATTCCAGTCTTGAAGATATTAATGTAGTTAGAATGTAAAAACCTCTTGACAAGACACTCCATATATTGTATAATATAAATATAGAGTGAAAAGGGGATATCATGAGTAGAAGATATAACATTGACAACTACTTAACTGAAATGTCTGCACCAGAAGCAGAACAACTATTCGGTCTATCTGGAAATTACACAGCATCGGATGTTAAGAAGATATGGAGAAAGATGTCTCTACAACACCATCCTGATAGAGGTGGTTCAACAGAGATGATGAAAAAGGTCAATGCTGCATACGACTTACTCAAAAAAGGTGGAACAGTCAAGAAAATGTCTCAACAAGACAAGGCTGAAAAGTACTGGACACAAATCAATAAGAATAAGGATATTGCAAAGAAGCATATTGAAAAGACCTTTGATTCCTCAATATACCTCAAACACCTAGAAACAGTAACAGGAAGAAAGTTTGAGTTAGCAAGTGAAGAGATAGTTTCTCCAAGGTTGAGTCCCACAATAAGTCTCAAAGTTAGATTTCAATCAGTAGAAGGGTTTGATGCATTTGATCTTTCCCTTACAATACAGATGCCCATTATAACACAGCAATTATCAGGTCAGGGTCAGAAAGAAGAATATGATGTCCTTTTCTCTGGAAATGCTATTCTAAGTGGTAAGAAATATAAACTATATCACAATAACATGGGATACAAGTCAATCAACTCCCTAGACCTATCAAATCCAGAACTAGTCTTTCCAAAGTCCAAAATAAAAAGACATATGAAGATCACTTCAAAGAAACCCTTAAAGAAGAGAGACATACAAGCATACTTCAAAACAGCAAAGAAAGCATCAACGACAACATTTGGTGATTACATAATAGAACTAAAAGACGACGAAAGATATATTATGGTTACAAGACAAGTATTCATGAGAAAAGCATCATACAGATTAGGTCTCTACAAAAGAAAAGGTAAATTCAGTTATGATCCAATTAATTCATACATTGCACTTGTTCCAGAAGGTCCAAATGCATTCTTAGATATGCTAGAAGAATTTGGTAAGACAAAATCCACAGATGTATACAAAGTTCTAAACAAGTACGCAAATCAAATTGAAGATATGGTTGTAAGAAAATAAATAGAGGGTAACTAATGTACTCAATAAAGAATTTCCTCAAAGAAGAGGACACGAAATACTTGATATATTGTGATATGGATGGAGTTCTAACGAACTTTCAAGATCATTTCATTCGATACTATCACAATGAGTTCAGAGATACCGAACTATACACAAACAGTCCAGAATCATTCCCAGAAGTTCCACAAGCAAAGAAAACACAAGACATTACAGATAAACTCAGTAAGAAAAACAAGTATGCAATCACAAGAAAAGCATCAAAAGAATACTGGAGTGAAATGCCATGGCATCCAGAAGGAAAGAAGTTGTGGAATCTGATCAAACCATTCAACCCAATTATCCTATCAACACCATCTCAAAGTACGGAAAGTAAAGAAGGTAAAATGGCATGGGTCAAAAAGAATCTGAAAATATCCACAGTGATACTCAGTGATAAGAAATATCAATATGTAGAAGATAATCTATTTGTCCCAAAAGATAAACAAAATTACAAGAGAATCCTGATAGACGATACACCAAAGAAGATCATTGAATGGAAAGCTGCTGGTGGAATCGGAATTCTACACAAATCATACAGACAAACAGTAAAAGAGTTAAACAAATATGTAAATCAAATTGAAGGCATGACCGTAAGAAAATAAACTATGAAAACAAAATTGAATCAAGAGCTTCTGAAAGAAATACTGAAAACAACAGAAGAAATACGACAAATGCAGAATAAAATAAAAACAAGTGCAGATGATATCTCAACTAAATTAGAGAAAGAGATACTTGAATTAGAACTCATTCAAAATCCATCTGAAAAACTTCTCAAGTATATCATATCCGCAAGACATCTACTCAGAGAAATACAAAGAATTCCAAAAAGATTATAATTTTTTAAAAAACCTATTGACTTTTAGATCTAAAATATGTTATATTGATCTTGTAGGTGAGAAAAGGAGATTGAAATGGAAAAGTATTTAGCAGAAAAGTATGATTACTTGAACATCGAACTACCAAAGACTGAAAAGATTCTAGACTGGAGAGAGCACACAGTAATGTACTGGATAAGATTGACTGAAGAATATTACAACAAAGTTAAATTAGACGAAACCAAAGCACTCCTACTAGAAGAACTCAAGATGGAAGAAAACCCAGAGTACCTTGAGGACATCATAGAAGGACTAGAGAAGGCAAACTTAATAACCATCAACGGAAACCTTATTAACATAGTAAAAGGAGCATAGAATGGACACTTTATCAATCAACGAATTAAGAACAAGAGCTGCACAATACGGTAATAGACTCAATCATTGCGTATCAAACCATGAAGAGTTCAATATCAACCTAAAGATACTAGACCATATATACGCAGAACTCATACAAGCACTACAAGAAGAAGGCGAAAGACTGGAAGAAGAGATTGAGGAAATGGAATGAAACAATGATTACAGAAAGACAAATAAGAAAATCCAACAAAGAAGAACTGAAAACCCATATAGACAATCTACAAGAAGAGATCAACAAAGTAATAGACAATAAAGATAAAGACTCAGTAGAAACATTCAGAGAACTCATAAGACTCAGAATCTTATGCTTATTACAATATCATAAAGAAGAAGCACTAAGGGATATACTAGAATGAAACAATACCTCACAAAAGAAGAAATAGAAAAAGCATCAATAGAAGAACTAGAAGATAACATAAAAGAAATCAAAGAAGAACTAGACGAATTAAAAGAATCTCTAGAAACCGAAGAATCAAAAGAAAGATTCAAAGAACTAGTCCATCTCAAAATCCTAAGTAATTCTAGAATATGCCTAATAGAATTCAGTGATATGGTATGGAAGAACAAAGATAAGAGAAAGAGAGGAGAAGATGAAGAAGAATAAGAAAGAACAAGAGAACAGAAGAGGAAGAGTACAAGTAAAGTTCAATACAGGACAAAGAATACATAAGAGTAAGAAAGACTATAAGAGAAAGAATAAAGTAGACATTCCGAATAATAAAGAAGAATAAATAAGAATACACACAAAGGGATACTATAATGGATAAGAAAATAATCAATGATATAGCAGATAAACTAGAAGATATCAAAAAAGGTAAAGAAGAACTCAATGAATTCCTATCAGTTGCAATACCCGAAAGTGATATAAAACCAAATGATATGAAAAGAATAAAAGCATTAGAAACCCTATTCAAGGCAGATTTCTCCGAATTTCATGATGATAATGGTAATATAATACACCTAGACTTGAAAAATAAATTAGGTGGAGCACTTATAATAGCACCAGACTGGCAAGCAATAAGTAAAGCAATAAAGAGATTGAAGATTAGATGGATCAGATTCAATGATTCGAAAGTAAGTGTAGGATTAGATTCAATAAACGAATATTAACATACTCCGGAGAAGGTGACTTTACCCTGTATGTATCACACGCAAGGTTCGCGCATGACGAAGAATTCTGAAAATGTCAAGCTATTTCTCAAATTATTTCAAATTATTTCAAAGCTTTTTTTTCTCCTTGACATACTCCCCAAAGTGTGCTTCCAAATATTTCGAAATAAATTAAGAAAACCCCTTGACACATCCACCATAGATATGCCCAAGGGATTCTCAAAACAAAAGGAGAGTAAATGAAAACTCAAAACAACGGTTGAGAATAGGATTCCCGAATATTATAATCATATAACATAATATGACTTTCGAAATTCCCTTTCTCGTCAAAGAAGATCTGATCGAACTCTTTACCACCGAGATAATATGTGATACTCTTTACAGTTCGACCATCCTCATGATATTCTATTTTACTTTTCATAATTATATCCTTTATCATAATTACCAATACCCAAGTCAATATAGAAAGCCTCATAGAAATAATCCGACTGACTCTCTGATTTATTGAACCACTTTCTTTTAGAACCATTCTTAATAATCTCAAGAATTCTTTCAAGTACTTCGAAGTTCTTACAGTTCTTGTACATGTGCATATGATATATGTTTATGTCATTGAAACTATTAGGGTCAAAGAAAGGAAAGTCACTGAAGTCATAAGAAGACTTTAGAATATTAACCTCAATACCCGAAGAACCATTATGATTCTTTTTAACTTGGAACTTGACATTTGGGAATTCCTTTTTAAGAGCATTCCTGATTTCTTTGATTTCTTCTTTACTGATATACATTCCGTGTCTCCTTTTCTCTCACCTACAAGATCAGTATAACAAATATACAAGCGAAAGTCAATAGGTTTTTTAAAATATTTCGAATTATTTTCTCGAACTGTTCAGAACAGTGTGTGTCCGGAAAGTGTTCGGAAGTGTTGTTCGGGAATATTCCAGATCACTGTCTTTGGAGTACCTACCCCTTTCTGATATAGGGGTTTAGAACGTATGTCTGTCTCTCGAAGTCTTCAAAAATTTTTCCATAGGATTTCGAAATGTTTTTTAATCACACTCATTTTTAAAAAAAATTTTTGATCAAATTTTCCACACGTATAGGACTTTTTTTAAAAACTAAAGCCGAATATCGCCTGGGAAGGATACCCGACAAGACTTCACGATGTACTTCAAAGCATAGTCGTAATTATGGAACTCAACCTCCCTAGTACTTCTCAACTCTCTCAAATCATCGAAGAATGCAGCTTCGAATACTTTTGCTTTGAATCCACCCTCGACTTTCCGAATGAATCCCAAAATTAAATCTTCACTAGAATCTCGAAACACATCCATAGTGTTTCCGTCGTCAGACGTATAACTAATCTTCTCAAAGTCTCCAAAGTCAATCATCAAACACTCCCTAATCTATACATACAGAGTATACTGACATATACACCCATCTGTGTCTACACA
>Ga0066840_10000068_pt1 | contig 15040 bp, 6 predicted proteins | sample ETNtaG_32_FD_67281 | JGI IMG/M metagenome (GOLD analysis project Ga0066840, IMG submission 67281) | Marine microbial and viral communities from oxygen minimum zone, Eastern Pacific Ocean - ETNP201302PF84A | ecosystem: Environmental > Aquatic > Marine > Oceanic | place: Pacific Ocean: Eastern... | reverse complement strand
GTTGTTGTAGACCAACGTATGTACGTTGAACTGAGACGACCATCTATCGCAAGAGCTGGTAACCACACATTTGAATATCTCGGTTTTGGTCCAGGTAACTACTCAACTGGTCTACCCGCACGTCAAGAAGTTCTGTTGACTGTAGAGCAAGACTTCTTTGCACAGTCTAAGAAGCAAGATGGTGGTTTAGTATTCTATACTGGTCTTAACAGTAATGGTGACCTATACATTGGTAACCGTAAGATTGATGCTATCACTGGTGAAGAAATATTCTTAGAGTCTGCATCGCTTGTTGGATCTGAAGACGAGGATGATTCAGTAGGAAATTTAGTTACTACGTTTGATACTCCCGTTACATTTAATGAGTATATTACAGTCAATGGTGGTGAGAATGGTGATCAAACAAGCACCTTCAACTCACCTGTAACTATTAATGTTGGTGCTGACGTTAGAGATTTGACATTAGGATTACCTAATGTTGGTGTTTTATCTTCATTAAAGGTTGTATCTAATGTATCCTCCACTAAGGATGATGCAACTCTTGATAGAACTTCAATGACTAAGAATCGCCAGACTAATGGTGATATTCTAATTGCAGGTAATAGAGTAACAGCTGGTGTATTCCAGTTCAACCAACGTGGTTCTCTTGGATCTGGTCAAGGTTATAAGATTCAAACACATGCTGTCGCATCTGTAGCATCTAATATTACTCCTGATCAAGATGGAACTTATGATACATCACAGGTTGTTACATATGGTGGAGCAGGTGCTCCTCTAACTGGAGATATTCTACTTAAGGGTGAGTCTGTAGGAAACAGTGGTTCACTTGGTTGGATATTCTCTAACTCCTTTACAACAATCACCTCTCAGATTGAGAAGTTTATATTTAATTCTACCAGAACTATTACAATTCAATGGAAGTCTGGTGTCACTAATGGAAATGTCATAACTGGTGGTTTAATTGTTGGTCAAGAAATTAAGTTAACAGGATTAGCTGAGAACAAACTTAATGGAACTTTCATAATCAATACTGGATTTACTAACGGTGGTAACACATGTACATTTAGTATTGCTGCTAATGATAGTATTTCAGCTGGCGAGTTGGTATTTAACAATGCTAATACACCTAATGCTGTAGTAAAACTTTCAAATGCTTCTTGGAAGGAAGTTGGTGTGCTTGGTGCTCAAACAATCAGAACCGATACACAGACTATTGGTGAATTTAAGATTGGTATTAACACTGTTGCTCGTGCTGCTCATGCTGATTATGCAGAAGCATTTATATCTGCTGCGACTGATCCTCGTGCTAACTTAGATGTTGTTGGTATTGCATGGATTAGCGGTAAAACTATTGAGAACTTTGCTGCTCATGCATCATATGCATCAAGAACTCAGACTGCTCAAGATCATGCATTCATGGTTGGTGGTGACAGTTCTGCTCCACAAACAGCAGCAACATTTAGAGTTTCTACTACAAACAATGGTAGGGTTGGTGTTAATACAACTCTAGCAGAAATGCAGAGTGCATTTACAACCAAGGGAACTTCTGAGTTCACTGATACTGCTACATTCCAAAATGATATAGCAGTTAATGGTGGTGGTCCTGGTAGTGCTAATAATGCTGACATTACAACTACTATTACTGATGGAACAGCAACACTGTTCAATGATAATACATTCTTCGGTTTAACATCTGGAACTAGACCAACTCAAGGTTTATTAATTGGTGGATCTGTAAGAAATATTGAAATTGGTAATGTAACAACTGACTCACAAAATATCAAGATCGGTAATACAAGTAATGACAGTGAAATTACTATCGGTGATAGTATTGATGGATCTAATGCTAATAAGTCTAAGTTAACTCTTGGTGGTGCATTTGCAAGCACTGAGTCTGATTCATTCGTACAGATTGATACCAAAGCACTTAAGATTGCTGGTGATACAATTGTTGGTACAAGAAGAGGACTTAATGATACTACTAAGTTTGAGTCTCCATCTGGAACTGTTGAGTTCTTATCTGGTAATAGTGCTACAAGTATCGTAGACTTTGCTACCAATGCTGCTACTCTAACGATTGCAGGTCAGGGTGGTACTACAACAATTAGAAACAATCTAAGAGTTAATGCTACAACCAGATTTGATGCCAATGTAACACTATGTGGTGGTTTTGCTTCTTACTCATTCGTAGGATTTAGAGCTCAGGCTGGTTCTGGTATACAGACTCATGCAAGTGGAGTTCTTGGCAACAATCAATACAACAATAATGTTGATCTAATTACTGTTGCTGCATTTGCATCTACCACACCAACTGGTGAGTACAACCAGATTGATACATCAGGTTCTGGTAATTGGGGTGGAACTGCATTCCAACAAACACCAGCTGGTCAGAGTGCTGCAACATTCCCAGTCTTAACAGGTGACAAATATTACTTACCTATTAAGAAGTCTCCTTATGATGCTAGTGGTGCTCAGTATTACAATGAGAATGATATTCTAATTATTGATACTGTTGAACAGTCTGGTAACCATGCTGAATTTGTTAGGATTACACGTCTTCCTCAAATTAACAGCACACCATACTACATTGAAGTTCAGAGACAACCATTTGGAACTCTATCTACAATAAGTACAACTCATCCTGATACAACTGCTATCTATAAATGTACTGTACAGTTTGGTGCTACTTGGATTACTCAGGACATTGATGGTTCTGGTCTAGAAGATAATGTTTACTTATCACAATTTGGTGGTAGTTTAATAGGACGTACAAATCGTACTACTGGTGGAGATCCTAATTATGTTAGTACAACTGCACCAGGTGATTATGTAATTATTACACGTACCTCAACTGGTGATGATGGTGAGATATTTGAGCTTAAAGAAACTCTTACACAGGTTGCTAAGAAGTTATCAGTTAAGAATGGTTGTGATACCAATTCTGAAGAAACATTATTTGAAGTTGATTCTGTTACTGGTGCAATAACTGTTAATGGTGATCAGTCTTACACTGGTGGTCTTACATTGAATGGTACATGTACAACACCATATGTTAACGCAACTACTAACAAGAAGTTAACTATAACAAATGGTAGTGGCATTACTACGTTTGAGGTTGATACTTGTACAGGTGATACACATATTGGTAATTCACATGGTACAGTCTTCATGGTGTCTGAAGCATTTGGAACTGCACCTGCTGCATACGCCAAGAATCAAGATCCTGTCTATATTTACAGACATGATCCACAGTCTGTTCTGGCAAATGGACCTAAGACAACCGTTGCATCTGCTGTAGGTATAGCTGATAGTAGTATCAAGGTTGCATCTAATTATCTCAAATTTGTTACTGGAGATATGATTGCAATCTATAGTGGAACAGATGCAATTGAGATAGCACAGATTACTTCTACTTCAACTCTATCTGGTAGTGATCAGGTATTGAATTTTGCTACTAATACTGCATATCCTAATGGTGGTCGTGGATCTTCTTCTAATAAGATAGAAGGTACAGTGGCACAATCATGGAGTGTTGGTGCTGAAGTTGTCAAGATTAGAAAATATGAAGAGACAACCACATTAATGCAAGATATTCCTGCAACACGTTCAACAAGAGCAGCAGCAATTCAAGCAAGAACACCTAACACATATGATCGTAGACTTGAAATTCAATTGACAAATGCAGATCTAATTCAACCAAAATTAGATTATATTCAATATGTAAGAATTGGAGAAGAATTTTTCTTACCTGATAGTGTTCATGGTGGAGCAGGTTGGAGTGGTACAGCTGGTCTTGATGCACAGTTTGCAGTTAAGTTACCCAAACAATATAGAAATCCAAACATTGTTGGTTCACCATTAATTGATCTCTTTGGTGGTGGAGCTATTAAGAGCAATGGTGACTTTGAGTTAACCAGTGGTAATTTCAGAATGTATGGTTCTGATGGTATTACACCAGTGCTCTTTATTGCTAATGATGATGGTCACTTAGGTGATGGATCTACTAAAGATCCAGTAACAAATACAAGTGGTATGCAACTTTATGGTTCTGCTAGTATTCATGGTAATCTCTTTGTTCAATATAAAGATTGTCAAGCATTTGGAGATTGTTCTAGTATTACATCATTTAGAGTTGATGGATTTACTGGTGATACATTTATTGGTGAAAAATTCTATCAGGCAGGAAAAATTTCTGCCACAGAAATTGCTAATGAAAGTGTTTTCCATATTGATAATCTTGGTGCTTCTGGAGCAACAAATCCAAAAGATTTCAGAATTTATCAAAACAATTCTATTGATTCATTTGGTATTGAGAAATACTGGACAGGAAATGGTGGTAGGAGACATACATATGTTGCATACGATCCTACCACAGGTATTGGACAGCAACAAGCTAACCCATTACAGGTTAACAACAACTATCTAATTAACGCATCTTCTGGTGCAAATATGGTTCTATATTTACCTGACAATGCACAGACAGGTGACATGATTAGATTCGTTGAATTAAGTGGTAACCTAACATACAATACAAGTTTGATTCTTAGAGCACTTAAGATTGCTAATGTTGCTACATCAATTCAAGGTGATGCAACTGGTACTAAGATAGGTGCAGGATCTAATGTAACAAACTCAACTGCATGGGATTCTGGAGAATTAGTTATTCAGACACGCAATGCATCATTCGGACTAGTATTTGCTGGTACGGTTGACATTGAGGGATCTGCAAACGCACAAACAATTCCACCCTCATTAAGAGGTTGGTGGCTAATGGAGTTATAAATGGCATCATATTACGATTCTATCAAAAGTATGAAGACGGCCAAGATAGGTACAATCCTACCTTGGGGTGGTGATGGAGGTAGTGGATTTCTCCCCTCCAATTTACCTAAAGGATATCTAGTTTGTGATGGTAGTACAAAAGATGCCAGTGATTATCCTTTATTGGCATCTGTGATAGGTGATACCTATGGCGGTGATATGACACAAAGTAATGGAGATCATTATACATTTCCATATATTGATCCTAATGATGGATCAAATACAGCAACATTTAGATTACCTAATCTATCAAATAGATTACCTCTTGATTTAGAACCAACTAATTTAGATCAAGCAAAGTATCAAATGGGACAGAATGATCCCAAAAATGTTGTTATTGATAATAATGGAACTAAAATAGGTAATTTAGTTTCTGAATATGGTGAAACATATGATATAAAAACATCATGGTCTGCTAATGCTGATATAGATTTTACATTAAATCTTTCTGGTAATTTATATTTCAAATATACTAATTTTTTATTAAGTTCTCCCGATTTTTTAGAGTCAATATATGTATTGAATCGTAAATTAGGTATTAACCATACACCATCACACGGTCACCCTGAAACAATACCATCAGTTCAAGCAAATCAAAAAGGAGCAATGGTATTCCAGACTGATGATGGTGTTGAGATGTCAGGAACTACTTCTTTTACAAATAATTGTCCTGAGAGTGCTGGACCTTATAACTGTTCGTTTGAAGAAGCTGAACCACATAGTTGGCGAAATGGATCTACTCCTATGTCATATTATGGTGATGCTACTTATGAGCATACATTGCCATTAACTTTATCTCATTTTGAATTTACAACTGATACTGTAAATGCTGGTAAAAACTATTGGTCTCAAGTTCCAGCTGGTGCAAATAATTGGCGAGGAACAGATAGAGGTGCAGGACCTAGAACTGAGTCATATAAACAAACAATACCACCACGAGGAAATACCACTTCAATAATTGATACTGAACCTGTGTCTACTCATGCACAACCAGCACAAACAGGTATGTTTCCTAGACCAATGGAACATATAAGTAGATGCAATTTTTATGGTTATACACCTCCAAATAATCCTGCTTTTTCTACACCTACTAGGGCTGATGGATTGAAAGACTCTCCCGAAGACAGACCAGCTTTTATTGTTACTGGTATTACCTTAACAGAAGGATCTAATAAGTTTACTTTACCAGATGGCACTGATATTACTCAACAATATGGAGATGGTGCTGATGCTCATACTCAATGGGATAGAATTCGTCCATTAATGTATGTTACAACAGCAGACAATGGTGATAAGTATAAGTGGTTATCTGAGGGAGCATATATTCAAAGTATAGATTGGATACCGTCTGCTGGAGGTACTGGTAATACCACACTAGCATTTGCTAATGAAACAGTAGGTGCAATTACGGGTGGTAATACATACGGTGTAACAGGTAATGGTGATGCTCTCGGAACTGTAAAACTTTGGACAGAGGGTATAATAGCAGGTTATAGTGGACAAACTGTTTTCTACTATAATTGTCTGAACCATATTAATATGGCAGGGACTATTACAATAAATCCCACTAGTGGAGCTACTCAATCATATACGATTGATGTTACTGATGATGGAAATAATACAAATTATATTTTTACTGGTAGCGATAGGAATGGTTCTTTTACTACTAGAATTGGTGGAGATTTCACTTTTAATGAAGGTGATATAATTACTTTCAATGTCAATGCTACTGGTCATAACTTCCTTCTTAAATTTGGAAGTGGAACTGGAGTAGCAAATCAAATTACATCATATCAAACTACGTCTAGTAATTTCCTTGGTGTTGTTGGTAATGTATCAATTGCAGCGAGTGGTGGTGGATCTGGTTCTAGTGGTGGTTTTAATACAGGACAGAATTATATTTGGTTTTCTGAAGACGGACAAGGTAATGCTTCAAATCAAGGAGAAAGATCAGTTGCATTTGCTCCTATAAATGCAACTGGTATGACTAAAATTGAAATAGATTGTTTCGTAGGTAACAATGCTAATGGTGGTGAATTTCCAGACGTTGTTTCTGCTACTGGAGAACATTTAGAATTACGTTACAGTTTAGATGCTTACAATGTTGGTATTGCATCTGCTACATGGGTATCAATTGGACAAATAATTCCAATTTTTACAGCTACCAATCTTGTACCAAATGGTGCAGATATATACACATTAAATGTTCCATCTGCTGCACAACAGGCAAATGTAACCTTCCAGTTATATCAACCAAGTAACACTGGTGTAGATAACTATGGTATCACAAATCTAAGATACTTTGGTTCAGGTAGTTCAATTGGTAATTATGAAGTAACATTAAATATAAATGTTGGTACTGGTGATGTTGAAGTTCCAGCTGGTTGGGGAACAGTTGTAACTGGATTAAAATTTAGAGATGGTACTTATCCTACCTCCTTAAATACTGGTTCAACAGCAAAAAATCCGTTAGAACAAATATTTTCATCACATAATCATGGATCATTTGAAATAGGACAAACTTTAGGAACTATGGTAGGACCTCCATCACATACAGCAGTAAATGCTGATGGATCTGCATTAGCAGCACAGAGTATTGAAAATGCATTAAATATAGCAGTGGATACTACTCAACCTTCGTTAACTATGACATTCATTATCAAGGCATTCTAATGGCAGTATTCTATAATAAAGAAAGATCTAAGTATGGGCACATAACTGGTCAAGTTATTGCATGGCCAGTAACATATGAAGGCACACCCGATCAAGCAAACAATGAAGCAGTATTACCTGCTGGTTATCTAAAGTGTGATGGATCAAAATATTTTGCATCTGATTATCCTAGACTCGCTTCTATTTTAGGAACTGGTACTAATACCGCTTTCATGAAGAAAAATTTAGATGGCACTGATTTTGAAAGTATCAATGATAATCAATTTATGGTTCCTGATCTAGGTTCTAAGTATCCAGAACCTACATCAGGTGCAAACGCAGGTGTTTATAATAATGTAAGAAAAAATGATTCATTAGGCACAGAAAAAAGTAGATCTGGTGTTGGTATAGATGCAGAAGCAGCGATTGGAGATACTAATGTTACTGTTACATATACTGGAACTATTAATGTTCCATCTCAAGAAGTTGAAATTAAGGGAAAACCTGGTTGGACATATGCAGGTGCAAGTCACTACACAGAGATAGAATCTGTAGAGGAGAATCAAATACATCCACACTTACATTTTACCACTTCAGCAAGATCTAGGTTGAGAGCTCAACCAGATATATTAGAGATAGACAATGATCATCCAAGACCATCTGGAAGAACTGGATTAAGAAATGGTTCCACAATTGATGTTCAAGAGTGGGTAAACGCAACAAGAGCACAAAACCAAGGTTCCAATCCACCTGCTAGTGGACAAGAACCATGTAAATTGTTGCAAGCATGGAACCCAAACTCAGGTACTAGTGATTCTGGTAGTCCACTTAGAGGTAGTGGACTTGGTAACCAAACAATATATTATGGTGGATGTATTGCAGATGAAGCAACAGGACCTTATCGTATTGGATCTGGAAGTGGGTTTGAGTATGGTTGTATAAATCTTCAAACATTTCAGGTAAATAGAAATTCGTTAGCTGGATCTCCAGATAGTTCAAATACTTCAAAGTTTATTACTAGACAGTGGATTCCTCTTGCAGGATGTTCTGGTTTTGCATCTGAAGGTGATGTTAGTTCTACTATGACTATACCACCAACCTATGTTGTTGGTGCAGTTGGTATGCCACTTGATTATCTTGGTACTGCTATAGCTGATGTTGTTCCTCTTCAATCAAATGAATCTTCAATCAGTGCAACAACCATAACTGATGTCGTTAATGAGGTAACAGATACTGCTGATATACCAATAACAGCAGGTACTTTACCAACTGCACATAATCATAGAGTTAGGTTGGCAAAAGGTGATCATACATATAAAGTAAAGACTGATGCAATATCAGTTGATCCAGAAAATTTGTTAACAACATTTGACATTGGAGTAGATAAGTCTATATCAATAGATTCTGCAACCCAACCATTTATTGTGATGGAGTATTTAATTAAGATATAATCATGGTACAAAGTTATAGAAATACTAGAAAAGGATTTTACACCGATTGTTATCAAGATACGACACCTATTGGTTCTATAATATCAAATTTAAAATCTGGTGCTAATACTTACGATCATTCGTTTGTTAATAAATCTTCTAATCTGCATAAATTAGAAGATTTTAATGGTAATGCATATGCTTTTGGTGATGATCCAGCGTATACTCATGATGGATATTTGTATTGTGATGGTACTGAATATGATATTAAAGACTATCCAACATTATATGAAATAATTGGTAATTCTTATGGAGGAAGATCAAGTAGTGGTATTGATGTAGTTAGTGGTGGATCAGGATATTCAACAACTGATACTGTATCATTAACAGTACCACCTGTCGGTGGAACACAAGCAACTGCTATTGTCAAAACAGTTGATGGTAGTGGTGCTATTTTAGAAATAGATGTATTAAATCCAGGTTCAGGATATTTAACTGAACCAACTGTAATAGTTTCTGGTTCTGGTGGAAGTAATGCTACGTTTACGGTTAGGTTAAGTGAGGGATCAATAGTTGGTATTAACACTGCTAATGTCATGCAATTTTGGGGTGAACAATATTTGGGAACATTTAGAGTTCCCGATACTGTTACTAAAAAAATTGTTGGTAATGGTCCTGTATTTGGTCAGAACTCACCCACAATTGGTAATTTATCATTGACAGTTGGTGCTACTGGTGGTGCATGGTATCTTGATCAAGATCAGCAAGACGATTATTTTTCTTTAGGTAGGATTACAACAACAGGGTATGATAATGTTGTTGAGACAGTTGGTTGTACTATTGTTGGTAGTCAAAAAGTTACAGTTACTATGGAAGATAAAAAATTACCTTCCATTTTTCAACATAGTCACTCAGTTTTTCATAGTATTACTGGTGATAATGAATGGTCAGGTTTATCTCATGGGGACAGATATGTACAAGGATATAAGTATGCGAATGGTAAGGTTAGTAAATGGAACCCAACAATGGGTGACGAGTTATCACATAAACATGGTTTACTAAGAACTCCACAAACTAATAATACTATTGCTACTTATGATTTTATGGATTATAAGGGTGGTGATAGTGGTGTTGGTGCTTTAAAAAATGTACCTAATTTAACAAGTGCTACTGGTTCAGAATATAAACCACAACCAGGATACACTACAGAAGTGCCATATGATGAGCAATTTTATCTTGCATCTGGTGCATCTAATGCAGGTTCATTTGAGTTTCAAACATCTGTTGGAAATCCAACATTAATAGCATTTTCATCTTCGTCTGAGATTGGTGGAAGACAAGTAACAACTGGTGGTGTGCCAACCTATGATTTTTCTCAAGAGTTTGAGTATTCAACTCCTGGTACATATACCATACCACTTTCTAGTATTACTGGAACTCCTGATAAGTTAATCTATACTCTTAATGGTGGAGGTGGATCAGGAGCACTTGGAACTATAGCTGGTAATGATGGTCAAGATTCTACGATAACAGCAGGAGCAGCATTAGTTTTAATTGCTGGTGGCGGTGGTGGTGGTGGAGCATCAACTGGTCAAGTTGGCGGTATTGGTGGTACTGGTGGAGTTGCAACTGAGACTGGTACACTAACAAATCTTATAATAGCATCAAGTGGACAAGGTGGTCAACAGGGAGATAATGATGAGAAAACTGAGCAAGAATCTCCAAATAATCCTGGTGGAGGTGGTGCTCCTGGTGTAGGATTTGGTGGTATTGGTAATGGATCAGCTGGTGATAGAATGTTATTGGGTGGATTAAATGGTACATATTCTCAAACTTTAACATCCGATGGTTCATTTACTGGTATACCTACAACTGGTGGATTTACATCGGTAATCTTCACAATTAAAGGTGGTAAGGGTGGTGATGGAGTAACCAAAAATGCAGACGACTCAAACAATAAAGGTGGTTATGGTGGTAATCTGACTGTTCAATTTAAACAAGATGCTTCTAACCCTACTTATGTTGACCCTAGTTTTATAAATGCTCCTAGTCCAGGTTGGAATGCTGTTGTTGGTTCTGGTGCAAATGGGAGAAATGGGGGAACCAATTCTCTATTTTCTAATGGAGGATACGGTGGTTCAGGTGCTGGTGGTGGTGAATATGGTCCTTATAAACATGGTGGCGGTGGTGGAGCTTGCACTATATTAAGAAGAGGTACACAAATCGTTGCTGGTGCTGGTGGCGGTGGTGGCGGTGGTGGTGACGGTAATGAAAATGGAATTAATGAGTCACAAGGTCAAGCAGGTGGTGCATATCCTAGTGGTGCAGGTTTATGGACTGGTCTTCAATCATCTTCAACTGGAACAATAAGTTCTGGTTCTGGTGGTTCAGGTGGAAATCATGGATGTATTGGTGGTGGCGGTGGAGCTGGTGGAGGAGGTGTATCCTCTGGAACAGCAATAGGAGGTCCTGGAAATGATTACGGTGATGGCGGTGCACCTGGTGGTCCTGGTGGAGTTCCTGGTGCTTGGGGTGGTCACGGTGGTGGATTTGGTGGTAAGCAAGGAGTTTCTGAATACAAAACCAATTACTTCTCTTCTGGACAATTATCAAGTCACGAAGATACTAATGGATCTGTAAAACTTGATATAACCTATAATGCTAATAAATGGACAGCAGCAGGTGGTGGAGGTGGAGGTGGTTCACTATGGAATGGTGATGTTGATTGGTCTAGTATAGGAAATCCAGCAGCAATCACCGTTACTGTAGGTGCTGGTGGTGCAGGTGTGCAAGCAACTGGTAATAATGTTGGATCAACAAATTCTGGTGGTAATGGATATGCAAAAGTTGCAGTTGGAACAATAACTGGATACACTGGAGGTACAACAGGTACAACTACAGGCGATGTAATTGAGTCAGCATCACAAAATGCAACTGTTTGGGATGTTACTATAAAAAGTGATGGTACTGGTACAGGTAATGGAGGTAATTTTAAATTACCATCTACACAAGTTCCTACAGTATTATTCCGTGGTGGTGGTAAATCTAATGATGGACAAACTACATCAACTGGATATGATCAGTCAGGTACTGGACATGCCACAGCAACAGTTACAATTGCATCTGGTTTAGTTACTGGTGTTACTCTGGCAGATGGTGGCACAGGATATACAGAGCAACCATATGTTTATCTACTACATGGTGCTGGTGGTGCATCTTATATTACATCCCAATTTGCTAATGTTTCTGTAACTGGTTTAACATTAGCTGGTAGTGCATTTTCTTATACAAATTTCTTATTGTTTGGTGGTGCAGGATTATCTACAAATAGAGATAGATATGTAGTATTAAAAGCACAAGACACATCTTCTGTAAATTATTTTGGTATTAAGGCATGTAGGGGTAATGGTTTAAATGGTGGCGATGTACCAGAAGAAGGATTAAGAGTAGAATATCAACTAGCAGGTCAATCAGATTGGAACTATATTGATACCATTATTAGTCCATCGGCAATAAGACCTGATCCTCTCACTGGTATGCTTGTTCCTACATGTAGTCAAGGTGAAGCACATGATGGTACAGCAGGTGATACTAAATGGTATACTTATGCAGTTGTAATGCCAGCAGCTGCAAAAGCACCAAATACAAAAATTAGGTTATATCAAGAAAGATCTGAACAAGGTGGACAAGATCATTCTGGTGGTGGTGAATATGATCATTATGGTATATGTGAGTTTATATATTTTAGAGAAAAAACAACAGCGTTAGTATTTGTTCCTTCAGCTGGTGCTATCAAAAGAAATACTATTGACTTTTTAGATTACAATATACAAGGTGAAACAGGACCAAGTATCACATATAGTTCTGGTATGGGTTGTAGTGATGCAACACTGACATTGAAATCAACAACAAAAATAGAACCACAGGCAACCATTGATCCAGATTATGCTGTACCTTTGATCACACCCTACGTTACTTGTAAGTACTTAATCAAAGCATTCTAAATACTAATGGAGATATAGTAGTAAAATGGCAACAATACAGGTTGAATTAAATGTTATTGGACAGGAATTATCATATAATGGTATACCTAAACCAATTCCACAAACTTATTGGACTGATACATTAGTTCCTTTGATGTATCCTACATGGGATACTGATAAAGATAAATTAATTGCATTTTATTATTTTAGTGATGGCACATATACTGCCAAACGTAGAAAATATGTCATGAACTTTGCTACTAATACTAATGAATGGAAAGACTATGAGATGGAACAAGTTTCCAGTTCTGTTGCTAACACATTCAAGGACAAGTTGATTGAAGGATGGTATGCTATTGATGCCATTGAAAATGCCGAGTTTCAGAATGAACTTGGTGCTATGTATGCTAAAGCAAGAGCGATTTCTCCACTATCAGTAAGACTTGCAAGAGATTTTCTACTAACAGAGACTGATTGGGTATATGTAGAAGATTCTCCTGTTGATGCTGACACAAAGGCAATGTATACTTTATACAGACAAAAATTGAGAGATATACCTGATACAACAGAATTCTCTGCTAATGTTGAAGGCACTAAGTTTCCTGTTTCACCTGATTTCTATAATAAAATATACAAAAATGAGACTATTAATGCAGGTAAAGATTACTTAGCAACTGATGATCAGTTCTTGCCATTAGCAAGTCATTATCTCAAGAAATACAAAGATAGAATTGCACACTATTTACTTACTAAGTCATTTACTGAGAGATCATATTTTGAGAAATTCTTGGAAGAATATGGAGCTTCTAAAATAGCTGAATTAAATAAAAATGATTTTGATTATACTTTAGATGAGAAGAAAGCATTTTTAGATAAATTGCTCGCAGAATGTCAAGATGAAATTGATAATCTAGGAGGTTAGTTATGATTATACAAGGTAGTGAATTACAAGTATTTGATCTCGTTGCATGTTATGCACAGAGATATCAAAAAACATTAGTGCATTTTAACCTAGACAAATATAATAGTTTAGATACAACTAAGAAAGCAACAGTTACAACATATTACGAATCTATTGTAGATGATTATATTTTAGACATTATGAAACAAGGTGGTATTTTTAATACTGTTTCATTTGATGAAGAAACTGCTGCAAGCACCTATGCTGGATCATGGTTTCCTTTAGAATCACAGTGTCCAGATGCTGACCATTACATTCATGCTTATGTCGTGGATTCATATGGTGATATAATTTGGGAGAACAAACCTACTGGTAAATAATGAAATTATTTCCAACTCTTGTAGTTGATGATTTTTTTGAAGATCCTGATTATGTTTTATGTTTAGCAACAAACGCAGAATATAATGATCCAGGTCATACAAATTATCCTGGTGTTACTTCTAAAAAGAAAATACATGAATTAGATCAAGAGTTATTTGATAATATTCTACAAAAGATCTTTGGATACTATTGGGACTTAAACAATCCTGTTGAATTTGTGGTTGATATGGAGTTCCAAAAGATTGAGAAAAATGGTCAAGGTATTATCCATATGGACACAACTTATGGTGCTCTTTGTGCTGGTGTCATATATTTGAATCAAGATATGGACAAAGATGCAGGAACATCATTCTATAAATTGATAGATCCTGATTATAAAATCAAACAACATGAGTTTTTAGATCCTATTGCAAGGTATCATGCTGGTGAACATGTGGATGGACTTGACAATATTTGTAAAGATCATTATAATATGTTTGAAGAAACGATGAGAGTACAAAATCAATACAATCGTTTAGTAACATATGCTTCTGATGTATGGCATACTGCCACATCATATGGTAATCAAACAAGATATACTTTGCGGTTTTTTGTCAATGGTTTAGAGTCTAAGCATCAAAACTTTCCTTTACTACGATAAATGGACACTATTATAAACTGTCACACACCTCCTTCACAGGGGGTATTTTGATGTTATAATAAGTACATAACAAACAAATTACATCATGATCAAAGTTGGAACTAACGTCAAATCAAAAATACATGATGATCTTACTGGTCATGTTGTAGTATGCGAACCAATCAACAACTATGCTGTTATTATGACAGACATCATTGAGTATGAAATGATGACAGTTGAATGCTTCCTATCT
>Ga0066840_10000066_pt1 | contig 15182 bp, 12 predicted proteins | sample ETNtaG_32_FD_67281 | JGI IMG/M metagenome (GOLD analysis project Ga0066840, IMG submission 67281) | Marine microbial and viral communities from oxygen minimum zone, Eastern Pacific Ocean - ETNP201302PF84A | ecosystem: Environmental > Aquatic > Marine > Oceanic | place: Pacific Ocean: Eastern... | reverse complement strand
TAAAACTGTTAGTGTAACTGCATTGGTTGTTGCGGGGACAGCAGCACCGACTGCACTGATAACACAACGATACTGATCATTATGATCATCTGCATATGTCGTAAGTCCTGTTGTATATGACGCTGAAGTTGCTCCCCCTATAGGATTCCATACACCCCCGCCATCATCTGACTTCTCCCACTGGTATGTAACGCCAGGTTCATGTGATGAGAAACCTCCTGCTTCACCACCACCTCCACCACTAGGAGTATCAAACTGATCTACCTCGAATGAAGATGATGCAGCGTTACCACCAACAGGTGCCATTGTCACTCCACCAAGTGTTGTAAATGTTGCAGTCTGTGTTTCATTAACTGTAGCATCAGATGGTTGAGATGATACAACAACTGTTACTGTTTCTACTTGTAATGTGGCAGCATTAGATGGTATAGATGTAGCACCCGCACATGAAAGCAAACAGCGATACTGATATTCATCATATGCTTGTGTTAATGTAGGTGTTGTATATGTTGTAGTTGTTCCACCAGTTCCTTCAGATACATCAGACCATGATGCTCCGTTTGTAATAGATACTTGCCACTGGTATGTAATGTCACTAGGATCTGCATCTGATGTAGTTGCAGCAACACCAAATGATGACGTTCCACCTACTGCACCAGTTGTATTAGTTGGTTGTGATGTTATATTGATAGTTCTCTGAACAAACAATCTAGCAGAATTAGAGATAACTTCACTTGCACCTGTTGCATTCATTTTACATTGATAGAAGTCACCGTAACTGTCATCGTAAGTTGTAGAACCAGTAGTATATGTTGTAGTGTTAGCACCACTTATATCGACAAAGGTTATTCCATCACCGTTCTCAGATTTCTGCCACTGGTATGTAATAGAAGCACCATCTAAAGTAGAACCAACTGCTGTAAACGATCCTGCAGCAGGAGCGATAGGTTGAGAGTTTGTTGGTTGTGTGTCAACTGTAATCGTTCTGAATACTGTTAATGTAACTGCGTTTGTATATGATGGTGCAACTGATGTGCTAGTTTCTAACTTACAACGATACTGGTAATTGTTCTTAGCAAAATCATCATCTACAGTCAGTGTATTTCCAGTTGCTCCACTGTATCCACCACCATTAGTAACTGTTGCCCAACCTACACCACCGTTAACTGAGAACTCCCATTGGAATGTAATAGTAGATCCATCATCACTAATACCCGCTACAGGTCCGAAAGTAACTGTATTTCCTGATCCTGCTTCTACACTAGCATTAGATGGTTGCTGTGTAATGTTAACTAGAACACCAGTTCCAGTTGTAGTAAATGAATATGCCTGTGCGTTACCTGTTACGTTTTCGGTGACTGTGAAGTTAAATGATGTGTCAAGGTAATCTGCAGTAACAGTTCCAGATAAGTTACCTGTTGTAGTATCAAACGTCAAACCTGTAGCACCTAGTGAATCACCACTAAGAGTGTATGCTTCAAAAGTTGGTTCGTTAGCAAATGTTGTTCCAGATAGACCTAGATCTAAATTGATAGTGTCGCCATCAGAATATGGACTTCCTGCAAAAGTTCCAGATGATGTTTGCCAAGTTACGGTAGTATCAATGTATGGATAAAACATACCTCTTGATACTGTTAATTCTGCACCAGAACCATTGTAATTAAAATCAACACCAGTATCTACAGGATAATATACGACTGCAGAACTTTGTCCAGAAGATTGTTGTGCATCTGTTTGAGATGTTAAAGATGTTGATGTAGATACTACACCATCATAACTTTCATGAGTTTTTCCTTCTGGATTTATTAACGCCAGATAGTTATTTGATCCACCGCCAGTTGTACCTGCAGTAGCGTTGTTAGGTGCTTGTATAGTAATACTATTGTTAACAGCACTTTCTGCCTGTATAGTTAACCAACCAGAATGGGATAATGTGGATAAGTTTACTCCACCAACGATTACACCACCACTACCACCAGTTGCACTTGACACTGTGATAGTTCCTATCATGCCACCGTGAACACCACACTGATAGTAATATGTTCCTGCTACAGCGGGTGTCCATGATACTGTTGCATTACCACTAGAACCCTGACCATTAGCAACTGGAGTTGTTACATTACTACCACCGCTTGATACTCTGATATAAAATGGGTGAATACTTGATACGTTGCTTAGATTAAAATTGATTGTATCTCCAACTAATACATTTACTCCTGCGTTATTGCCACTAACAGAACCATTTCTATCAGTTCCATTAAGAGTATAGAAACTAGATGAGGGTGCAGTTGTTGTTATATTCCATATTGTTGGTGTAGAAGATCCTGCTCCTGCTGTCGATCCTGTTGTTCTAAGTTGACATTTTTTACCAACATTTCCTAAGAAATGAGCTGAGTCAGCTGGATTAAATTTAACCTCTACATAATCACTTCCTGCTAAAGTGACATATGGATTGTCTATAAGTTTCTTATCTACTATACTGTTTGTAGGATAGTTGGTATGTGTACCAGTTCTAATATCACCAGATGATCCCGTGTTTCTCGCAAACTGTTTTGATAACTGTGTTAGGTTATTTGTAGTTAAAGTATATCCATTCTTACCACACCATGCTGCCATGATACCCGCAACAATAGGTCCTGAGAAGGATGTACCATCTATGGTGTTGTAGTTTGTTGTGCTTGTATATGGTGTGTTAGCAGTCCAATCATAGAAGGGAACTAGAATTTTTTCGCCAGGTGCAACTGTGGTACAACCACCACCGTAGTTAGAGAAAAACGCCCATCTATCATTGTAAGATGTAGCACCAACTGTAATCTTGTTTTGGTTTGTATCTACATTGTTAATACCACCATTAGGGTTATCTGAATATCCTGCTGTTCTTGCACCCGCTACACACTTAGTTTGTAAAGGTCCTGCAGTTGCATCACTGCTATTTTTAAATCCATTACCCGCAGATCTGACAAGAACTATATTCTCTGTATTTACTATTGTTCCTTCAATATCATCTAGCATCTCCTCATCAGTTCCTGCGTCATTACCAGAGTCATTTAACTCAATATTGGGTGAGTTTTGTGTAGGAATGCCAGGTCCGAATGATGCATTGATAACAGCTGGACGATTATTACCTTTGTAATTACCGTTTGTGCTATCGTTATGATCTATAACTGCCTGATATGCACCTAGTATTGCACTATAAGAACCACTTACTTGATTATTAAATGCCTTTAACGAATATATCTTTGACTTATTACATATTCCAGCTGTTCTTCCTGCTGCAAGAATAGCACAGTATGTGCCATGTCCTTGATCATCTTCATTGTTAGTTCCATAAGCACCACTGTAATGTGATAGTTGAAACACTCTATAGTTTTGTTGTTCAGCAGAACCGTTGAGGTCAGTAACAAAATCAGGGTCATATAACTCAGGGTGAAGTGCTGCGTTGTTACCTGTTGGTCTAGACGCACCACGAACACCAGAGTCTATAATGTATATGTCTACACCATCTCCAGCTCCATTTGATGTTTGACTAAACTGTCTGTTTAAATATTGTCTATCTTGTTTTGTAATTCTATCTAGATGCCAGTAGTCATGGATATTAATTGTTCCATATCTATCTGGTGATGATGTTATTCTTCCCATGCCAGAATGCACTGAACAGTAGAAGTATAGGATAGATGGTGTAGATGTACCAACTGACAATACAGTTTGACCATCTGTGCCAGGTGTTCCAGATACTGTTACTCCTGTAGTTAAGTCTCCTGTGCCACCTGTAGTATGTGTTCCATCTTGTGTCTCTGAGAATCTAAACGGATGACCATTGTTTGAAGAATCACTCTGATCAAACGTATAGGTTCCACCTTGCATAAAACCTGTTTGGTTATAGAACCTTTGATATGTTCCACCCTGTGTCTGTGAGAACACAAAGAAGTCACTACCACCGATATTCTGAACCTTTACATATATTGTTCCACTTCCAGTTGTTGTTAAAGTTCTAGTATTACTTGTTGCTGATCCTGATGCAGGAGTGTCAAGGGTTGTAGAACCAGAAGTTTCCACAGTAAGAGATGCCTCAGTAGGCATGGGGTCTCCACTATAAACTTCATTATCCCATGTAGCATTTTTAACTACACTCAATGCTCTCAATTGTGTTAGTAGATTACTCTGATACCTCTCAGGGCAATCAAAGGTAATTATCTGGAATGTTCTAAATTGTTCTACAAAGGAAAGGTAACCGTATAATTTCAAGATCGCAGCTGCTGCCTGATCTAGATTATAGTTATCACTGACCCTTACTATTACCTTCTTCATCTGATGGTGCAATAAGTCCTTCAGATATATTTATGAAGTTCCGTCTCCTGCCTTTGCTAATAGTTTCTGAACTTCGCCTTCGCTTACCTGTTTACCCATTCTCTCTACAGGTTTTGTAAATTTTAAGTCGTGTTTTTCATCAAACACAAATTTAGTTCTAAGGTGTGTTTTATCTCTTTCTACTATCAAATGATATGACTGACCATAAACATTAGATGAAAAACCTAATGATATAATAGTTCTACCATCGTATAACTCTCCCACTTTGTATGGGCAAGTCTCTGCAGTTCCATCAAACTTAATATGGAACTGCCTAGAATTTACGTGTTCTTGTGCTCTTAGTTCACTTGACTTCTTCAGTGCCATCTTCTTCTGGTTTCTTAAGTGTCATGTTCAGTGCTTCAATAGCACCTTCTAATCTCAACGTCTGCTCTTTGCGAGTGCTTAGTTGTTTTTCCAGTTCGACGATTGTTGCTTTTTGTTCTTTCAGTTGATTGGTGAACTCTTCCACCATTTTTTCAGCATCCATAGTTTAGAATGATAAGTGTATTATTTAGTATAGCACTAGATGTCTTGATTTTCAATCCAACTAGTAACTATGTATTTGTCTCCCGATAGAGGAGGGTTACCTCTATGAGTGTGTGTCCAGTGTGCTGGCCATATCAAGAACGTTCCTCTTTTGGGTTTGAACCTGACATGTTGATATAGAAACTCTGTCTCTCCACCTTCCTCAACATCATTTAGGTATAGCATAGTAGCAAACATTCTTCGGTTTGCACCATACTGTCCATCTTCATAATGCCATACATGATATCCTTGACCAGGTTTTGTTCTTTGAATATTCATATATGCCTGTTGCAAGTTAAAGTTAGCAACGTCATTAAAGTGACTTACATATATGTCCATACATGCTTTAGTCATACTATTGTAATCTTGAAGCAATGGTGCGGGTCTGTTAAATGTAATCATTGATGTATCAATGGTTGTCATATCATCATTTACTTTTACAGTCCTTGCTCCTGCATCAGAATCCATATCTACATTCCTTCTTCTAATAAGAGTATTATCCTGTTCTGCTTTTTTATGATACTCTATAAACTGCATGCAATGAATATCAGTTTCAAAGACTCCTATAAAGTCATCTCTAACGTCAACGTTTCTAATCATCTCCAAAACTCCATGTTACTATACTTTTCAATTACATAATCCGACAAGACATCTTTAGGATCTTTTGATGTCTTGGATAGCGACTTCTTAACTACATGTAGATTATCTAAACCTAACATACCATCATGAGGTAGATACTCATTTACAATATTGTTGAAGTCATGTTTGTGTGGTGGTATTCCCAAAAAGTTATATAGATTATACATCGTGTTTACTGGTTTGTCTAGTAGATCATCATACTCTACGAGCATAACTTCTGGATCTTTATACGATGTCTTTAGAGACTCATACGATAATTTTAACAAACCATCATCTTTCATTAACCAATCACATCTATTATCATTATTAATTTCTTTACCCATAAATTGTAGACCTCTATCTACAAAGTTAAGTTTATCAGAACTTTCTAGTAAAGTAATCCAACTTGTTAGTATCTCAAGCATACCTCTTACTGGGCATATTATTTTTGGATTTGAGTTCAATGACTTTGCTAAAATCCTATTGTCTTTGTGACTCCATACCCTACATTTGTCAATTATATGTTTTGCATCAGTATCAAAGTAATAACTGTCTGCCATAGACACTGCTAGTTTAGACTCAAATGTATGTTTGGGATACAATACTAACTGTTCATTGTTTGCAAGAAACCTAAAAGTATTATCTAAAAGACCACAGATAGGTGACTCAGGACCTGAGTGTATATCTGGATTCTGGTTTAGTATGCTTGATAGTAGAGTAGCACCAGTTCTAGGTAACCCACTTAAAAAATAATAAGTCAAAATTCTAAATTTACTGAAGATAAATTGTTACCATCGTTATAATTTATTTTGCCATAAGGTAACGTATTAAAGGCAATAGACCAACGTTCATTATCTAGGTCATTAATAGATCCATGTTCTAACCACCATGGAAACATAATTAATCTACCTTTGATTGGTTCTACCATATACATGTCTCTATTAATATCTGATATTGGTATGGTAGATTTATGAACCTGTAACGGATTTGGTTGTCTAAAACAAAGAGGTGATCCTCCTGTCAAATAAAAGACACCACTATATGCAGACATAGGGTGTCTATGAAAATGTATGTCTTGTTTAGATGTTACTCTGTTTACCCATGCTGTAGTTATCTTAAAACTCTCACAATGGAATTGATAGTATTCTTTGATCTCATTCGCACACTTGGTGATCCATGTAAACAATGCTCTATACTCTGGTTTCGTATGTAGATCAGAATTAGATTGATCTACAGGGATATCTGTAGAAACATACTTCTTAGATGCTTCTACTAAATGATCTACCTCACATTCCCAATCCCACCAGAATACTTCTGTTGGAAATAAATCCAACCTATTCATACAAAATTAAAATTAAATGACAACGTTATTCTAAACTCATCGCTCTTTTGTTTAAGAACCATGTGTTCTACAAATGCAGGAAATACAACAAGATCACCCTCCTCTACTGGAAAGAATGATCTTTGTGCCCACATTGGTGGTGAGTTTCTAGGATCAGGTGACTTTGCTTGTGGTGCTGAAGCGTTGGAAACCTGTCTGTATGGATTAACGAATACTGTTGGAGTATGAACTTCTGAGTTATACTTTATATAATGTATTGCTGAGAACTGACCTGGCAAATGATCGTGTATATCATGAGACTGTCCTGTCTTATATGCATTTAACCATGCTGAGTTAACTTGCACCTGTCCATGTAGACCCTCACCATAACAACCATACTGAGCACCCATTGTTTGAATACTCTCCATATAACATGGAAATATATCGTTCCATGGTAAGTTTGCCTTTTGACCATAAGTTGTAAAGACGTTCTGAGTCTCTACCTCATTGTCAGCAAAGGTATTAGATTGTTTAGGATATTCTTCCTCTACAAACTCTTCTGCATATTTTTTTATCTTCTCATGATCTGCAACAGGAGTCTTCCATATACAGATCGGAAACAATTCCGAAATCACTTGTGTGTTACAACTTCTACTATTCTATCACAACCTCTTCTATTTCGCAATTATCAATGTCACAGATCTCTGGATCTGCTGGCCATGTCTGTTTTAAAATACCTGTAACACTGAAGTTTGATTCATCTGGAGTCAAATAGTGTGAGGCAGGAACTGCTACTTCGTCCTCTCTAACTTCATCACCATTGTCATCTATAATCTTAATCCAGTATTTAAAGTATTGTCTATCTGGTTCAGAGATAACAGTTTTTTTATTCTTTGTAACAATAATTTTCATCGCACCCAAACCGCCATATTGTAATTTACCACGTTATTATATCTACCCATACAGTTAGGATAGAAGTTAGGGTTGATTCCACTTTGATAATTTACACCAGAAGAATTAGATCCATATATCTCAGTTCCAGAACAGTATGCTGAGATCTTATCGTATGCTGCATAACCACCCCAGTTATTGTTGTGACCATGTTTGACACCTAAACCACCAGCTGTATATCCATAGTTACCATTACCCGCTGCACCACTGAATGACACTCTAGCGTTAGCATAGTTACTTGAGTTGAAGTTATTAGTAACATTAAACATCAAGTTGTATGATGAGTTATCACGACCATTGATTGTTCCTGAGATAAACATATCACCACCAAGAATCTGTGGTCTATTGTTGTTCCAGTTTAATAACTGAGAATAATCTTGATATGTTTTTCTGCCACCACTACTTATTGTAAGATTATTTCCTGTTGTCATAACCTGATATAGACTATTTCCAGAATAGTTATTATTTACATAGATTCCATAACCATTTAACTGAGCACTATTGTTTTGGAAACCTTGTCTTTTGTGACACATGAACAATATCTCTTGCACTGGATACTGGTCATATGCTCTAGTCTTTACGTTACTACCCCAAGGAGATGTATTTGCTTGCTGCTGTTCATTCCTAGTCAACCAGAATGTAGTATTATCCCAATGTGGAATACCACCAATAGAACTATTGGCAGAGTTTGTATTAATATTAAATGCTAAAACCCAAGGAGCTCCGTCAATAGGACTTGATAACTTTGTGTATGCTTGATACTTAGTTCCACCTGATGCATCTTGATACCAGTATACACCATCAGTTGTTGCACCCGCATTTACAATTTCAGTTACATTTGTTGCAGCAGTATCTGATGACAGTCCGTTTGCTGCTCTACCACCACCTACTTTTACCCATTGTGCTCCGTCAGCAACGTATATGAATCCATCATCGGGATCGTATATTTGTTGTCCTGGCGTAGATGGAGATGGTCTTTGTGCTACAGTATACTTCGGTAGGTTTATACCTATACTCGCATTTACTGTACCGACATTAATCTGAGACATACCTAATAGTTACTATCCACATTGCTATTTAGCGAAATCCCTACACGGAAAAATTTGCCAAAAAATTTTTTCTGTATATTTGAAATCAAAAAGGTCATTTTGAAAGCACCACAACGTATAATCCATTCCACCACATGTCAAGATCTTCTGGATCGTTTAGCAATTCTCTCTCAAACAACACTTTAAATCCCATAGCATCTATAAACCTTTTAGTAATAGCAACGTTTTCTTCTATGTTTGCATCGTCAATAACAAGAGTAAACACATCTTCTGTAAAGTCTATCATGTTAAGAAAGAACTCTCTCATCTTCTGTTCTGAGTTATCACCGTCATAGAATATAACATTGACATTATGTTTAAAATCTTTTTTACTTAGTTTCGATGAGTCACCATTCAACACCTGTATGTCAAAGTCTAGTGTTTCTGTAGATATATTTTCTTGTAAATTTTTCACAAAAGTATCTACAGTAACGTTCTCCAACGTTAAATTTAAGTCTTCACGACCTGGTTGTAAGTTAGGTTGTGACCAATTATCATTTGCATATGCAGCAACCATATCGTTATTTTGGACTGCAGCACAGAATGTAGATCCTGCATAGACACCTACTTCAAGATATACTGCACCTTCTTGAGAACATAGATTGTTTAGGAAATGTCTAACTCTAGGTGATGTCAATCCCTCTACATTGTAATAGGAGGTAGGGTCATTAGGATCATATGTCCTGTGGTTAGAGAGATACTTACCAGAGTTTGTAAATGCTTCTATGCATGTTTCTACCTGTGGGTGCATAATTAAATCTGATTTTTTCATGTGTGCTTCTACAACCTTCTCGCAGTAGTTGCAATCCCAACAATCAAACTTACATGTCTTAATCTTTTCTCTCCATTTTTTAAATGGTGAGTCTTTCATTTTTAATTGATCCTGATATTTTTGATACTCAGGGAACATGAACTCTTCTTCCTTTGCCCACCTTGCAATGAGATCCATACTCTCTTGCAACCTCATCATACTTTCTCTACCATGTAGTTTGAATGTATCAATACCAAGATCAAGCATCTCTACCCAATCATCTCTCCAAGGAGGTAGGTTTGCTTGTTTAAGATCTGCTTCTGGATGTTGTATATCCCATGTAGAACAAGACACTCTACTAATAGGACTAGCAAAAAATATAGGATCTTCTGGTTTTCTAGTGCTATTATATTGATAATGTTCTGGCATGATAGGACAACCACCCCAACATGTCTCATTAACAAGCATTGAAAGCATTACTGGTTTACCTAAGAAAGCACAGTAATCTTTTGCTTTTTGTATGCGTAGTAGTTGTTCACGATCTCTCATAAGATCACGATCTAGATTAATATAATTAAACCCTGCCTCTGCTAATTGAACTATTTCACTTGGTTTTGTAACTTCTCTAAGTATAGTATTTTTAATGAATAACTCTGGAAACGCTGCTTGTATCTGTCCAGATGATACCCATGTGGTATGTGGTAATGTGACAACTCTGACTCCAGAATTGTAGATAGGAGCAAACTCTTTTATCCACAAGTCTAGATTCTTTTGATCTGGTCTTACCCATATATTGTTGAAGGTTGCTGATAATGGTATATCAGATTGATTTGAAATATAACATGCTGATTCTATTAACGCATCTGGAGACAAGAAAGTATCCCCCATAGCGTCTTGTTCAAACGGAGGGATACGACATGTAAAATATAAATCTAGTATATAATCTCGATACTCTTTTAAGAATGGTAGGAATGTATTAACTACAAACTCTTCACTCAGTTTCGGATTGATCGGTAGGCTGAATACTTTTGATTTTGATTCCTGCATGACCATTCAATGATTCAAATAATTTAAGATCAAGATTATCTTCCACATTATCAAAGGTTGGGATACGTGGTGCAGAACCATCTATCATCATCTTATCTATCTGTGGTTTAATCTCGTTTTGGATTTTTGCAATACCCGCGTTCAATAGACCCGCATACTGCATTGCTATATTTAGTGTAGCATATTGATCCTCTTCTCGCATCATTGCTATCGAATCCAAGTTACCAATGCCTATTCTACCTGTAGCATATACATCAACTGCTGCTTGTTTACCCATACGAGCAATCCAATACTTTCTCTCTTCTTCTTCGTTATACTCAGCGTCTTGTATTACTTCATCCATCTCACCATAGTTCTTATGAATCCAATCCATAAATGCTTGCAGTTCATTATCTGCTTGGTGTAAGGTTATTCTAAACCTTCCCATGTCAAGTTTATATTCTTCGATGTCAATTTCAATGAACCTTCTTTCATAAGGATCATCTACAGTTTCTAACCTTGCAGTTAGTTCATCTATTTTTACTTGTTTTCTTTCTATATCTAAGCGAAGTTTCTTTCTTTCGTGATTTCTTGTAGAAACTTCAACTAAAACTTGACGAAGTTTTCTTCGATTAGTTACGTGGGAATTGACAACGAAGTTCTTAATTTGTTCATGTGTCATCCCAAAATCCATGTTACCTTCTACGAAGGCTTCCAAGGCATCAGATGATATGTCCATAGTTTAGAATTGCAAACCAGATTTTATAGGTAGTGGTGTCCAACCATCATACTCTTCGGTCTTTCCTAGTTCGATTGCCTGATGTTGTGGCATAGGAACACCCAAGTAGTCTTCCCAAAGAACGTTAAGTTCTCTTATAGTAGTGCAATCTGTAAATTTTTTCTTGAGTGCTATCATTGCATCATACAATGCTAGTGCTTTTTCATCAAAAGATTTTTTCCCTGCAAGAACAGATTCTGCTACCTTAGAAACTTCCAATCCTTTAGTGGTGGCAATACTATTTAGTATGGGTGTAGAACCTGATAAATTGTTTGCTTCTGTTACTTGTGCGTCCCAAAAATACTGTTCTAGTTTAGAATCTTCTGCTTTGAGTGATAAGAATTTTCTATCATACTCATCCTCAATAATTAATTTTGCAGACACTTTCATAAATGCAATTGCTGCATCAATTCTTTCTTGTGGTAATACAATTTTTGTTTTAGGTCCTGATTGTGATACCTTATATTCTTCACTAGTTGATAGTGGATCTTCGTCTGTAACTTTTACCTCAGTACGTATTTCAGCAAAGTGTTTGACACCCCACCTACCCATATCTTCACTAATTTCTTCAAAGGATTTAGTTAATCTATAAACCTCTCTTACCACTTCCTCTCTAATAGAGAACACAGTAACACCATACATATTCCACAACAATTCTAGATCATTGCCGACACCAATCTGATCTAATGCAGGGCAGTGCCTTGCTATAAAATACTTTCGTTTTTCTGTTCCGTCCAATACGTCGAGGACAGCTGTATCTAAATTAATCTGCTCAGACATAATTACATTCCTGTGTATCCATACATTAGTGTACCAAATTCGACACCCGCTGCGGATGCAGATCCACTAATACCAGACCTATCCATACGACTATCTCTTTGGAAGGTATGACTTGCATAAGTGAAGAGATAACCATTATTGTTCTGGTTACCATCATACTGTCCACAAATAAATCCATACTCGTTTCCAGTGTGCATTGATTCCTCACCAGTAGTTATGCCTTGCTTACTAACACTTGCCATACGACCACCAGTATAGGAGTCTCTCAAATGCCAGTCACAACTAGTTCTATATCCTCCACAAGTGTTCCAGTAAGAGAATCCATTTCTACTTGATAATGTTTTGTTAGAACCGTCAGTGCCTGGTGAATCAGTCCAACTACGATAAACTTCTGTAGCAAAGTCGTATGCTTGTGCACCACCCTGTCTAATCCATCCTACTGTTGCACCTTGTCCACATGCAGGGTTGTTTTGTGATCCGTTAGGATGTGATGTGGAGTTATTACTTGACTCTGTTGATAGATTATATTTTACTGTGTTACTACTATTACTTCCACCACCATGAACATATGCATAGAGGAAATCTCTACCCATCGCAGATGCCCTGTTTCTACTAGATGACATGGCAGTAGCAGCACCCGCATTGGACTCTGTATTCATATTGATTTTAGAGACCTGATTAGTTGTAGCATCCCAAGAGTTACCTGTTGCAAACACATAGGCATTCATAGTTGTGCTTGGTTTACCATCAATGTATGCACCTGACCAGTTGGAGAGATCACCTAAGTTTGACTGTGTAAATGTAGAATGAACAAGTCTATTAACGTTTCTCCATGACTGTGCTCCACGATATCCACAACAACTAAATCCTCTTGTTATATTAAATCCTGCTTTATATTTTGCCTGAGAACCACCTACTTGAGATCCCTCTCCACTAGTATCCCAGTATGCTGTTCCTGATGTTCCACCTGATCTAAGTGGTGCACCTAAGTTGTCTGCTGTTTGGTCTGGTAATGTAACAAAGGGTTGACCGTTTTGAAACAACTCTCCACTAAAATCAATATTACCTGTAACACCAACATTACCATTAAAAGTCGCACCACCTGTCGGGAAAGAAACGTTTCCCGCAGCAGCTAAATTAGTAACTTCATCAACTTTAATTCTTGATGCCATAGTCTATACTACACTCCATGATCCACCGTTTGCAATCGTAACGGTAGTGCTATTATTTATCCCTATAGGACCTGCGGTCATACAGTTGTCTCCGTTAGCAACAGTGATGCTTTCACTAACAGTATTTCTGTTTCTCTTGAATACTCCATAACTATCTATCCATTGTTTGTCTCCACTAGCTCTTAACACTGTGGATTTCTGACCAGATGATAAACCTTCAGTTGCTGCTAAGTTAATACCATTTAACTGCTCAACTTGTAAACCATATGTTGATTGTACTCTATCACTACCATTGTAGAATGTCCAACAACCGTTATCATTAAGTGAACCTATACCAGTGTCACCATTATTTCTGAAATAGTAATCGTCACCTGTTCTAAAGTATGTGTGACTATTGTTAGAGAAGTAGAATCTTTCTTGACCACCATCATCTGTAATCCATACGTTAACTCTTCCTTGTAAGTATGGAAGACTTAATGCAGTATAACCGTCAAGTAAGTCTGCGTTTAAGTTAGTAACAACAGTAGTAGAATCAACTACAAATGGTGCAGTTCCTTGTGCAACTCTTGATCTAACCTGTCCGAAGAAGTGGAATGTAGAATCATCATAACGATACTTAGCAACCCTTGTATCTGTGCCATTGTTTCTTCTGTAGAATGTGATATCATCACCTTGCTCAGATGCGAATGCACCAGGTGAGTTGTCACCGTTGTATGCGATACCACCACCATATGCGAGTGATTGTCCAACGTATAAGTAACCTGTACCTTGTCCTCCACCATATGCTTCAAAACCAGCTTGATTAGAAGAAGAACTAAGAACTCTTACATATCTGTCACCACCGCTAGTAGTTCCAAATACACCATCACCAGTGGCGTCTAATGATACGCTAGGATTGTCAGTGCCAATACCTATGCGTCCGTTACGGAAGTATACGTTGTTGTAGGATAGATGTGTTCCATTCCAACCAAAGGCGTTGCTATCATTACCAAATTTAATATAACCAACAGAGGATGATTGCTTACCTTGTAGTGCTAATGTATTAGTTGTAGATTTACCAAGAGTGATACCGTTACTATCTGCAAGACTCAATGTTCCTGCACCGTTGTTAGAGAATATACCTTGATCACCATATAAGTCATTAACTGTTAGGTGTCCTGATCCATCTCTACGTGCGATTGTGTTAGCAACTGCACTAGTGTTCTGAGTATAACCATCTAAGTAATGAGCGTCTAGCTGAGATGTTATACCATCGTTACCACTATGCCACACGGTGTTACCGTTGAAGGTAAAGTCTGCAGCGTTGAATCTAATCGTTCCATTACCGTTAGTGGAATTACCACCAGAGACGATCATTTGAACATCATAGTTTGGTGCCTGACCAGATGATCTAAAGTCTATTGTTGGTGTGGTAGATACTGATGCTTTACCAATCTGTAACTTAGCACCGTTTGCATCATCTCGTAATCCAAAGATACTTACTGATCCACCAGAAATCTTATTAGATGATGATACAGTCCATTTTGTGCCAGGATTAGGACCGAAGACATAAATGTTTGCGTTAGTATTGCTACCAACAAATGCTATCGTTCCAGTTACAAGTGAATATATCTCACCAGTTGTGTGTGTCTTTTCTTGAACACCACCAGAACTATCAACTACGATAGAACCAATGTTGTTTGTTGCACCTACGTCAGAGTAAATAGTGTATGTTCCACCATTATTGATGTTACCACCAACACCACTATTACAATGGAAGTCTGGAATGTATAGTGTAAATTTATTACCTGTGTCATTAACGTAGAAGTTCTCAAAGACCATC
>Ga0066840_10000064_pt1 | contig 15323 bp, 18 predicted proteins | sample ETNtaG_32_FD_67281 | JGI IMG/M metagenome (GOLD analysis project Ga0066840, IMG submission 67281) | Marine microbial and viral communities from oxygen minimum zone, Eastern Pacific Ocean - ETNP201302PF84A | ecosystem: Environmental > Aquatic > Marine > Oceanic | place: Pacific Ocean: Eastern... | reverse complement strand
CTTTTACTATTAATTGGTTTAAAATGTCCACTTGTCTTATCATTGACATGAATAGATTTAACCCAATTAATATTATTTTGTAATACCCAATCGTCTCTTAATGTCATTGCAACTTCCATGCCAACATAGGGGTCAACATTTGAATAACCCATATTGACAAATAGATGTCCTTCATCTTTTAAGACACGTTTTCCCTCTTTAAATACTGTCTTTAACCAATCAAGATAATCATGTTTAGGTTTATTATCAGCATATAGACCATATTTAATATTGAGGTTATATGGTGGGGAAGTGATGATAGCATCTATCGAACCATCATCAAGTTCTCTCATTCCTTCAATACAATCTTTTAAATGAATTATATTCCGTTCCAAAATGTATCCACTTGTGTTGTTTGCATATTTCTTGCGAAAAAATATAATCCGACATTACATAAAAACCAACATAAATTGGTTATCCATGCTTGTCTCCAACAGTATCTTCTATTGCTTTGGACTATATACATATTCCTCTCATTCATAGTTGAGTCAACTGATAGAGGTCTAAATTTGATGTATTGCTCAAGTGCAAATGAAATTGCACACCCTATTGCAAAAATATAAAACATCAGGTTTAGAAAACCTGCATTGAATAATAGAAATGAAATCATACTGTGACGAACTGGGGTTTTAGATATTTTTTAGCAGATGTTAAAGTACCTGCAACTTTAATAATGTTTAAGTTATCATCTTTTAATAACTTTAATGAACTGAAATTACTGTTACCAGTTTCACTCCAATTAGATTCTATCATATCGTAAGGTATGATGCAAGCAAAATAACTCTCGATAACACCATCTTCATTAGGAATGAATTTACATAAAACGTGCCAATTAGTTTTTCTATATCCATTACCTGTCCATGAGTCTGAGTCAGATAGACTATTCTTCCACTCTATCTCTGTGTCATTGAGTGTATAGTCAAATCCTTTTCCCTCTGTAATAGTGAAGTTAGAAACTTTCTCTTGAATTTTCTCTGCAATAATCTCATCAATAATAGGACTAATTGCTTTTGTTTTTTCTTGTGTCTGTCTGTTCTCAAAAATTTTCTTGAAACTTTTTCTGTATAGTGTTTCCATTAAAGGAAGTGATACAGTATTCCACTCATCACAAATAGAGGGTAGTTGCTCCTTGAGTGCGGTTGCAACATCTTGAATATCTTTTGTGATCGCCATTGGTCTAAGTTTCATAATACAATTATTGTACATCAAAAAGGTTGAGTATGCAACATGACTCAACCAGTTTCTAAATTGTCACAATATAAGTTTTTTCTCAGGAACATGAACTCTATTGAACATTTTATTATATTGTTCTTCTAAGTTCGGTGTAACCTTCGTTATATACATGACAAATTTTTTGTCAATTTCTAGGTAAGGAACATCTGGGTCTTGCAATGGTGCAAATGGTGCGAATGCTAATTGAGTTCCATCTTGATTTGCAGGTATAGCAACAATAGCTTCTGAAATCTTAATTGACTCTGTTGTTTCTTCATTCAAGTCGCAAACGACATTTTCTCCACTAATAAAGCGGATACATTTTACTGTCATGTTAATTTGTATAGATCATTTAGATGTAAAGTTTCCACGAGTTGTTGTATCTCTTGCATTTTTTTAGTGTATAGAGATTCATCAATCATGTTGTCACGAAAATGCTTTTTCTGTAAATTCGTAACATATAATAAGATAGCGTCTTTTAAGACTACTTTTTGATCGGTGTCCAATAAGGAAGATTTAATAATACCCATTATCGCCATTTAGAAAGTGGTGCTGTTTCGTGTAATTTCTCACTCTCTATTATATCTGACTCATCAGGGTTTTGATAGTTTTGTGATGATTTCAAAGTCGAAAGATAGTGTAAGACGTGTTGCCTTATTTCCATCAATTCGCTAAAACAATCTTGATTATAAGCACACCCACGCAAATCGTGGTCTGGTTTCATAACCGACTCTGTAAAGAGGTCTAATGCCCTCTGATATTTTACAGCAGGTGATTCATTTAATCCTACTGAACCTTGATCTTTCATAGACTTTAGTATTGAGTTGTGTATTCAATTTCATAGCCTATCTCTGAACCATCTTCGATCTCTATGTCATCATAGTCATCAATATCTTTTCCAATCTTTGTCGGAATTTCCAGAATTTTTTCTTCTGTCTTTTCCTTTGGATTGATATTCATGTGAATAATCTCCTTGAGATGTACGATTTGTGCCACGTTGCCTTTTGTCACGAATAGATTTGCCATAAGAGTAATTGCCACTTTCTGACCCACCTCTACGAAATGTCTTGCCCATGTGTGATTCTGAGTTTTAAATAAACTACTTTGATTATATATTATCGATTGAATGTTAAAATAGATGAGTCATTATCATCTGTATCAATCGATTCTTTAACTTGAAGTTCCTCAAAACAATAACCTACACCATGTAGGAAGTCTTGAGTTTTTTCAACAACTTCATTTAAAATTGTTGCTTCAAACTCTTTACTTGTTACTGTCTCGTCTTCGTCAGTACAAGTGAGGGTAAACTGTGGCATCTTTTTTGCCTAAACTACCTATTTAATATAGCACATTTTTACCCTAGTGTAAAGTATCCGATATGACACTTTAGAAAGCGACATTCCATGATATAGAAATCCTTTCTCCATCTATGAAATGAGGTTGTACGAGATGCTCCAACCATGACTCAAATACAATACCATGAGACCTCGTTGGTGCAACATCAAATCCCTCTGGATTATACATTGATAACCTTGCTCCTTGTCTTGGGTCAACAACTACGAATTGTCCTTGATCTCTTGGCATTTCAGTAGGCACTTGCAACCAAAATACACCGCTATAAATGGCACCAGGATGTGAGTGTTGAATAGAGTATGCACCTCTACCCATAATCATACACCAACAATTTATAAAAACTTTATCTATTGCCAATAAAGGTTTCTTCTCTGTTTGTGCAAAATCTTCAGTTGCTTTATAACATAACAATTTAAGTTGTTTCGACCACTCTGTGTCTAATTGACATAAATTATCTTCTGAATGATATGAATTCTCTCCTGTAAGAGAATACCTATTTCGTTTTGTATGAGGGGTTTTTTCTCGTTCCTCTTTTACATGAGTGATGATATTATCCCAAAGTGTATCTGCTTCTTGTAATTGTATCTCATGCACATGAGTATGAAATAAGTCCATAGTAAATTAGTTGTTTGATTTAATGAGTCCAAAGTTGTTTTTGAGATTCCACTCAGTATTCCATGCGATAGAAATTCTATCTTCGTCTCCATAATGAGGATTAACATAATGATCTAACCAGTTAGGAAAAACCATACCTTTCATTGCTGATGGTACGAACCTACACACCTCTCCACCAATGGCAATATCCATGTGAGCAGCAGGTCTTGGGTCTCTTACACAAAATGTTCCTTCATCATGAAACTGTCCGTTGTCACTTTTCTTACCTATTCTCTCAGGAACATCTAACCACATAACACCTGCCATTTTACAACAGGGGTGTGAATGAACCTGTGATATTCCTCCTTTGTTGAGAACAACTCCCCAACATTGAATAGAACATTCATCTTCTGAGGGAACTGGCGAAAATGTTGCGTTGGTAAAATGATACCAATAATCACAACTAACTTGATACAATAATGCTCTAAGTTTTTTTGACCACTCTGTATCTAGTTCAGCAAGATCGTCCTTAGAATGAAAAGACCCATGTCCACGTACAGAATACTCTCCTGATACGTTATTACATGAGCCTTCAAGTTTCTGTGCTTCAGAAACTTCTTGTTGTTTTTTAATGTGTTGTATGATTTGGGTCACTAAATCATCATCATAGATTTGAAATCTATGAATATATGTCGCAAATAGATCCATAAAGGATTACTCTGTTGAGTCTGGTATTTCTGGTTTAGGATATTTAGCTTTTATATCCTCAAATAATTGTAGCATATCTTTTCCACTTTGTCCAATATCAACTCCACTTTCTGATATTTTTTTTATTACGTCCCATATGACACCCATTTGATCTGTTTCATCAGGATATTCTGCTCTTCTATTAGCGACATAAGATAAATCATACTTATATGTGTCTGGGTGGTGTCCATGCTTCAATACAAAAGTTTTCCACTCTTCTTCTGACCAAGTTCTCTTTTCCATGAGGTTAGAGTCTGTGTCTGGATTAGTTCCATCAACAGCAATATGCTCATATGCTTCAGGACCCCCAATATTTTCTCGCCACCATGCGAGTTTTTCTTCATCTGAGACTTCTCTCAGACCTGTTACGTTTCCTTCAACTACTTGAATAGACATTGATTAATACCTCGTTATGGTTGCATATATGAGTCATAAAGTTCTGCACCTTCAAATCCAGAAACTCCCATGACACTAATTATACAGTTCACACCTTGACCAACGTTCCTCATGTTTCTATTACAAATCATTTGGATTCCGTTAATTGGGTATGAGTTTGATTCTGCGTGGTCACATCTCCAGTTACCACCAATATGGATTCTCTGTCCACCTTGGTTTGAGTATCCACCACCCTCAATACAATATGCCCAGTAGTTACATGTACTACTGTTGGGTGTATTACCAACAAACATACGATAAACGAATGAGGATTCTCCGTTTGAACCTAAGTCATATGAGTTATCAGAGTTGATAAGTCTAATTAGGTCTTGTCCGTTTTCGTTGTTTCTTGGGAAACCATCATTAATATGGTGTGATCTAACAGTATGGTAGTATCTTCCACCATTATCTACGCTACCATTACCACGAATGAAACGCATATAATATTCTCCGTTACCACCATTGGGTTCAAATAATGAGATCATGATCTCATAACCAGCGTATCTACCAGAGGTTCTACTTACTGATTGACCCCAAAATAAGTCAAAACTACTCCAAGCATCCTTTCTTTGTGCGTGTGCAATTAGTTGACGACCACCAACAGCGTGCCAACCTGCTACGTTGTTTTCTCCACCATAATCAAAGTATGATTCATGAACTTGAGTTTCAGTATTCCAACGGAAAGTTGTTAACTGATTACTTGAAGGTCTTTGAGACCTAGTTCCAGATTCAATACCTTGCTGAACTGTTGCATTGACCCAATTTGAACCATTCCATTGAAGGAATTGTCCAGTTGAGGGCGAACCAGCAGATACGTTGTTCAGATCATTCAAAGTTCCTGTCTGAGCAGAAGTCATACTGGAGCCATCTTGGAAAGCAACACCACCAGTTCCGACAGTCACCTGTGTGGCATTAACATTTGTACAATTGAGGGTTCCCATCCTAGTTTATCCTTGTTGTATGTATTTATTTAGTCACTAAGACTATTTAGAAGATTGCTAAGTAGCAATTTCCTCGACTATGAGGAATGATGCCATAGGCACATTACCAAACTGAGCCCATGTTTGACCAAAGTTTATATTAGAACCTGTTGCATCATTTTCAGCAGACCAGTATATTGTTACTGTGACCTCTGATCCACCAACAGCAGTTACAGGAAACATATTGGTTACAGTAGAAGATGCTGCTTGTTGTATGTCAGCATCATTTGGAGAACCAAAGAACATAGGTCTTCCATATGCTGTAACAGAACTAAAACCAACAGAAGCATAAAATCTACAAGCGGTTCTTGGCATAGTTCCGTCCAATTCTCCATTACATACCCATGTAACTTTGAGTTGGGGATTAGTTGATTTTAAGTTGAAAGTTGTTCTATATGCAGTATTGATCTCTCTATATTCATTTTCTAGTGGTGTTGAGTTACCAGTTGCAACTTCAGAACCTTTTACTACTTGTAAAATTCTACCAGGTTGATTAATATCAGATTGATAGGCAAGTAATTTGTCCGTTGCAACGATTTGAAGACCTGCACCACTTTCAACTGTTAGGTTTGCACTTGCACCTAAAGTTAAAGTTCCAAAATGAAAACCATGAGTGAATTTTTCATCTCCATTTGCAGTAGGTCCAACTGTAGTTGGTTCAGTAAGAGTCACTCCGTTAGTTCTAATGATCGCATCATTACCAACAGAAGGTCCTCCACCTGCTACTTCAGTCCAACCTGCACTTCCTGTTCCATCATCTGCCTTATAAATTTCTGCAGAGTCCTCTTGACTATTAAATCTAATAGTTCCAACAGAAACACCAGTTGGTCTACTTGCGGTATCTCCACTAGGCAGTCTAAAAATACTATTCGTATTTAAGAATGATAGTGTTGTAATAATCGCTTGAGTTGAAGTGGCAATCTGATTACCACTAATTCTTGTAACTGCCATATTTTACTTAGAGTCTTCCAAATCTATTTATTAAATTAGATAGGTTGTTCAATAATATGAATTGTATCAGCAGCTAGAGGTGCGTCTCCAGATGCAAATACAATGTTAGCACCACCAGCATCTACTGTATAATTGGTGCCAGCAATTTGTGCTACACCATTTAAGAATACTAATACAGAGTCATCTGTATGTTGAATACCTGAGTAGGTTGTAATATTAAAGGTTAATTGAGTTCCGTCTCCTGTATAAGTTCTAGTAATATACTTATCAGGACCTACAACACCTCGACCAGTTCCAACAACGTCTCCATCAATCCTTACATTACCATTGACATTCACTCTATAAAGGTTATTAGGTGCAACTCCAATACCAATAATTGTACTATTGTTATAAGAGTCAATATTGATGTCTGCTGTATCTGTTAGTCCAAACTCTTTCCATGCTCCATTATAGTAAATCCAACCAAGTGATTTACCTGGTGTCCAGTTAATGTTGTAAACTAAATCCCCGTCAGCAGGTGTTGTATAACCCGTAATATTTGTAAAGTTTGGTAGTCCAGTTGCGTCCTCAGGTGCTAGTAAAGTTGTCTTAATAACAGTACCATCTTGGTTGTAGTAAGATATTTTTCTTGCTTGAATATTATTTGTAAAGGTTGTTAATCCTTGGAATGTAACAGGACCTGCAAATATTGATTCTAATTGGTTTGATGCTCCACCAATTACAGTCAGTTTATCAGTCAATACCAATTCAGAGAAGGTTTCGATAGTTGTGTTCTCTTCTCCAACAACATTCAACTGTGCAATATCTTCGTTAGTGATCTGACCTGTAACAGGGTTGATAACTTGGTTACCAATAAATAAGTCTCCATTTGAGTTCAGTCCTGAGTAGAATGAAACTCCACCTTCTTCTTTAATTGACTGTGAAAATCTGATCTGGTTCTGTGATAATGTCTCTACCTGTGTTTGAGGGAATGCAGTTGAGTAGTTACCTGGACCAAAACCAAGATATTCAAACGTATGGTTACCTGATCTTAGAATTGAGTGTCTTCTAAACTCTACATTAATCGGTGCGACTGTTCCTGTATTGTCCTCTCTAATATTAATCTTTCTAACTTCTTCTTCACCTGCCTGTGCAGTCAATCTAACACCAGACAGTCTCTTGTTAACAGAGTCATAGTTAGGTGTAGTACCTGGTTGTGTCCAACCTGTATCTGCTAGTAAGAACTCAATCGCTTCCTTAGTAATAGATCGTTTTGGATCTTTATTTGGTGTCGGTGATGCTCCATCTGTAGCGTTCACCAATCCAATTACTTCGTTATCTGCTACTGATACAGCAGCGTCTGGGTCTGCAAGTGGATTATCTCTATCAAATGTAGGATATACTTCATTGACGTTCTGTGAGAATTTTCTATCATCAAAGTTAGAAGTTGTAGGTGCAATCGACCCACACAATAGAGTAATATAATAGATTCCGTCATCTACACCTCTTACAAATGGTTGAACTACCTCAATATCGTAGATGTAGAAACATCTTTGTAGATTATATGCAGTTGCATCTGTATTCAATGGTTGCATTACATAACCAGAGATAGGGTCTCTAGGTAACGGATTAGTTTTATTCTTATCAATTACATAGCGAACTCTATATGTTCTATCTTGTAAGTCTCTTGGATCGGGGATCCTCTTTAAGAATGTTGTAGGTGTGAAGTTTACAGTATTGTATTGTGTGTTAGTTGATAGTGTAGTATAGATTCCATTATCAACTGAGCTGACTGATAGATACCACCCACCAACTCTACCTGCTACACCATTAATTGTATATGTATTACTATCATATTGAATAGGAGAACCTGTTGTGCCAGCAGATAAACCAGAAACACTAGGTCCATAAGGGGATATGCTTGCTGATTGGACTGTTGCAGATGTTGCTCCTTGTGCTACAAGTAAACAGTTAATCTTATCTGCTATAGCTCCAGCACCAGTTCCGTCTTGTCTTGCTCCGACTGCAAAACCCTGTACTCTTGTAGTTGGTGCAGATGCTTCAACAGTATAACCATATAAGTATAATCTTGTACCTGGTGTGCCACCTTGACCTGCAAGTGCAGCGTTAATTACTTTAGTTCTTTGAATATCAATGTTAACCCAGTTAATAGATGTCTCTTCTCCAAAGATTACGTTTCCATTGACTGTGTTTGTGTTAGTTGCTGTGAGTGTAACAACTCTAGTATTTGTGTTGACTGACCCAACTATAGCTCCTACTCCAATATTAGTTCCTGATACAGTCATACCTTCAATGACACCATTAACACTACCATCATTTGTAAGTGTTATCGTAGATGCTCCGTTAGTTCCAGTTGCAGTCGTGGAAATAACATTAAGTGCTTTAGGGGGTATGATATGTGTTAATGCACCTGCTTTATCTTTTGAGAATGCTTTTGCTTTGAAACCTGCTGATCTTAATGCAGTATTACCAAAGTTAGAGTTAGAGTTGGTGATTGACATATCACCACCGCTTAATGCAGTAAAGTGACCAAAGTATCCAACAGCGAACACCGAAACCGCCTGTATGAATGAGTCATTTGAACACTTGATATGCTCGTGACCCCATCCTTTTCTATATTCAGCGAAACCATCTAAATGTGCACCATCACCAGATGTTGCAACGTCATAGTTACCAGTTGATGCGTTATATCTTACAAATGCTCTATCATCTTTTTGTAGTGACAGTCCAGTAAACTGAGCAACAACCATTGATTTGAAACCAGTTGCCTTACTACCATCAGCGTGCATACCGTTCATACCCCATACACTTCTTAGTGATAGGTTGAATGCGTATGGTGATGCAGAGTCAACAGTATCAATCTCAGTCTTCACCGTAATATTTGAACCGACTGCATTACCAGTTGGTTCAGATGCCATTTGATATGTAAATACGTTACCAGATGCAGAAGTAACAGTAAATGACCCGTTGTATAAACTAGCGTCAACTTCAGACTGAGGACCTGTCGAACCAGTTACACCACTAATATTGATGTTTACACCAACAGAGAACCCGTGATTTCTTGGGTTGTCGAATTCATCAACTGTAACTGCAGTCGCTGTATTACCATTACGAGTGATTTGTAGTACTCTATATTCATCAGATATAGGACCAACAATTCTGTTTTCCTCAACTCTTGCCTGTATTTGGTCAACAGAAGGATCTCCAGATGTATCAGGAATTGTTGCGAATGCTTTTGATACCTTTTGATAGTATATTTCTAAGTCAGTTCTTTCTAAAATATTTGCAACTGCAGAGTAATCTGCATTAGGAACTGTGCCATTTGTAATAAGAGTTGATAATGAATTCAAACCATCAGCAAACTCAAAACAAGTAAGTCTATGGTGTGAAAACTTAGGAGGTATAGTTTCTACGCTATCAGGTTTGAAGAATACACCTTCTTCAGCACCGTCGAAGAAAGAGAATTGCCAGAAATAAGTACCACCAGTAACTTTGAAGACTGCTGTTCTTGGAGGGACTTGGCTTTCTGTGTTAATGCCTTTTGCAGCATAGACTGTAGGATATGGAACATACTTAGGAATAATTTTTGTACGACGTAAGTCAGTTCCAACTAGAGAACAACCTCTGGGAACTATGATACCACCTTCAACTGAGTTATACTTATATAATACGTTATTAGGTGAAGTTAAATCTAAATTTGAGTTTTCATCAATCGGTGCGACGTTTGTATATAAAACATCACCAGGTCTATTGTCAACAATATATGCAGCAGGATATAACATGATGCTGAAGGCATCAAATTCGTCATTACTTAAACCAACTCTATATGAAAATCTTGCTACCTCTAAAAATGCTCTTTGTATTGACTTAAAAGGTCGCAAGGCAGAGTTACCTCTGTTATCAATCGCATCAGAGGCATCAAAGTCGTCAGGGTTGACGTATATAATACGTCCTGTTCTGGACGTAATAATGTTCTTTAGTCTAGTTAATGACATTACTTACGCTGCTTTTTTAGTATTTATTGGTCAATAGAACCACCCCAATTAGGTTGGTGCAACTCTATCATATTTCTTGACAGGGAATGAAGTTGCAATATCTTCAAATCCCATCAGTGTGAAAGTATTGTTTTGTGTAGTACTGTTGACGATTACTCTTTCACCAGGTCCTACAACCAATGATGTAATTTTACTAATCGCACTATTAGCGTTAGCAGCACCTTGAGCAAGATATTCATCTCCTTCAAGTGCGGTTTGTGCTACCCCAATAGAACTAACAGTTACTTTAGTTCGGGTTGCACCACCTAAGGCAGGAACATCAAAGAATGTTTCCGATCCAGAGAATACTGCCGATCCAGGTCCGAGAATAATATCTAAATTGGTTGATGAGTATGCATACACATAACCATATTGACCTGTAGTAACTGTGCTAGTAGTGTAAGTAGTTCCTTCAACTGTAAAAGTATCTGAGGTTGTCCAAGTTCCTGTTACGTCATAAACGTAAATACCACTATACTCAACACTATCACTAATTTGGAAATATCTGTCAGCACCACCATAGTTAGCGTTAGATGCAGTTCCAGTTCCACCATCATAGAAATAAAGTAGTGTTACATCTGCTGCTGCACCAAAGTTATACTGAACATATGCACCACTAGAACCTGCAGTTCCGTTACTTGTTTTACCTGTAGTAAATTCGGTTCCATTGTCAGCAGTTGTTGCTGCGTCTCCGTCAGGACCATATTCTCCATTAGTTGTAGTAGATAACTTAAAATCTCTACCACTCATAGTTGTGTCTGATACGTTATAACGATATGCTCTATCAGCGAAAAATGACAGTTGTGTATAACTTGCCATTTGATATGTGCCACCAGAAGTTGTAGTGGAAAAAACAAATTCTGGATTTGCTGCTCCAATACCACCAGAAGCAATAGTTCCAGATGCAGTTCCATTACTTAATGAGTCACCATCTGCGAACTCACCAGAAGTTCCTGATCCACCACCAGTTCCATTAAGTGTAGTAGGACCTATTTTTACTGTAGTTGTGTTTAATTCTTCATCAGTCGTTACATCATATACAACTGCGGTAGATGTGTTAGGTGCGGTTCCAATCGTAAGTGTATTACCGACTGCAAATGCACCACCACTGACTGATTGAAGTGTAACTATTCTCATTGAGAATGACTTTACAAATACTTCCGTAAAATCAGGAACATAAAAAGATTCAAACTTTGCAGTTTTTTCTCTATCTGAAGAAGTAAGAACTGTACCAGCAGTAATACTAGCAGTGTTATCGAAATTTGCGTTTAAAAGAAATCTATAATTAGATACTAAATCTCCTTTATGAAGTTTATATGTGCTTGCATCTAATACCAATCTTTGATCGTAATGTTTTATTGCTGCTGCCCATGTTGATCCAGTACCGTCATTAGCAACAGTCAACACTGTGCTTGCGGATGAGTCTATAGGCGAACTATACAGTAACGTATTAGTGTTCGCTGCAGGCTTTGAATTTGCTAGTTGACCTTGAGTTGCCATTTAATTAAATCCAGAATAGAAGTATTGTTGTAGTCTGGTTCGACCAGTTAAGTTCGCTGCAGCAAGACCTGCACCAAATGTAACATCATCAACCGTTACGTTTTCAGTTGAAAGAAGTGTTGCGTCAGCATCAGGGAATCTAATAACCCTATCAGCAGTAACATTATCAGTTCTAAACGTAACAGTATAGGAGCTTGATAACTCATTCTCCTTAAGTTTAGGTTGCTGTAGTGTCTTGTCTGTTAATGTTTGTATAGCACTCGCTGTGACAAAAGTGCTGTTACCCGAAGTATTTAGTATCCCAGAAGAGGGAGGTTCAAAGGTTCTGTTAGTTCCTGTATTTTGGTTAGCAACACTAAAGGTAATCTTCTTAGTAACATCTGTAGGGTCTTGAAGAACTAGAGTTTCAATGTTCTTGTTCTTAAGAATCTGAGTAGAATCTTCTCCAACCAAAGTAAAACTCTGATTAGGAACAGTTATGATTCTATTTGCATCTAATAAAGAGGTATTGAACTGTGCCCAATTTGTTGCAACTTCAGCGTTTGCAGCAAGTTTGAGATTAACCAAAGTTTTAGATAGAACAGTTTGCTCTGTCTTTGTATCTAAAAGTGTGGAATCTGTCGCTGTAGGTTCAACTGTTGTTGTTACAGCACCTGCGTCTGGTAAGAAATATCTCCTACGAGCATCATTTGTAGTTGCCCAGTTGATTTGAAACACTGCTTCTTCTTGACCATCTACGATAACAAAGTTATCTTCGTCAATAAGAATAGTTTTATTTCTTAAAGTTTGAGTGGTATCGTCTCCAACAAATGTAGTTCCATTGCCTGCAGTGATAGCAGGTAGTGTGAAAATTCTTGTATTTGTTCCAGTTCCTATATTACCTATCTCAAATCTTGCTTTAGGACCTTGTGAGTCTTCAAGTATAAATGATTCATCTGTAATTGAGAATTGTCCTGTAACTTTAACAGCACCTGCACCTTTTGGTGCTAATACTATGTCAGCGTTACTAGCAGTATCATCAACTGCAGTCATATAAAGAGCAGCACTGCCACCAGCACCTGCTATTCTAGAGAAATATAGTCCACCTGTACCAAAGGCAAGTCCAATTTGATCGTAGGCATTTTGATACAACCCAGTATTTCTGTCCAAATCAAAAGCTAGACCAGGATCTGTTTTTGATCCTTGAGTAAGACCTTTAAACAACTGATTGACTTTTGCTTTTCTGTTAGGGATCAATGGATCCGAAACTACGATAGGAAGAATTGCCTCTCCCGACAAGTTTGAATCGGATATTGTATCTAACTGTGATATTTTACGGGTTCCCACGAATAATTACACTTATGGCTACAGGTCTATTTATAAAGAAAGTTAACCGCCTGTAAGATCGATTTCTTCTTCCTCTTCCTCTTTTGTTTTATATTGCCACTCATCTGTATGTCCAACTGTCCACCATTTAGGTTCAGTTTCTACAGCGTAGTTCTGAGTGCAAACTTTGAAGTCAGGTTTCTTCAAATTATCTGGGATTAAACTACAATCCCTCCAAATTACTCGGTTGTTTGGTTGAGCTGCATATTGTCCGTTGTCGAGGGCAATGACATTAAAGGACTTATGTTCGGGGTCCAACTCAGAAAAGTTAGTATCAATAACTGACTGATCAGGATGCCCAGTGTCAATCGTAAATTCATATTCACCAGCGTGCATTTTTTTATCTTTGCCAAAGAACTCGCATCTACCTAAGATAGGTTTACGGAGAACTGTTATATTGTAATCAAAACAATCCCAGAGTTCAAGAACATCTAGTTCTAATTGATTATCTTTATCAAAGTCTTCTGTCCATACAAAAGCACTAAGAGGTAGTTTATCATATAATGCACCGTAATCAGTTAACATAGTTTCAAAGTAAAGTGCTTTTGCTTGAACACTTTTAACTGAGATCCAAATGCCAGGTGTCAATTCTCCATGCCCTTTTTGATGATCGTAAAGAAATTCTTTCTTAACGAATACAGGTATAGGAGGAAGAGGGTGTACTAAGAATGCCATTATACCTTATTAAAATTCACGTTTAGTAAAATTCTATTACTGGTTGTAGTTGGGGAATGACCTGTATGATAGTGTAATCCATCAAAAAATACGAGTTGATTTTTCTTTGGAGTTATTCTTACCAGTTCTGTCAAGTCATCATCATTATCTAAGTTGGGACTATGCCTTGTAATCCCATCTCTCCTTTCATTATATATGATAGTATCGCCATCAGTATCAGAAAAATATAGTATGGCAGTCCAATGAGGCATTGGGTGATCTGTATGTGGATTATGTTTCACCCCATGATGTGTTACGAATGTCATATCTAATCTTGCTCTACAGCAAGATGCAGGCACACCAACAAATGTTTCTTCCATTTTAAGAATAGCAGGTATGAGCATTTCAGATTCACTACCATTGAATCCTAATCCTTTAGATGGGTCATATAAACCTCTACTGCATCCAATTTTATATAAATCGTTTTCCTTTAACTCACCTATTGTAGCGAGGTGCTTAGAAACGTTTTTGTTAAATTTCCACTCGATAGCATAACTATGAACCCAATCATCTAGGTATTGGAAGTAAAATTTATCGAGAAAATTTTCTTGAATAATAGGTTGAAACATAATGAAAATAATATGTATGGAGGGCACTCTTTCTAAGTAGAGATCTTTTGTACTCCCTCGTTTTTATGTAGGTTAGTAGTAGGTATCGAAATTCTGATCAAATTTATAATAGTTTGACCAAGTAAACCAATTAAAATTTATTACACATCTATATCTAGTATCAGTTGCTGAGACTCCTCTATGTGAAAGTTCTGCATCAAAAAATACCATTCTATTTGCAACTGATTCAACTTTTCTTACTTCTTCTCCATCCTTGAACTCTGTATAACCATTATTAGTGTTGACATAATATATTCCTGCTTGCATATTGGATTTTATATCTTCCTCATTTTCCCAATCAACATGATATTCACTTTGATATGGTTCACTACCTCCATGTAATTCAAGATTACATTTAATCCTATGAATAGCAAGGACTCTACAACGAGCAATAATAGGTAACAAAAGACCCAAATATTGACTTGCTGTAGGTTCTGCTGGAAACCTATTCAAATGATAAAAAGCATGACACATGTGAGAGTCTTGCAAATTTTTATTTGCATCTTTCCCATATACTTTTCCCTCATAAAAATTAAAAGGAATGTCTGGTTTGTCTATTAAATGTTCTTTGATTTGATGATAATCACCACTAGGTAGAAAATTATCAACGATTTTAAGTTTTACTGTCATCTAGCATTCAGAGGTTGTTCATCTTCAACCTTAAGATCGAAGTTGGCAGACATTGTAATTCTAACTTCATCACTCTCATGTGGAGTGACTCCATGAAACATATGACCAGGAAATAAAACAATATCACCACTTTTAATCTTAGGGAAGAATGCACTACCTAA
>Ga0066840_10000063_pt1 | contig 15377 bp, 30 predicted proteins | sample ETNtaG_32_FD_67281 | JGI IMG/M metagenome (GOLD analysis project Ga0066840, IMG submission 67281) | Marine microbial and viral communities from oxygen minimum zone, Eastern Pacific Ocean - ETNP201302PF84A | ecosystem: Environmental > Aquatic > Marine > Oceanic | place: Pacific Ocean: Eastern... | reverse complement strand
CTATTTTTACTCCAATTTATTTTTTCGTAATTTTTCTTAAATTTTTCAGAAACATTTCTAGGAGCATCACCTTTCCCATTCCTATGATTTGGTTTTGTTGGTGAAGATTTTTTAGGCTTTACTTTTTTCTCACTCATTAGTTCCAATCAAAATCTACTGACATTGCAAAAGCTAATCTATCTTTCCAAGGATTGCCGTATTTATCTTTTCGACTAGAATCGCTAATCTTTACTATAATATTTGCTCCATAATCATTTAATTCTTCTCCATCGGTGCAATAATCGCAATCAATATCTAACGTAGGAGTATCTTCTACATGAGTATCTTCTTTGTAATCAAGAAACCAAACAGGTACGGACAAACCTTCTTCGATTAAATCTTCTCTAATTGTTAAATGACTATTTTCTTTCATTACCACTCTGTTGCTTTAATATATCTTTTTGTCGATCTGTTCATTCTTAGCGCATAATTTTTAACAGACACTTCATACTCTGTTAATTTTGATGAACTTAAAATAGCATAGCAAGGTCTTTGAGTTGTGTCAACTAAAAAGTATTTTTCTAATTTTTGATTATTAAATATATTATTCATTTTATTGTGATCCGATTGTATTTTTGTCTCGTTCTTTGTATGCTATGTTAAATGATTATCAATGTTTTCAAATCGTGAAGTTAATGCTTGGGGTAATTGCAGTTGCAATAACAACAGGAATGAATTATATTCATTGGTTTATGTGAGGTCTTCTTCTTTTACGAAAACCCCATCTACCATTCTGCCTTTGCGATCTTTGATGTCATCGTAAGCTACTCGCAAGCATTGCTCAAGAGTAATATTATTTCTTTCGCAAAGATTAATCATTACGACAAGCATATCACCAATGTCATCTAAGATTGGTTTTTCCTTGCATACAGAATCAGACAACTCGCCTAACTCTTGTAATAGTTTTAATGTTTGTGACTTATCGTCAGAACCATCAATGAGGTTTCTGTCTTTATGCCATTGACTTACTTTATTTACTAATTCTTCCATAATTATATTGTCATTAATCCTTTAATCTGATCTCTAGTATTAGCCCAAAGCCCATCATAGTCATTATGTAGCTTTTTGATGCCGTAAGCATACCAAACTTCACATATCTTGTCAATGTTTTTATCATTAGGCTTAACAATAAAATGATTCCAACATTTTTCTCCATCAATAGTTTCTGTCTCTATCCATTCAGCAGGAAAACCATTCGAGAAATACATTAGGTTGTGATTTTCTGCAAACTTTCTAGCAAGAGAAACAAAGCTATCTTCTACTTCGTGCGACTCATAAAGGTCGGCATCTTCGTACCAAGACTCGTAGACACTAATTTCAAATTGAAAAGTATCTTTGATGGCAACATATTCTTGCTCAAACTTTTGTCGGTTATCGTCACCATGCTCTAGTATGTCAACACTATGGTCTTTGCCATACCATTTCATGTGTTTCATTACTCGACTGCGATAAATAATGTTTTGAAACCTTCTAAGGAGTTCTTCATTAGACTCCGTAGTTGCTTGGGTTCTTCTAAAACTAACTGATAAACCTTCTCCACTCATAAATTTTACAATCCTGCGTTAATAAGCATTAATGTTATAAATAAAATAATAAATAACTCAATAATAATATAATTATTATAAGAAAAAAAGCCAACAAGTCGTTCACTAATCTTCAAAAACAACTTCATTATTGCCGTCTTTATTAAAATTAAATAAATAATGTTCTCTATCTGTATCCATTTGATGAAAAGGGTTGTCTTTAGTTGGTGGATCAACTGCATAGGCACAAACATCCCAAGACCATGTACTAGGATCAGTATATTCATACTCTCCCGAACCATCTTGCTTAACTACGCACCACTCGTCTCCACAATGAATATTATAATCTATATAATTGCCATCTCCCAAATCATAGCTATTCCAATAGTCAAAGTTATCTCCTTCGGTTTCGACTTCGGGATCAAGTTGGACTTTTTTAATGTGAGTTAAAGCTAGGTCAATTATTGCAAGTCTAGCTTCAGCAGGGACGCTCCATATTTCTTGTGTTTCAAACATTTTCTTCTTCTTTTTCTTTTTTATTATCAATCATTCCGTTTGCGACTAAAGCCTCAAAGGTATTCCATAATTTTTCATATCTAACTTTGTTTAAAGCAATGATGCCAATAATAATATTCATTATCTCATCTTCACTTGGTGTAACAGGAGAATCTCCTACTCTATATAAAAGAGTTTCTAATTCTTCGTTATTGGTAAATACATCGGTTATTGCTTCTTCTAAATCAAATCTATTCATATCTTCTATCTGTGTTAATTGTAACTTGTTCAAGCTCATCAAATTTAACTATATAGCATTTGATTGTAGAGTCAAGAAAAATATCATCAATCATCGCTTTTATTATTCCCCAATTTCCACCTGCAAGCCCACATGAGATGCCATGTGGCAATCCAAGAACAGGAGGTGGACTTCCATCGTATTCATGTTTATTTACATTCATTTCAAAAAGGTCTTCCTCTACTCTTTTTAATGCTTGCCAAAATTTTTCATAATGAACTTCTCTGCCTGTCCCGATACTCGCTTGGGTGTACATATTGTATATATATTTATCGCCATTTACTTTAGCTTTTGAAAATTTTCCGAGCCAATGAACATATTGTCCATTGTGGTCGTACTCTTGATTGAACGCTTTCCAATCTGCTTCATGTGCTTCGGGGTAACGATCTTTAATTTGTTTCGCTATACCTGCTCCCATGATATGTCTAGTATTGCAGGAATGAGCAATAACATTAATATCTCTAGGAAAGTTAAGTAAATTTCCTTCTATAATTTGTATATTCATGCATCAAATTCGTCAGCATCTACATCGGGATCAGTCCAAGATAATGGTGGATAGTTTAAACTTTGATCTAAAATTGTATCATTTATTAAATCTCTAGCATCTACTCCTTTGGATTCTTCCATATCTTCTTCACTACAAAGAGGAGAAAATTCTATTTTGCCATATTCTAAAATCTTATCATTTAGTTTCGGAGGGTAAAAAGCATCGAAATGTTTTTTTGTGTCCGAAAGCATAATTTGTAAGCTATCCAATATATCTTGGGGGCTTTCTCCAACTACTTCGGGATTCTCTGCATGAGCAGATATTTCGTTATCATCATTATAGAAAACTTCATACAAACCATATTCATTTTCTTTTTTAATTATTCTATAATTCCACATTTTAATTCCTACATTTTTTTGAAAAACTACCCAAGTGACACATAAAAGCTGATAAAACATTTAGCATAGCTATCGGATGCCCATCATGTGCCATGATAAAAGCTAAAACTAAATTAGCAAAAGCACAAGCGAGACAAATCTTCCCTAGTGTATTATATTTCCCTATCATTGTTCCATAAATTGTATATTGATATGATGAACAATGTCAAGGCTAATCCTATCGCTACTGCCATCATCGTATAATCTTTTCAAAAATTTGGGGCATATTAGCTTGAGCAGGATTTGGTTGCATCATAGTTGGATATGGATACTGCCAACCCTCGCCATTATGTATCTCTGCCGTATCCACAGGTTGCTCAAATTGGATGCCCAAATATTTAGCCAATTCTATTGTTTGTTTTGGTTGTAAATTTAATTTTTTTCCATCTGCCCAAACTGCAAAAGGTATTCTTCCATCAAGGTTAAAGGGATGAGGTATTCTGTTTACTTGTAAATCTTTAACTTTAGATAAATCAATTCCAAGAGATGTTGGATCAATAGGAGCAGGGGCAACTTTTGTTGTTTGTTTTTGTTTGCTTGAACTGCATCCAAATAAAAATAAAATTATTATTATATTTAATATATTTGTTTTCATTATTACCAAAATTTAGATATATCTTCTTTGTTTGATGGGTGATGTTTAAGCTTAATCAACAATTTTTGCAACGCAAGGATTGTTGCTTTACTGCTTTTATTTTTTTTAAGTCTTTCTATTTCTTGCTTAATAATCTCTCTATCAAATCTACCTTTGTAGCTCCAACCTAAATCAAAGCCTCTTCTCAGACCTTTATGGTGAGCAACTTCAAAATCGCCATTTAATCCATCATCGTACATATTATTCCCAAAGAAAAATTATTATAAAAGCTAAACATAATAATGTCAAGCCCCAATTATGTTTTTTCATTTAATACGTCTTTTACTAAAGATATATATTTTTCGACATCACTAATTTCATCGAAGATTTTACCAACATTTTCTTTGCTAGGTTTATTGACTGCATGAAGGAGTTCAAGAGATAGCTCTGTAAGCTCTTCTGCACATTTTAAAAAAATATGTTTATGCGTCCTATTTAACTTCATAGGTGATGTCGGCTTCCTATCTCTCTTATAGTACGAATGGTACGCTGAAGGTCTTGTGCATGATCTATAAGCGCTAATACTCTTCTGTAAACATCCATAACTTTTTTACCTCTATTTTTCCCATATAATTGATATATGTCTAATTTTAGTTCATTTAATTCGTTACCTGTCATAATTTATAATTCGTTGCATAATTTAAGACCTCTAGCAGTGATTTTGCGTTTACCATCAATCTCAATTAAATTTTTATTTAAAAGATACATTTCGTGATCTCGTTGTAAGGCAGTTTTACTTAAACCTAGTTTAGCTGACAACCCTGTTAAAGTAGCAGAGCCTATTTCCTTCAAAGCAGTTAATAGTTGCTTCTCTGTATTTGTTAAACCCATAGGCAAAATACCTATTTTTTGAGACAAATCTCTGAACCCATCCAATGTGAAGTGATTCGTATCTTTTGACCCACAATACAATGCTATTTCTTTTGATCTTTTTACTGCACTTCTTGCATTATTTCTGACTGTTGTAGCCACTTCTGTCAAGCACCCTTCTTCAAAAGTTATATCGGGTAGACATATGCCAATAATCTCAGCAAGCTCTTCAGATGTATAAGGTTCAAAGTCAACATTGGTTAACCTATCTTTAAGAGGTGGAAAAATTTTATCAGTCTCAGTTGTAGCAAAGATAAAAGTTTGTTGCCTAAAGTTGAACTCAAAAGCCATACCTTGCCACTCAAAAACTTTTCTTGAACTAGATTCAGTATTGAAAATAGTGAGAAATGCCATAGTCAAATCTTCGGGTAGAGCATGGCACTCATCAAACAAAATAGTTATTTCATTATCAGCGATAAGAGGTAGGAATATTTGCTCAAAGAACTGCTCATTATTTTTTATAGTAGAGCAGTTAAGTTCAAGAAAAGCTCTCTTGTCCCCCTCTTCATTCGCAAGATTTTTAGCAAATGCTTTTGCAAATTCGGTTTTACCCAAACCCTTAGCACCTGCCATAAGTAAGAAAGGCGCTTGAGAGGTTTTATGAAAAGCATCTAAATAAAAAGATAACTTATTCTTAACTGACGCTTGTCCAACTAAACCATTGAAATAATTACTCATAATTCTGTTATTTTATATTCTATTCTATCTTCTGTGTCAATCTCAATCTCTTCCTTGGATACTTGTTGTTGTTGATAGCAAACATCTGTGCTTGCTGAACGAGCAAGTAATTCATCTAGCCACGCCTTGCCAACTTTGACAAAAGACTTGCGACCTAGATAATCTCCTAGCTCCTCGTACGTTATATCTACATATGGTGAATAACCTTTTGGTCTGCCTCTACTCATATTAATAAATTATTATACAAAATGAAATAAGTCAAGAACTAAAATCCAATATCTTCATTATCCCCAAGCATTGACTCCATATCTTCTTTATACCTCAACACTTCTGCCATTAATGTGCCTGTCACGCTTTTTAAATTATTCAAGGTAGCACTATCAACCTCTCTCTCGATTGGTATGTCTACTAAATCACGATTTAAATTAATTAAATTAGAAATAGAGTCCATTTGCTTTTTGTATAAGAGTAGTAGCTGATCGCAACATTGATAGTAATCAGTTAGAAGTTCTTCTTTCTTAGATTCAGAAAGGTGATACTCGTTATTTAAAAAAGATTGAATCAAACCGAGCTTTGATAGATGTGCATTCTCTTGATCTTGTATCTTCGCAGTATAAAAATCAAAAGTGTCCCATTCAAGCTCTAAGCGGTTCATTAGAGAAACTTATATAGAACCTTCAATTCATTTAGTCCGACATACTTTGCGAAATATGAACAAAACTCAGCAACTTGAGCATGAGTCCAATTCTCTTCGTTAATGATATGTCCAACTTCGGCATATTCGCGTTCAAACCATAAATCTGTAAGTTTTAGATAATTTGTAATCATAATAAACATATATATTGCAGATATTTTGAGCGAAGTCAAGACTTTTTGTGTAATTTCTTATAATGAGGGAGAGAATAATAAATTACTTAACCTTGGAGGCGATGGCTGATCCAGATTTTCACGCGCCCATGAATCAGAGAGTAAGAGCCGCATGGATGCTCGCAGAAAAAAAATACAGAACCATGTGTGCCGATGAATTAGATCACATTTGGCAAAAAATTAGGCAAAGAGAGGGCGGTTGTGATGAAACCGACTTAGAACAAGGTAATTGGGATTAAATCCATTTTTCAAAATTTATTCCATTTTTATTAAAAAAATTTCTGTACTCAACTTCTTTTTGTTCATAGTCTGATTTGTTGTCAAAAAATCGAGAATGAAACTCGCAGTAAAAATCATTTATTAATTTATAAGAGCCTGTTTTGATAAGTTGGTCAATAATGGGGTACTCTGAGCCTTCTACATCCATTTTTATTAAAACGAAATCTTCTTTATTTGCAATATTTCTTAAAAACTGAGAGAAATTTACGGAATCAACATACACATCTTCTTCCATGTACTCAAACTCCCATGCTCCATCTTTTATTTGGAATTTTTTATCTAATATATTAGAGCCTTGCGATATAAACTCTTTGCCAAATCCATCTAAATTTTTTTTGACATTGATGCAATTTATTTTTACTTGACCATCATTGTCTGATAAGGCTTGGTTGTAATGTTTTATATTAAATTTTTTGGAAAGTAAATCGTATTTTAACTTAGATTTTTCAAAAGTAATTGGATTTGCCTCAAAACTATGACATTCCCATGATTTATCTATGTTATATTTGCTAACGAACTGCTCGAAACCTTGGAATAAATGTGTTCCGCAATCTATAAATATTTTTTTCATTATTAATAATAATTTAAATTGCTAGTTTTATCAAGTTTAGTTGTAAGACCGAACATTGCAAAGTGACACCATTTCGGAACCCATGATTCTGTAATATCCCCGAAAAGCAAGGGTATAAAACCAAAGGTACTTCGTGAGGTAATTAATAAATCTGATTTACATAATAAATATAAATCTAAGCTTTCATCTTGATTTGCAATTACTTTATATGGAAGGTCAATTATTTCGTTGGGATTAGTTACTAAAATCACTTCCCTGTTTGGATATTTTTCTTGAGCTTTATTTATTAAATAATTTAATTTAGACTTTGTTATTGATGCCTGTCTATATGGGCAAAGCTGAACACAACTATCGTAATCATCATTATTTATATAATCTCTGTAAACATCATTACAAGTCTCGTGAGTGCCTTCGGGAAATCCTTTCTTGACATCGTTAAGACGTAAATGAACTAATATACTTTTGTGCGGTTCGTAATTAATGCTATAGCCTCTTAATTTAGCAAGCATATCTATTATTTGGCAAAACTCTTTTCTGAAATGGAGATTAAAATAAGTAATGTAGTCACATTGTATCGCCTTGAGGCAACGAGCCTGTACATAGTACCAATCAGTGTTAAAATTAAAATTATTTAAATATTGAACATTGTCTTTTGTTACTTCGGCAGTTTGATTATATTTATTTGAAAATAACCTAATCGAATCCAAAAAAATACTATTTATTGAGGATTGATTTGGAAAAAAAACTGGAAGGTTATATTTATGCGCGTAAAATAAATTTGCAAAGTGATAAGAAAGATTAGCTCCTAACCTATCATTGGTGCTAAATAGAGGTATAGCCTTCATTAAAATTAATTATTGATTGATTAATAATATCAAATGCAAAATCTTTCTCATGCCAATCATGCACATCAACTTTTTTGTTATTTAACTCTTTGTAGTGAGCAAAAAAGTTTGATGCAATCTTTAAAAACATTGGGTCAATATTCCTCAAGCTAGAGTGCCTCCTTACATGAGATGTGGGCACGCCTAGTATTTTATAATCTTTGTCCCCATCGTCTTCCATGTCTAAAACAGCAATCACCTTGCATTCAACTAATGTACCTCGATCTATAGGGGTTGAATTATAAATTAAAAAATCAAGGGCATCCCCATCGTCCCCTAGTGTGCTTGGTATATATCCATAACTACATGGATAAGACATTGCAGACGTTAAGCTTCTATCATATTTAAAAACTCCAAGATTAGGCTCATATTCATATTTGACACTTGTGCCCTTGGGAATCTCCACAATAGTATTAACAACTTTCGGAGATTTTTTATTTATTGGCAAATCGTAAAGATTCATATGCTATAAGGCTGTATTATTTGCGTTTTTTATATTTAAAAATGGAGCCACCTGTCGGGATCGAACCGACGACATCCTCATTACAAGTGAGGTGCTCTACCAGCTGAGCTAAGGTGGCGAGCGTAATATAATAAACTATTTACCGCCTAAAGTCAAGTTTTTATTTGCCAAATTCATATCCCAAATACTCAATGTCTTTTTTATAAGCTTTAGCTACAATATCTATTGATTCCTCGTTGTATACTTCCCTGTAATCTTTTTCATTAGACTTATTTAGGTGATCAAGTTTAAGTCTGTCTATCCCTATTTTGTCGCAGATTATATTAAAGTCTGATTGAATGTTTTCCATTCTGCCTACAAAGTCAATGTTTTTTGAAAGCCAATGTGTTTGAAGTTCCTTCCATTCAGGGCGACCCTTTACAAAATCATTAAAAGATTCAAAGCCTCCGACTAAATTAGTATATCGTTGATAGTGTTCGACCCATTGTGGGGGGATATTTTTCTCCCATTTTTTGATAGATTTTTTATAAAATTTATAAATACTCAAATGTCTATCCCATGGATTTCTACAAAAAGAAAAAGAAAAGTAACTATCTAGATTCTTATTTGTGTGAGCTTTAAGATTTTCAAGGGTGATATGTTTGATATTTGAGCTTCCTCTATCCATTGCTTCGCTAGAAAGTTCAAGGGCTTCATTGAAAGGGTCAAGCTTTGTTTCTATAGAAGTAGTGCCTGTCTTGGGGACGGCAATAAAAATGAACTTATGCTTGTGGGATGTAATCATTTAAATTCATATTTAAATTGCTCTATGTCTTTCTTGTATGCATCTGTAACAAGCTTCATATTAACTCGTAAAGGTATAATCAAAATTAGAAATATCTAATTCGTAATTTTTTGCGATTATTTCTTTGGTTTTTTCGTTGTAATACTCTGTGTAATGCTTGTGATCGCTTTTATTGTGATGATGCATTTTGGGTTCAGGTATCCCAATCGTATTGCAAACTGATTTTAAATCTTCGCTTAGATTTTCCACTTTACCTACAAAGTCTATGCCTATGTCGTTTTCATAATAATATTTGCCATATTTATTAAGCACCTTATTTGTGTTTTTTTTAATATAGTTATACTGTATGTCATCTGACTTTTTACAAAAATCTTCAAAATTTTCGTCAGCAAATTGATAGGTCCAATAGGAGACTGCTCTAGCCCAAGGATTTCTTACGAATGCGAACTTAAAATACTCATCAATATTCCAACCCTTAAGCTTAAATAAGGCTTCAACATTGAACAGTTTTGAATGTTGCCATAAATCAAAATCGTCACACAATTCAGAATTTCCATAAATTGCGAGATTACTGCTTTTTACAAGAATGTGGTCGTCTATACTGCATGTACACTCCTTGTCTTTGTCGAGTCCGTTTATTGAATTTGCTAAACTTAAGAAAACAGATGTACCCGCAGACTTTGGGATATGGATAAAAATAAATTTATGTTTGTGTGATATTATCATATCTCTCCATTATTTAATAATTTAAAAACTAAAAACTGCACTAGCTTCATTTTGTTATTGAAGCAATCCTCTGTGTGGCAATCTTCTGAAAGGTAATTAATGTTGTCTTTTATAAATTGATCTACTCCGTATTGTTTGTCTATCCATGTATCATTAGCCATGATTTCTGAAACAGATTGCCAGCCTATTCTTTTTAAGAACCAAGATTGATCAAGCCTATCCCTGCTAACAAGGTGATCTACCACTACACTTGGGCAATAAATGGCAAGGTTTTCTTTTGAAATTTTATGCAGAAGTTCATTTTCTTCGCCTCCTAGTAAGCTATTGGTTGTCCCCTTCCTGCCTAACGAAGTGTCGAATCCACCATGCTTTAAGATAGATTCTTTTGTAAAACATATGTTCGCGCCGACAAACCATTGTTTATTTGGCGGTAGTTCATTGAAAGGTATTTCTTCGTTGCCTAAATCTAACATAGAAAGCAAACCTAGCAAATTTTCTCCTAGCCAAGGCGGTCTACCGTAATCCCCCCAGTTAGCTAAAGTTTTACCTCCAAGTACATGTAATTCTTTATATTTATTAAAACAATTTAATGTTTCTGTAACGAAATTAGGGTGAGCTAGAGAGTCGTCATCTATAAAATGTATTAAATCTGTATTGGCTAGTTCTGTACAGCGATTCCTGGCTCCAGATAAACCTTCTGTTTCTTCGTGAATATATTTAAAGTTTGGCTCGTATTCACATTTTTTAATTATTTCTAAAAAGATAGGGTCATCAAAAGATGGAAGGCTTTCTTCGCTCGTATTATCTAAAACTAGTACATCATAATCCTCTGCGGAGCAGTTTTGTTGCTCTTTGGAAAGGTAATGGAGGCAGGATTTAAGAACATTATAATTATTGTATGTACAGACGCAAATTGTTATTTTTTTATTTGAGCTGACTTTGTTCGTAACTGGAGCAAAGGGCTTGCGGTCACTGCTCCACCACATATAATCATCGCTTGATACTAATTGATTAATTTCAAACTCCGTCATATTATTATACGAATGTCCGTGGTTTTCGTTCTCTATGTCTGAAATAGATGCAAAACTAGAAAGCCCTACAATCGGGTTAAATTGGTGTTTAACTTTAATGTCATCTGGCAGGCTAGACGAGGTACAATATCCCACAAATTTGTCAACAGCCGCCACAATTGAATTACTTTTGTCATTAAATGAAAAATTTAGATTTTCTTTGAAGTATTGGTAATCTATTGGGTTCTGTCCCGCAAAGTTTCCACTCAGAGATATGTTTGCGTGACCCTGTAGTTGAGAAGGTTCTTTTGTTAAATTAATTAATTTATTTGCGCCAGAATTGCTCAAAATATATGCCTCCAGTCCGTCAAAGTTTCTTTTCCCTAAGTGAAGCAAGTCCAGCTCATCATCTAAATCAGGATTTGATGCTAGAAAATTAAAGACATCACGAGGGTTTATGTCATCTTCTAAAATTAAACCCTTTTCGACACCACCATAGGCTATGTCAATCCAGCACGAGTAGTGAGAAGCATAGCACCCTACTGCCCCTCTTGATTGGGAGAAGTATAATTTTGCTGGCGCGGATACTGGATCTAGTTTGAGGTCAAAGGAATCTAAAAAATCTATATTTTCACGAGAGTCAAAAGCTTCTATCCTTTGGATACAATCTTGAATATGACTCGGGTATAATTCAGAGTAAGAGATAAAATTATCCCACTGATTCTTCCTATCTTTAAGGTTTATGAAATATATTTTAAAAGGTTGATTCATTAATAATCAATTACACCTTATTTATTTCTTAAACGATATAATTCTTTTAGATATTCTGGCCAAAAAAAGCGAAATGCATCATAATCTTCATTTTCTTTTGCCACTTTTAGTTCGTGTTCATATATTTGTGCCCAATTCCGTTTGGATTCGTCAAATTTTGTGTCACTTGGTTTGAGGTTCTTTGTGTGAGAACATCCAGATAGAAAAGCGACAATTAATAATAAACGCACATATATATGTACACTTAAATAAATTTATTATACAAAGGACCAGTATTTTTGATAAAAAACTCTATATTGTGCTTGATGATTTCTTTTGCAGCAAAGTACACTTCTGCTGGACTATATCGAGGAAACCCTTCTTGACTCATAAGGGTATCGTAAGATTGCTGAAATTCCTTGCCGTATTCATAGGTTCTGGTATGAAAATCTACACACTCCCTTGAGTATACTAACCAATATATATCTAATAAATCTTGCTCCGAATCTTTTATATAATTGTTAGCAAACTCTATGTATGGCTCATAATCTTGGCATGGATGCCCCATGAAATGAATTAGCCAGTCGCCTCTTAAAAAATTTCTAGGAAAAATATTTAAATAATGGGGGGAGACATAATTACTGGTTAATAAATTATTGGCTTTTAATAATCTAATCAATCTACCTTGGTCTTCTCCTTTTGTTCTGGAAGGTTGTCTCCATGGCTTGTCAACACCTTTATACCTACTCTCCCACCACGCTTCCATTAATTGTTTAGCTAGTGGAGTGGTTTTTATCCATACAGATCCTGAGTTTAGGTCATGACCACCTGGGTCTGCGGTTACAAAAATATCTTGATCGGGGAGTGATTCAAAAAACTTATGTATTTTTACAGCGCGATTAATTATGGCAATATCCATATCTAAAAAACCCAAATACTCATATTTATCAAAATTTTCTAAAAGTAGAAGAGGTTTTTGGTAGCAAAGGTGAGTGTCTTTATCTAGTGTGCCAGATAAGCCTATCCAGTCATAACCATGTTTTTTGCAATAATTTTCAACACTTTTTAATGCATGTGGCCTAAGTGATGCATAATCTTTGTCTCCAAGCTGGCAAATTCCGAGTTTTTTCTTCATATTGATATTATATTACTTGTTTTCATCCCAGGGTCTTTTAATGGTTGACTTGAAGGTAGAGGTTTCTGGGAAAGAGGCGTTAATCCCAGTAAACTTTCTGTGAAAAACTTCAAGATTAGTGGTGTTTAAAACTTTATCCATGTCATAAATATATTCTTCATTAAAATGTTTTAATACCTTTTTTGCGGATTCACTGTTTATGACTGTAAAGTGTGTGCCGCCAGAAATTTCATTGCAGTTCCATGGTTTGGCCCATTTGGAGTAAATATTCATTTTTTTGCATTTTTGAAATTTATCAAAACTACTGTGCCATTGTTGCCTGATTATGTCGAAATCAAAATCTACTTCTAAAAGTTTTTTTTGTAGGTTTATGTACCAATTTGGTTTTAGTGTGATGTCATCTTCAAGGGATATATAATAGCCAGGTTTTTCTTGTAATATTAACTCGTAGATTTTTTTGTGAGATAAGTAGCAGCCTAGGGTAGCTAATGAATGGGGTGTGTCAGTCCCGTAAAGCTTTTGGAAGATGTCAGAATACTTTTCTATTAAATGGTTATATTTTCCCCCAGTGTTAACATCTTCTTTTTTAGGGCAAATTGCGGAAACTCTTTGCAATGCAGGTAATTCAATCCCTTTTGTTTTTGTATTATAGTATTGAGACGTGATCCAGTCTTTTCGATCTTTTGATGAGTCTAAGTTAATATAGAATATCTTTTGTATCTTCATGTGGTTTATTACACTTGTTTAAATGAGTAATCAAATGTGTCTATGTCTATTTTGTAAATACTTTCAACTAATTTAATAGACTCTTGGTCGTAATACCTAGAATAATGATGGTTTCTCGCTTTTCTTTTATTTAAGTGTGTCAATCCAGGTATTTGCCCTTTAAGCTTTTTAACAAAAAAAGTAAAGTCCTTTTGTAGGGTTTCGAATTTCCCTATGAAGTCAACATTTATTTTAGAATTTTTATTTGATAAATAATAAAACTGAGGAATGAAATGTGATTTTTCGAAATGGTTAAATTTTTGAAAATCTAGATTTTTAATTGATGTTAAATATTCTTTGAATCTCATTGACCCTGGATTTACGGATCTATTTCGACTGGCACCAGGCCACATATTCGTTCCGTGTTTTAGAAAAACAAATTCAGAGAGAGCTTTAGCCCAGGGGTTTCTTGTAAAGCTAAACGAAAGATATTTGTGGAAATCATGAACAGTTTCTTGGTAGTCTATGAACCTGTAATGGTCTATCTCTCTGCCCATATTGTCTACAAGGGGTTTTTTAACTGAATATTTAAAGGCTTTGTGGATGCTGTGCCCCCCTGTTCTTGGTATATGTATAAAGATACAGTTGAATTTTTTTGATATCATTAGGGTGCATTATTTACCAAATTCATACCCGAAATACTGAATATCTTTCGCATATTTTTCTGCGACAATCTGGCGAGTTTCGTCATCATAATATTCTGTATAATGCTTATGCTTTGTTTTATTTTTGTGGGGCAATTGAAACGGCTTAATCCCAGCATTTTTACATATCTGGTTAAGGTCTTCTTGCAGGTTTTCAAAGCGACCTATGTAATCTATATTTTTAGGATTTTTGCTCCAAGCGGGGATATTGATAAAGGAAAGTTGAGGGTTGTAATGTACATTCCAGACATGGTGATTAGCTATTATGCAGCCATTCCTGCAAACTTTGCAAAATGTCTTGAAATCTATATGCGGTCCTTCTCCATAACTTGATGTATTCCACATTTCAGAGCCGTCACAAACATAGTGGTATAATGAAACAAATCGATCCCAAGGATTTCTCACAAAACAGAACTTATAATACTCTGAAATATTTTTTCCTTTTAATTGACTGTTAATTATTGTATCCTGAGGTAAATGCTCAGGTGTGAGACCTAGGGATTTGGCGATGGATGTTCCTGCTGATTTTGGAACATGAACAAAAAGAATTTTATTTTTATGACAAACATTCACAATATATTGTTACACTATAAAATTCCAATGGTCACACATATCATAAAGGTTTGAGTCTTCAGCTAATGTCCACACTTGATATGATGTTTTATTTGTGCCTCCCCACTCAGCAATTTGTTGTAATAAAAAGAAACCTTCAACCTCAAAAAACGGCAAATAAAATAAACTTAAATAGGCCTCTATTTTTTGATTGTGAATTAATGTCGATATCATCATTGGATCTACAGAATTAAGACCTAATATTGTATCTTTAAAATATGACTCATCAAAATGAGGACTTTTTTCCATTTTCATGGATTCTAAAGACTGATTTTCTTCGCCCAAACCAGCGAGCATTAAGCAATCACTAAAACGCTCGTGAAACTGGACTATTTTTCGAGAAAAAACTTTAGCAACTTCGTCTTCGTTTCTTGCAACAAAAATAAATTTTTCTGTCAAGCTTTGATTCATTCAATCTTGTCGATA
>Ga0066840_10000062_pt1 | contig 15460 bp, 2 predicted proteins | sample ETNtaG_32_FD_67281 | JGI IMG/M metagenome (GOLD analysis project Ga0066840, IMG submission 67281) | Marine microbial and viral communities from oxygen minimum zone, Eastern Pacific Ocean - ETNP201302PF84A | ecosystem: Environmental > Aquatic > Marine > Oceanic | place: Pacific Ocean: Eastern... | reverse complement strand
CATCGACGATTACGATTAAACTCATTTACTACTTCGTTTAACTCGTCCATTTCAGATACTAATTCTGCATTACGCTCTTCATGAGCAATAAGCTCTGCTCTCTTACTTTCTATCTGTTCTCTAAAATCATTTATTTGCATTTGAATTTCCATCGTCTCACGAACTGCGCCCAGACCTGCGGCAAGAGAGTCAGCGATACTTCTATCTTCTTGAGCCTCTTCATACTCATAAACAAAATTACCAACTGGCTTCACTATAAAAAAAGCGTCATAAATTGGAGTTTTAGAATTTGTTCTTATCCCTAATTCTTCTGCGTGATAGGGTCTTATCCTACAAAGCAAATTTTTATCTGAATTGTTTTTGTAAGTGTCTAAGGTTAGGTTTTCCCACTTGGGCAGTCGCAAGTTTTCCTTCTCTTCGTCCTTTTCAAAACCAGATAAAAAAGAAATTTTTGTAAGAAATTCAGAACTTACAACAAATGATGTTTCGTTTAGTTCTTCTCGGGGTAGTATAGAATATGCAACAACTTGATTTGGAGCAGATTCAATTACCTCTCTCTTTTTAACAGTTGTCATACCATCAAAGACTGAACCTGGGGCTCCCCCTGGTAAGTTTCCAGCAGAAACGACCAAGGCTCTTCTGTAAAAGGAAGATTTCACTTCTTTTACAACCTTATTAAAGATAAACTCTTCAAAGTTCTTTTGAGTTACAAAATCTTCAGAGGCTTTTTTTCTTGTTTCCCTCTCCAACCCTTCTATAATTCTATCTGGAAGTCGAAGTGGTCTAGATATAGAACTTGTCTTTCCAGAGTCTTGTTCTAGCAGTGTTCTAGACTTTGAAGAATCTCCAAAACTTCCTCCCTGTCGGGAGATGTATGAAGCCCCTCTTCTCTCATCAATTGATGCATAAATTGGAGTGCCTGGGATTCTATTTTCTAAATTCTTAATTATACTATCTTTTATAATATTGTTACTAATTTTTATATCCCTTCTTCCCGAAAATATAGAAGGAGAACTCGAAGGTTTGAGTACAGCAGAAACCGAAAGAAATTCTGACCCTGGACCAGTGAGCGAGACTGCGTTATTTCCCTCTCTTTGATTATTTAACATAGGGACTGTTACTTGCGTAATACCAGGGTCAAAAAATTTGGCAATCTCTGAAGTAATTCTGCTCTCATATTCTCCACCGTCGATAACTCTTAAACCTATATCACCCGTATCCTTTGCAAGAGTTGTAATTTCTCTCATAGCAGCATCTGGTTCCTTGTTTTCAAAATTAGAAAGATACTCCGCTCCATCCATTTTTTGAATATTTGAATCAAAGACTTTGCTCGGTTCGGTATAATACTTTTCTTCAATAATTCTTATATCAGAAGCTGATGCATCTTTTTTACCTGAAAAGTAGTCGTTTGACTCACCTATGATTGAAGCAGAGTTTTGTAACAAACTTTTCATGATTTCAATTATCATTTCTAATTCCTTCGGAGATTGTATCCTGTCCATTCTGAAAAAATTATTAATTCTTCTATTATCTTCAGAATTTATATTTCCGATAAATGTTCTATAGACATTTTTTACTCTACTTTTTGAAGATTTAAACCTACTAATTTTGATATCATCTGCAACAATCTCGTCAAGCGGCATTCTATATTTGTCGATTTGAGCGTCATAAAACTTAGGAAGAAGAGAATCATTTAATATTTCTTCAATTAGATTTATTCTATCTTTAAGAAAAGAAAGTTTATTAAGCAAGACCTGTCGGGTCGTATCTATAACCTCAACAGAGACTCCGTAACAATAAGTCCCATCTGTAACGTTTGCCATATTATAATCAGTTCCTGTTAAGAATAATAAATTGTTATCTTCTAATGCGTTTGCGCTGACCCCTGATATATTTATTTGCATTATTGAACCATTATCTGAAATAATTTTATCAAAGCCACTGTTTTCTGCAATCTTTCTAGTTTCCACTATTTCTTCTATAGAATATTCATCTTTAAAATCAATAACACTTCTGCCATTGTTATCTTGCAAAACTTTTACTCTTTTTCTTTTTATTTTTAAAGAAGGTATCTGAATTGTTCTAACAATTTCATACTTTTCTAGTGCATTCAGCCTTTCATATATTTCACTGTACCTGCTTTTTTTCTCGAAAAATGAACATGCATCAAAAATGAAAACAAATTTTGCTTCTCCTTGAGCATTTCTTGTCAACCAAAAATCTGAGAAAAAATCTTTTGCATCCTTTCTGTCATTTTTTTTCTTGGCTGAAACTTTCCTTGCGAGAAATTCAAAATTTTGTATTCTATCTTCTGATAATTCAAATCTTTTTAATTGCTCTCTAAGTCTAAAATCTTGTATTGGATATTGAAGTTGAGCATTTTTGTATATGACAATTTCTTTCTCTTTGATTATACTCATTTTTGTAAGATCAAAAAGGTCTATTCCGAAATCCCTTTCCATTTGACCAAGATCGAACTTAGTTTCAACTGTAAATTTTAAATCTCTTGGTTGCTCATCTAACAAGTAAGTCTTTTCAAATGTAAATTTTTTAATTCGTGAATCGTCAATGCTGCCCAATAGACTTCCTGCACTAGAATCTGCAAGGGCAGATTTTTCTATAGACATAATAGGTATATCTTCATTTACTTTCATTTTTGTAGTCAAAAGAAAGTATTTTTCATATTCCTGCTGATCAAACCATTGCCCTATAACGTCTTGTTCTACAACGTCATAAATAGAATATATAATTCTAACAAATATACCCTTAGTATCACCGCTTCGATTAGATTCAAAAGTTATGCTTTCTACAACTGCTTCTGGAACCAACGATTCTAAAATTTGTTTTTCTGTCAGTGCCATCAGCAATCATCTCCATAGGGTGGCATATCATCAATATTTTTATAAATATCTTGCATCTCACTGTCTCCAGGGGTCTCGCCGCAATTAATCTTAATATGACCTCTCTTGCTATAGTCAGTTCGATATCCCAAGCGACACAAGTCGTCAATATCAATCTCTTCGTCTATCATAACGTTCAAATAATTTTCAACATAAGTTTCGTCTATCTCTAGATTGATTGCTTCATTGTTTTTTTCTACATAAAAGCCATTTTCTATATTATCTTGAACCTCTCTAATAAATGATAGTGGAATTAAAATTTCTTCTTTAGTTCCCTCTTCTTCTTCAATAACAAAGAATTCAATATCGTAATTCTCCGTTAAAGAATCGGTGTGTAACTCATCAATCTCAATAACAATATCTTTATGAGTTATTAAAATCGCATTGCCATTATCGAAAAATTCTTCTTGCGTAATTCCATTTGTAGTTGCTGTCTGCGGGTGACCAAATGGGTTATCTCCGTTGTCTTCTTCAGAAATAATCTTGACTTTATAATCTAAAGATTCTATATTCATCTGTGGAATAGGTAAAATTCTTCCTGTAGGTCCGTCTTCATCATTGCCACCTTCATTCAGTATGATTAACTGTTGTTCAAAATTTGCACCATGCAATGTTATATCCCAAGAAGGTGCAAAGTCAGAAGTTATAGTGCTCCTACCGAGAGGTGCTGATAGTGAATAGTGTCGCTCCTTTGTTGATTGAAAAGAATCTTTTAATTTCTTTTTTTTAGTCCTTGACTCTTCTATCTGTTTTTCAATTTCAGTTTCAAGCCCTGTATAGGTTGTTTGGACTCTTAGTCTAGGCGTTTCCTCTAAAATTCTTGTTTGAGCGTAGTTTTGTTCTTCTTCTGGTCCTGCATATTCTGCATCATACAAAACGTCATCGTCAAAAAAGGCATAAAAGGTTGGTCTAAATTTTCCTTTTGATAAAATATATTTTCCATAAGATGTTAACTCTATTTCGATAACCTCTTCTTTTTGATTTTTGAACGTCATCGGTTTTCGCCTCTATTGATTGCCCTATTTAATTGTTCTAAAGGATCAATCTCTTTTTCAGAACCTGCCTCTACTTGAATTAGCTCCAACATTGTAAAATAATCATATGGATAATTATAACTATATTCTGGATCTTTTACACCCACTTCAAATTCAAACTTAAATCTACTATCATCTCTAGAATCTTCTGTCAAATTGTAATAACTCTTTTCTGCTTTTTTCTTTACCTTAAAAACCATCCATCGTATTCCCTCTGGGATTTCTCCAATGTTGCCGAATAGTTCATGCCTATTGATTTCGTGGGAAATCTCGACAGAATCGAGCGAGGCTTCTTTCGCAATTTTTGGCTGAACGCCTTGCCAAATGTTCGACAAGTCTTCTCTATCGAGAGTGTGGTTAAATTCAAAAAAGTACATAATGAAAGGTTGCTCACTATACTGGTTAAAGTCATACAAAGGGGGAATATTATATTTGTTCATACCTTCAATCATCTTTGTGATTGATGTACTCATTATTTCCTGACCGTTATCCAAAGTGTATATCGGTTCTCCTCTCACAAACTTTCTCATTTGTTCATGATATTCTCCCGAACTAACCTTTATAAAGTTTCTGTCATCTACCTGAACTGTGCTGTACACTTCTCTAGTCCCTGCAATTCCTACCACTACGTCTTCTAGTAATGGTTTATCCAAGAAAGGAATCATAACAACTGCTTCTGATATTTCCTTGGAATCTGCTACTCTGCCAATCTGCTTGGATTGTGGGACAAAGCCACAAACATCCATCAAAGAACCAATACTCGAATCTCTGTTTTTTGGAAAACTTTCTTGTATAGAAATGGTAACTCCACTGTTGTCTCGCTGCTGCCCATATCCTGCCCAAATTCCTGAACCTGTTCTTTTATCTATTGTGAAACGTTCTGTGTTTGTTGTGTCAAGGTAAGAAGAAGTATATTTGTGATTTGCTGTTATTTTTGATTCTTCGGATTGTGTAGTGGAGATTTCCAATGTTGATAAAGTTCCTTCATCCGAAGAATTAGATATGCCAGAGAAGTCAAATAACGGACATTCGAATTTTGTGTAAATAACCCAAGCATCAAGCTCCGTATCGTTTGAACTTGATACTGTATTCAAGGTGCCATTTGGATTGTATTCCTGTCTCTTTAATTTTGTTCTACCAAACAATTCGATACTAGAATCAATAGGCATCTTGGATTTCCAAGCTGGTGACTGCTTGAATAAGCCATCTGATGGTTCTTTAGGGTCGCCTGATGAATTTGTATTTGTGACGGAAATCGCTTTGTTCAAAAAGAGTGCTTCTTGTTGTACTGATATATCCTCTATAGTGCAACCCGATAAAATTTCGCTTAATGAATGCTTCCCATTTCTTTCGGCAACAAAAGATATTCTCACGATATTCTCTCCATAATAATATGGTGGAACGTAAGCGGCAAAGGCTGGATCGCTATTTATTTCCTCGATTTTATTATAAATTGTATTATTGCCTTGCATTTGAGATTGAATAAAGCTCATGGGCGGTCCAAAATACCTGCCGCCGAGGGTGCCTGGGCTCGAAACTGGTTCAAAAGAATCACTTTTGCTAATTACACAGTCCATCACGTATGTCTTTCCAATAGTCAATGCCTTAAATTCATTTTCTGGCTTTGAGGCAAAAGAAGATAACTCACCTCCCTTTAAGAAAAATATAGTAGACTCTGCTACAAAATTGTTTATAGCCATTTCGTATCTGAAGTCTTGATTGTTGTTGCTCTTTCTTATCTCGAAATAAGGAAAATTATATTTTTCCAAATCGCCAGTGCCGCTCGTAAAAATGTCATTTAAATTGACGTTATAGATATTTTGATAATAAGACGGAAGCATCAAGAAGTATTGACTTGATTTTCTCTCCACGCTGACAGGTTCGGAGGCATTGGGTTGGGGCTGGTAATATCCAGACAAGTTGATGGACTGTGCCGCTGATTCAGGATTTTTTACAATGTATCTGTATGGATCAAGAAGTGATTCAAAAGGAAGTCTCTCAGTAGCCTCCTGCGATATGAGCAGATTTGATATATTTCTTTCATTGGTATTCGTATCGATCTCATAGGCACCGAATGCATGAACAAGATTAACTAAATCTTTTGGCTCCTCGCTTAAACTGGTGCTCGGTCCTTGAGCAGAATACCATTCAGGTACTCCAGCCAAACCAGAGTACCTTTGCACAAACATACTATCTGAACCAAGTGCTGTAATGGGTTGATTTCTATATGCAGTTATGAGCCCACTTTCATTGGTGTATGAAGCCCAGTCACAAGCAATACCTGCTTTGATTGAATTATAAAGAATTCCAGGGGCAAAAAAATGTTGCAGTGCTGCCTGAACTGCCTGTTCTTTATAAACTTTTTCGTTGTGTATAATATCTGGAGATATTTTCTCCACAAACAAGTTTGCCAGTTGAACCGTTCTATCTTGTGGATAAAATCCTTCGTATGGAAGAAGTTTCTTAATAGCATTTACCTTTAGTTTTACAACTTCTTTTGTATCTACTCCTAGTTTATCATGCTTATTATCTGCTTTTTCTATAAATCTTAGATTGTCAGTATGAACATAAGAATTAAAGAATTCTTCATCCCAACCATCTTGTATTAAAGAAATGTCATAAGAAGCAACTCCAATCCGATGCCAAATTGGTAAAGTCGCTATTATATTACCTTGTTCTTGAACAGTATAATTGTCCGAGAAGTCTTGAGTGTCTACATTCGGTGGAGTGCCGTTTCTTATCGTGATACTGTGATCCAATTTTACATCAAATTCCCCATTGTCCACGTCTGTTGTGATTTGGATAGGAGGCTGAAAAGCGCCATTAGAGCCTGGAATGGCGAAGTTGGGTACAGTCATAGTTAGCGAACCAAGACAGTTTCCAGATATCTGATTGTTTTCAATCAATTCATTTACATTATTTGGAACCCCTCCGTTATATATGGCTTGTATAGATGATGACGGTAGAACGCCTTTGAAAACTGTAAACTCATCGAGTAATCCTTTGAATTTATAGTACACTGCTTGAAAATTATCATTGTCATCAGTGATACTATCTACTGTCATGCCAATACTTATATTTTTAAAAGATGGTAAATCAAAAGATACTTGATCGCCTACGGTGAAACCTATGCCGTCATAAGCAACACTCCAATACTGGTTTTTAAAATTTCCTATCGGACAAGGGGAATATGCTGTCTTCTGAGAGGCATCTGTAAATCTACCTGAACTAAACTCATTTATATGAATCCCAAATAACTCTTCTCCGTTCAACCACATTTTTATTAAATACTCATGATCTTTAGACTGATTGTCTGAATTGAAATTCGGTGGAGTAAACTGAACACAAATATGAGACATTTTTCCTTGCTCAAGAATAGCAGGATTTCCCTGTTTATCGAAAAAAGTATAAACATTATCACTATCTTGTATATCAGAATAATCACCGTGTGAACCCATAGATAGCGTCAGTCCAAAACTACCAGAGTCGAATGCAGTGGTGTCTGCTCCTGCGAACTTAAAGTTGCTGAATAATTTCGCCTGATCCCCTGGAACATTGAACCCATCTTGAACCATTGTATGAAAGCCCATGATAGCGGCGATGTCATCTTGTGTTCCTTCGGGCTGCGCCCAGATAGAGAATGTTTTTGGTGACATCAAAGATTCGAATCCTACGTCTTCTTCCTCTAATGTTCCCACATTCTTTTGAGTCATATTTTGTATTGAAACATTTAAATAGTCATTCGTACCTTCTTCTAAGTTAAATTTACCTGCTGCATTCAATCCAGTTTGATACGGCACCACCGAAGCATAACCCACTGCGCTTGTCTCTGTGATTTCTATTCCAGAATTTACGCTATTTTCCAGTACAAAAGTACTCACAAGCAGGGTTTCAGCATCATTACCAGAGTTATCAGGTGCATAAATTGGGTTATATCCAAAAAAGCCTTCAGCATTATTTTGTACCAAAGTGTTATCTAGTGCAGAAGTTGGGTATGAATCTACTGCCAAACTAGAATCTCCCTCTCTTATAGAGTAAAAGGAAGAAGTTTCTTTAGATGCTGTTCCACTAGAAAGAGTATGAAATTCTCCATCATAACTTGCTCCATCAAGAGTCAAGAAATCATAATTCTTTGCTCGAAAGTTGCCGCCGTTCTCAAGAATATATTTATCCATGTGTTGAGAGATTCTAAATTCAGATACAAGTCCGTAGTTTTGCGCTGCAAGACGAACCTCTTCAGAAAATGAATCATAATCATTATAAGTCGCCTTTTGTCCAGAAATTATTGGTTTTCTATTTATCCATCCTTGTGATTCTTTATATTCTTCGTTATAAGGATTATGATAAAGTTGTGGCGACGGAATAGGAGCATTCTTATTGCTTTCTATCACATCAGAAGAATATATCGGAAAAACACCTTCAACTGGAGTTTTTTGCTCGCATATACCTTCAAGTCCATTAAGATTAGTAGTTGAACCTGTATGGAGAGGACTAACATCTTTCCTTGTTATCATGTGGCGCATTCTGTCTTCACCCAGATAAGTCAAGTCACCGACAACCCTATAAGATTCCTCTATCGAACCAGATTGAACATAATGAAAACTATCCATCACGTCAACAGAATACTTTTGGTTAAAAAGTTTCTGAAATTCTGGTGTCATCTCATAGCCAAGTTTTGTTGTGTTTGAGCACTTAATTCTATCAAACATCTTATCTTTCCAAAAGAATTTATAAGTGTCGAAATAACCTCTTACTCTAGTCTTCTTTAATCCAACGTTCTTGTGCTTCGGAAAAACAACCTCTCTGGCAATAGATCTAGAAAATAGTAAATCTGCTTTTGTAAAAATATTCATTAAAGTATTAAAAAATTCAGCACCACTAGTTTTATCAATGTCCACTGATCTCTCAAATTCCTTATTAGAAAACATTTCTAAATTATTTGAGTAAGAGTAAGTTATGGGCAGTGAACCCTTTTTTAGATCGACACCTATCAGACTACCAGCTTCTGCATTTCTTATCTTTTCGTCATATTCTTCATTAAGGATATAGTGAGTATTTGGCTTATTCCAAACGACTGCTGGCTCTACATAAGAAGTTGTAGTTCTTTCTCCTGTACCTCTGTCGAGTTGTGAATAGATATTGTTTTTTCGATTATTTATAACCCTTTTGTTTTCAGAGTTTCTAATGAGCCTATATCCTGCTCCTTGATAATCCGCATAATCCCCAGAGCCCTTGACTGTTTCAACAGAATCTTTTGTTAAATATTTTCTAATGCTTGTCGGATTGACAAATACATCCTTGATTTCCCAGTGTCCTGTTGTTGAGCCGTCATGACTAGTTCCATCATCTGCCTGTTGTCTAACCTTTGCAACCCATCTCAACTGTAAAGGATTGTGAATACTTTGTCCGTAGTCCAGAAGAGCGTAATACCCATTGTTTGCATTTTCAAATGAATATCCAGTGTTGTGCTCAAAGGTTTCGTGCGCTATCCACCTCTCATCCCCTACTTTATATTGAAAGTAAAAGTGTTCACCTAAAAGATTATCCTCGCCCTCTTCTACACCGAATGACACCCAAGTTTTTGAATGAATTTCATCTCCAAAGTTAATTACCTTATAGTCAAACCCCATTCCTGGCGTAATTGGGCTTTCAAGTGAACCAGAAACTTGTATTGCTTCATCTTTAGTTGAGAATACTTCCGACTGTGTAATATTTATTCTTCCAAAGCCCCAGTGATCGAAAGATGAGCCGTTAGCTGTTCTACATATCCATCTAAATTTTATATTATCTCTGCTTGGATTCTTTACTGATGCAGTTATCATCTCGTCTATTGAAAAAGTATTTTCTGTATCTGCTTCAAACTTCAAAATTGTAGTCCAAGTTCCTGTGTCATTTTTTTCAAATTGAAGATATAAGTCTTCGTTAACGTCAGGGTTTTCTAGTCCGAAAGAGTCGGTAGATGCACCAGATGTACTTTCATGGACTGAAAATGAGATAGTTATGTGAGGCTTATTGAACGATTTGTTGAATTCGGCGTGTCTAAACTTAACGCTATTGGCAACGTCTGGCGGGTTTTCAACTTCGGCTTCGGACAAGAGGGTACCCATTAAGCCTAAAATCTTTTCCCCAGTATCCTCGTGCTCCACAATTCTTACCGCACCTGCATCGCCACTTGAAACTGTCCAGTCTCCAGGGGTGGTATCAGTTGCATAATTACTAAAATCAATAACGGTAGTTCTTCTATCGAAATCAATAAACTCTTCTAAATTCTCTACTCCAACCTTAATCGGATCGCCGTCAGAGTTGACGCCACGATAATATCTAAGCTCTGATAGCATCTCTGTATTATACTGGAAATCGCTTCTTGGAATTTGTCGTCTTACATACGCATTATCATAATTTTTTCCGTTAGCATCGTGAGTGGTGTTTCTATTAGTCTTGTGAATATTTGCTAATCCATTCGTATCATGAACATACCCCAGACAACCATTGTAATAACTCGTATGTGCTGTTAAGTTTTCTCTCTGTCTTATTCTATTATCAAAATTCCTGTGATTCATAGAATTATAAACACTAAATTCCTCCGCTATTCTATCTAAGTGACCTCTGGAAAGAGTAAGAGAATCGCCTGGGGCAGAAAACCTTTCCACGAATACATGCTTCGATTTTCCGAAAACTTCGCCCCTAGAATCTGTTGTTCTGTCAGGTAGTTCAAAATCCACCAAACCTTCAACAAAAGGAGATGGTGTAAAGTCTTGAGAAATTGCACCCTCATTTTTAACAAACCATCTGTTATTTTTCGTTCTACTAGATGTTTGAATTATTTCGTAATCTCTAGCATAGTTTCCTAGAAATTGTGTTTGTCCTGTTTTTACGTTTTTAATATTAACTGGTCTTTTTGCTAACTCTTCTCTCGTATAGCGAGCAGCAGGCTTTGACATTTCAAAAGGATGTTTAAATACCCCATTATCATCAATAAACAATTCTGGTCTGTCTTGTTGAGTGTTAAAGTGAACATGCCTGTGCTGGTTACCCCCAACCCAAGTTTCAGTAAATGGTCCCTGAAGAGGTATTTCCGAATCAGTACCGTAAGAATCATTCTGTAAGTTTGAAATTTTTGGATTTGGATTTGATACTGTCTCGTAATAAGGATAAATAAAACTACCATCTGTACCAAAGTCTACGATAGATGATTCTAATACAATATTTACTGTTCTTTTAACTGGCTGTTCATCATAAGAAAATCCCCTATATATAACTGGATTTATTCCGAAAGAAACCGTGATGCCCGAAGAACTTGAAAATTCTGTCGATGCTCTGACAAAGCTATTTGGATCTTTCGTTGTTGGTGAATAATTTGCGCCGCCGTGAAGTGTTTGAAATAATTCTAAATTTAATTTATATGGTCTTGCCAAAGCTCTTGTGACATACGCTTGTCCCGAATAAACTTCTCCAGGCACATTAGAAACTGGTGATTTTCGAACGTGCGGTTTATCTTCTTCTATGTATGCGCCATTTCTTTCTACAACTTTTGAGTTTCCTTCTGTGGTTCTAGTAGATACTCTTCTTATAATTTCTCTGTTTTTATCTACTTCGGAATCACCCGAAGAAGCAACTGATTCGATATCGGTAGCCTGAACTCTCTTATCACCCCAAAGAAATTTTTCTTTTTCAATAGTCTGAGTTCCTACAGGGGCATGTCCATCTTCCCAACTGTAGGTAAGTTCATTAATTCCTCTTAAAATACCAAGAGGTGGTTCACCAGACATTTCTAATGTTGGGAACTTTGTCCAATATTTATTTCTTTCAAGAACATGAGATTCAACCATGTTCCTCAAGTCAGCAGAGAAATTACTTGATACAGGAATAAGTTCCTGAAGCATTAATCCAATAGAAGAATCAATCCACTTGTACAACTCAATATACTTTTCTAAACTTGGGACATTTTTAACCTTTTCAAAATATCTTGCCCTGAATTTTTCCAATGCCTTGTATTGCAATCTGTACCTATTAACTGGCTGTCCAATTAAATCGTTGAACTCAACGATAGTAGCAAAAAGATTAATCATGTCATCAGAGATAACCTGATACATACTCTTTTCTGCTGCGAAAAAGTGAGTTACAACTTGTGCATCTTTGGTAAAAATTAAATCGTCTTGCGTTCTAATTTCAACTAAGTCTTCAGAGTTTATAATTTCAGGTGCCCGATGTTTCGCAGAATAAATATATTCTCTATTTACAACTTGATCATCGTTTTCAATAAAATGGACTCCCCTTCCCGTGACTTCGTGACCAACAAGTTCAGTGAACCATCCGTATCTTCCGCTCTCGGCAAAGCCAGAAATATCATGAACAATAAACTCGCCAGTTGCATCGGTTGTAGTAACTTCGGAAAAGTCCCAGTGCATTGCGAGCGTGTCCCTCTTTTTGACTTCAATGACCTGCGTCTGTTCCGTATCTGTATTAAAATTTTCATCAAACACGTATGCTTCATCATTCGGATGTAATCTACCAAAGTTTGAAGCATCGGAGGCATGAGCCCTTATTTCTTCGTTCGTTACGTTGTCGTGCCAAAAAAGAGTAGAAGAGATTTTAATTCTTGTTTCTTTTGTAATAGATTCTATCTCTGGATTTATTATATCTACCCCAGGGTTTGCCATATTTTCAGAAGAATGCAGGGCACCCAGAGAAACATATTTATTCACCTTTAAAATATCTCTTGCACTAGACTCTGATATATCTAAAGTGATATGCTCTTCTTCTTCAATTAAATCTGCTAACATACGAACGCAATATAATTCCACGGTATAGTCAGTGCTGTCTCCACCAGAAACTAAACTAGATAGTTTTTTCTTTGGAACCATTCTAATTGCGATGTTCCATTTTGAATTTTCATAAACTGACTTAAAGATATTTGTCTGTAAAGTTTGTCCTCCAAATTCTAAAACAAATTTTACATTTTTTGATAATGGATCGTCGTTTTCCTTTACTGCACGCAAATCAAAGATCTGGTTTGATGTATACCCTCCATCATACTCTCCCAAAAATACAATGTGTTCATCTGTGTTTGTTGGAGGATCATAATTTGGATGTTCTGTTGATAACCTCTTTGGAAAAATAATTTCAGTTTCAAAAGTAAAAGACAGATTAGGTTGTATCGCTTCTCCGACGCCTTTAATAAAAGGCAAGGAATTTATATTGTTCAGTTCTTCTTTTGTATAAACCAGACCCTGATCTCTATCTGCATTATTGAAATCAACAAACTTCTTCTTGATAGCAGTTGTTCTTCTGGTATCTTCTAATGTATAATCAGCACCATCAGAATATAAATTTATTTTTACAAGTTCGTCGTCAATACCAAAACAACGAATAAGATTTCTAAATGCTTTTTCTGTTCCCTTTGATTTGTAAATGTAAGAAAGGTTATTGTAAATGTTTTGATAAATAGTATTTTTTACATCTTGAAGTTTTTCTTCAAATTTTCCTTTCTCATCTCGTGAAAGTATTTCTTCGAAAGCATCGGCTTCTGTAAATAAATCAGGTACAATCATACCTGAAGATTCTAAAGTTTTTCTAATAAGAGCATAAGGCTTATTTGTTCTTTCTTCTAATGTATGATATTCTACATCCTTTAAATTTACAAGTTCTTTAATTTTTATCTGCGCTGAATCAAAATAGCTAGAAATAACTTGGGATAATTCTTTTATATTTTGACCCTTCTGCTCATCTTCTTCCGTAATCCAAGCAGGCATTGTGTGATAGATACTTGAATTATTTGTATAATCATAAGTCAAGCCTTCGCTCATATACGCATTTTTTAAAGAGACAAAATCAGGATGAGAAGAATAAATTATAGGATCTTTTTCCTCTTTTACATTAAAAAAGGTTGATTCATCAAATGCTGAAGATGTGCTTCTGGTATTTTTATTATAGTTTATAATTTGTCCGTTAGAAATTCTACCAGAATAATCTAATACAGTCGAATCTATATCAGAGTTACCGACAATGCCTTCATTAAACTTATAGTAAATGCCAATATCTACTTTTCTATTCTCAATAATGTATTTGTTGTCGTCAGTATTGGTGCCGCCATAAACGTGTGTGTGCCAATATCTACCAATCTCTTCCTCTGTTCTTCTTCGTTTCCAAAATCTAAATTCATCTAAAGATATAATACCAGCATCATTAGAACCGATGGTCAGTGACAATTCTTCTTGAGAGATTGTTCCCAACTTAGAACCAACAAATGGTGACTTATGTACTCTTTCTCCGTTCTTGTATATCTCTAACTCAAGATCATCACCAACATTAATAAGCGAGACAGCCAAATGATTCCAAGATGAAGAAATAATCCCAGGAATTGTAACAGGGGCATTTAATAATCCTGTTCCTGTATCATCTCTATAGGATATGAACATCTCTCCAGAGTTAGTAGAACAAACAAAATTAAATTGTGCTAATTGAGAATTTGATATACTAAATACTGTTGCTTCTGTATCTTCTGATACCTTTACCCAGAACTCAACTGTATTTCCAAGAGAAGCATCTAAATACAGATTAGAATTTCTATAAATTGAAGTGTCCCATATATTAGAATTTCCCTGCTTAACTGGAAACTGTTTTGACAATTCTTCTTTTTCGCCCACTTCAATTCCAGGCTGATTATTAGGTCCACCCTTTACTACAATAGTTTGAGTTGTGTCTAAATTTACATATCCCGTAGTTTTCGGATATGCGTTGTCAAGAATCCATAAGTCAAGTTCTGACGAATCGTTTAACCACTTTTCTCTCTCCGATAGAGAACCATCATAGGGATAAGTTTGATAAGTTCTGTTAAATGAATCTTCATAATATTTTTGTGCTGATCCATAAAACGAGAAATTCTCTGGTTTTGAAAAGTCAATATGTGAATGAAATTTGTTATTTGACCTTATAACATCTCTTGCAAGTTCAGGCGATTCCAAGTCTTTTTTAATTTTTTCTTCTTGACTTTTTGTAAGAACCTTGTTACTTTTATTAAATAAATCTTTTGTGCTCATTTATTAGTCAACCCTAAATTTAAAAATCTCTTCTTGTTCTCTTAACTCTCCGTTGATAGAAAACATTAATTTGATCCCGTACATATAACCCTTTTCTAAAAGAGACATATCAAAATCAAAATAGCTACCCAAAGCATCGTAAGAAGCCAGTGTGTGTTCATTGTTGACACCATCTGTTCCAATACCATAGTCAATAACTGTTTCTTCATCTACAAGCCTTACAATCTTGTAGTACATTTTATCAACAATAAGGTTTTCGATTTCTTTACTTGCTACCGTATAAATAGTTGGATTCCAATCTTTTTGTCGAGTGTAAACCCTGAACTTTGCGGTTTCCTGCGTTGTGTAAGAGGTTTTCAAGTTAGTGATCTCTGTGATGTACTTTACATTTCCTGAATTTGTTTCTGGAGCCCTAGTCAGCAATTTTATCACTCCTGTTTTTATGGTTGTCGTGACAAGCGGTTCTCCCGACGTGGCTGTCCATTTT
>Ga0066840_10000060_pt1 | contig 15574 bp, 11 predicted proteins | sample ETNtaG_32_FD_67281 | JGI IMG/M metagenome (GOLD analysis project Ga0066840, IMG submission 67281) | Marine microbial and viral communities from oxygen minimum zone, Eastern Pacific Ocean - ETNP201302PF84A | ecosystem: Environmental > Aquatic > Marine > Oceanic | place: Pacific Ocean: Eastern... | reverse complement strand
TCTCCTTTCGTTGGTAGACTTGATGATAATTCAATTGCTGGATTGGACTTAATCAAAAGGATATCTGGCATATATAATATTCAAAATATAAAATGCACAGAGATCCTTTCTGCTTCGATTAGATATGTAAATAGCGTATCTCAATCATTTGCTAATGGTGCTCATGTGGTTACAATGCCACCTGCAGTATTTGATAAGATGTATAATCATGTACTAACTGATAAAGGATTACAGTTGTTTGATGAAGACTGGAAATCGGTACAAAAAAATGTCTAGAGACGATCATCCTCATATAGATGTTACAGAGCATCCTGAGGATTATTTTACCATCACAGCAGATGGATTTGTTTGGCCATTACAAAATGGCAATGTAGGTGCTGACGAACCTATCTTTCACAAGTCTGAATTAGATGAAGTGTTAGAAAGGATGTATAGAACAAATAATAATGAAGGTAGTTGATGACTTTCTACCCAAGAAAGATCATGAAAGAGTAGTAGATTTACTCCAGAATGTTTTTCCTTGGTTTTATAATGATGTTGTTGTTAGTCCGTTAGATCATCAAGATCCTAACAAATGGCAAATGGTAAGTCCTATATGGGCAGAGGGTGGATTTCATAATGAAGTTTGTCTTACTCCAGAAATTGCTGATATTTTTGCACCTAGATTAAAAGTACAATCTTGGGTTAGAATTAAAGCAAATTTCTCACCTAAGAATGTAGATATTATAGAACAAGATTTACATCGTGATGGAAGTTTCGGTGATTACACTGCTGTCTATTATATCAATGATTGCAACGGTTATACATACTTTGAGGATGGTTATAAGGTGAAAAGTGTTGCTAATCGCATAGTAATTTTTCCTAGAGATACTAAGCATAGCGGTACTACATCTTCAGACTCTTACAGACAAGTTATTAATTTTAATTATTACGGTTATGATTAGATTTGGTGGTGCTCAAATTCCTGTAGGAACTAATATACAAGCTAACAAAAAAGAAATTCTAAAAGCAATTGACTGGGCAAAAGAAAACAAAGTAGATCATCTTTTAACACCAGAAGCTGCTTTATCAGGATGGGATCGTGAGTGGATTACCCACATGGATGAAATTAAAGATGGATTAAAAGAGATTGAAGATGCTCAAAAAGCAGCAGGAATATATTTACACTTAGGAACCAATTTTATAGAACCAGAAGAGAAAGGTATAATCAATAGAAATGAAATCAGACATTATGATTCTGATGGTATACTAAGAGGTGCTACATACAAGACTCTTTGCGTTGATATGGAAACTGCTCTTGGCAGAGATCCACAAGTAGATTCATTTACTATTATTGATCTTGTTAAAGATGATGAGAAACAATGTCTTGGTGCTGGATTGATATGTAATGATATGTGGGGATATGCAGAGGCATCTACTAAACCTATTACTACACTATACAAAGAACTAGGAATTCTTGATGTAATATTACATGCAACTAATGGTGGGAAAACCGATCCAAGTAATCCATCATGGTTAGTATTTGAGAAATGGCATGATGCTTACCTTAGAATGGCAGCATGGAATTGTATGGTTCCTATATTTACTGTTGATGCTTGTACTGATTGGTTATGGGATGGAAATGAGGATGAAGTAGACAAATACACTACATCTAGTGAGAGTGGATGGATTGATAGTCAGGGATGGCAGACTCAAGTGCCTAGAAGAGGTCGTCAATATTTTACATATGACTTTGAACCACCAGTGCGTACAAAACTATCTGATGTTTATAATGATATAGGTGGTAGGTTGTATCAGAAATGACAAAGTAAAAATGCCTAAATAGAGAGGCTTAAAGCACTAATTCTAATGAAAAGGTTTATCCCTTTAATAATGTTATTGATGAGTGCTCCGCTTGCAGCGAGAGCCGATATTACAACTCGATATGCATCCAGTGTGCAGTTGAGCGTAGGAGGAGCCCATACTTCGGCTGAGAGAATTGGGTCATCTTTCTCGATTTCTGGTAGTGGTGTTGATACCACTGATGGTACTACTGCTAATACTATTTCTGCTGGAACCATAACATCAGGTGTATATGCTCCTGGTACAATTTCAGCAACTCAGGATGTTCCTGGTGCAACTTTCAGCTTTAGCCAAGCCTACACTCAAGCCGATGCAGTTCCTACAGGTGCTGTAACAGTTGGCGAGACTGCTAATTTTGGTAATGTTGTCAGTACGGCAGGAGGAACAGTTGGTAATTTAGCTGGTCAAACATCTAGTTCACACGCTTTTAGTGCTGTGGCACCTGGTGGAGCTAATACTTCAGCTACAACTCAGTTCGTAACCGAGGTTACAATAAGATAAAATAGGTCATGAAAAGGCTTATAACTATATTAGTATTGTTAGGTAGTACTGGTGCAGCGAGAGCAGTGCCAGTGGTCCCCAATTTTCAGCAAGGCTCTATGACGAGCCATACCGAAACTGAATCTACAGTAACGGAAACCATAAATTCCATTGATTATAGGACAGGATGGGAATACTCAGTGACTGGGGTAGGCATAGACAACAATGGTCAGCCATTAAACCCACCAACATCGACATCGACAGTAACGGTCAACCCAACCGTAGGGTCAGGAGACGCAGCAGTAACAGGCAGCGTAACTTCTTCCTTCGATGCGTTAGACTTCTCAGCTCAAAACAACTTTACAATACACGAACCAGGAGCAGCCTTCCAATTTACTCAAAGTTATCAAGGACCTGGTATGACGAACCAGACAATAATACAAAGAGTAACAACTATACAAAGCGTAACAGATACAACAAGTACATTTACCCAGTGATAGCAACGCTTTTGGGCGTTAACTATTTGTTACCAATGAAAGCCTTAGCTGAAGGTGTTGGTGGTGTTAGTGCTACTGCCAACCCTATTGCCAATTCTTCAGGCTCAGTGACCAACCAGGCAATACAAGTTTTACAAGGTCCATATGTAACTAACACCTACGGTAATGGTGTATCGTGTCAGAGTACGACTCTCAATATGACACCATACATGCAGTTTGCTGATAGCAGAAAGCATCCTTGGGAAGATTTTTATAACGAACCACAATATAATTTAACAGATTTAACTGGTAGAACAGTCACTCAAACAATAACAGTTCAAAACTATCCTTGGGAGACATGGTACGATAACCGCACTAAGGATGATGGTACTAGATGGTTTGCTGATGGTGCTGATATGCAAATAGAGGTTGAAGTACCTGCAGGAGACGGTGTACCTGATGCTGTAACTAATAATACTTTAGATCCAATATGGTATAAACCTGTAAGGACTGATATGAGAGCAAACCAATCATTTAATATTGGTATATCTGCTACTTTATCAGTACCATTGAATAAGAAAATGAAGGAGTTATGTCAACAGGCAGCTGAGCAACAAATAGCAATGCAAACTCAATTAGTTTCTAACAAAAGATTAGATTTCGAGATCGCAAGATTAAAAAATTGTGGTGAGCTAAAAAAATCTGGTATATTTTTCCACCCTGCATCGCCGTATCATAGTATTTGTGCTGATGTAGTTGTAACATCACCTGGTGGTCAGATAATACCACATCAACATGAAATACCACAACCTAAGTGGACACCACCTACTTCTTCTTCTTCACCTTCAGAGGAGGTAACCCTTTCTTCTCCCGATAACGATCCCGAATCTTATCGGATCTCGAAGCCCGTTGAGGAGTCTTCCCAAGAATCGTCTGAACCTTCCCAAGAGCTTTCTTCACTACAGGTTTCACCACCCTCAGGATCAAATCTGCTAGGGGTTTGGCAAATAGGGCAGACGCAGTTGCCACAGTAGCTATAGCTGCGGTAGTTGATATTACAGATGCTGACGGTACATACTGTTGCAATGTTGGAACATCTTCCCACAATGTCTCACAGATTAACCCATCAGGTGTTAATTTATGACCAGTTACTCTCTCTGTACCCTCTTGATTTAGGTCTCCAACTCGTCTTCCATTGATAGGAGGACATTCTACTTCTTTATCAGTTGGAGGTGTTACAGGCGGTTGTGGAGTGTCTAAATTAGGTGCAGGTGGTTCTCCAGTATCTACACCTTGAGCTTCAGGTTCTTCTGTTGTTACAGTTTGCCAAGTTAAATCTCTAGCATCATAATCAGGTGGGTCATAGTATGGCATACCACCATCACATAATACTACATTTCCTTTAGGATCGTTATCCACTAACATTTTGTTTTTGTTTTGTGGATTTTTTGCGTTTTCTTTATGGACTTTTACGCAACCAGGCATATCAACAATAGGAGTTCCTATTGTTTCAGTAACAGGAATTGTTATTGGTATAGATTGTGGTGGTGTAATTAACCATACACGAGTATCTTGCACATAATTATTACCAATACCTCTTACACCAGAATTAGGAATCAATCGAATCTCAGTTCCATTAATCTGGATATTAGGTATATTAACACCTTCAGTTTCTATATTTGGTATTTCAAATGGTTCCATAATGATGATTTATTCATTGAGTTGGAATTTGATTTTTGTAGTCTACAGGTGGTTGTAATCCCTTGACAGGACCAGATGACTTCGGCCAGTTATCTACCAGTTGTTTATAAATTTCTTCTCTAACAACTTGTCTAATCTCTTCTAATTGTGCCTCTTGTCTCCTAGCAGGTCCATTATTCATATTGTCAATAACTTGACCACCACCAACAACTGCACCAGTTCCTACAACTGCTGCTGCTGTTACTCCTGTAGTTACTTTTTGAAAATCCATTTATTTATCATGCTTGATGTATTTATCCTTGGCTAAATAACTGAAGCAAGTACTTTCTTGAACTTTAGAGATGCCACTTAATAAGCTAGAGAACTTTATAAAGAATACTGAGGGTAAGATTCTCTATGTTAATCCAAATGATTTGGATGCTACAGACAGTATAACCAATCAAGGTAATTCCTTGACGAAACCTTTTAGGACTATTCAAAGGGCATTACTAGAGTCTGCTCGATTTTCATATCAAACTGGATTCGATAACGATATAAACGATAAGACAACTATATTACTATTTCCTGGTGATCATTTTATAGACAACAGACCAGGATTTGCTATTAAAAAAGATCCTAGTGACCCCTCAAGAGCAGTTGGTGTCTCTCCTCTAGGTGCTCAGACACTTGCTAGTGCTGAATTTAGTTTAAATTTATCAGCAGAATTCGATCTTACTGTAGAAAATAATATACTTTATAGATTTAACTCAGTAAATGGTGGATGTATAGTTCCTCGTGGTACTTCTATTGTTGGTCTTGATTTAAGAAAGACTAAAGTATATCCCTTATATGTACCTAACCCTACAGATGATGATGTTCCTACTACATCATTATTCAGAATAACTGGTGCTTGTTATTTCTGGCAGTTCTCAATGTTTGATGGAAAGGGTGATCGTTTGGTATATACTGATCACCAACAGTTCAATGAAGATAATAGATCATTCCCAATATTTTCTCATCATAAATTAACATGCTTTGAGTATGCTGATGGTGTTAATGATGTTAAGGGATATGATAGGACAGACCTTAGCATGTATTATTACAAGTTAAGTTATGCTTATCAAGAACCAACAGGTCGTGCTGTTACATATGAATGGCCAGAGAATGAAGGAGATTTTGATACAGTCAGACCAGAGTATGAAATTGTTGGTGCGTTAGGAAACGATCCAATACAAATTGCAAGTATTATATCAGGTGATGGTAGTACTGCTACATCACAAGTAACAGTAACAACACAACAACCACATAGGTTGAGTGAAGGGACTCCTATAAAAATTAGTGGAGTTAATGTATCACAGTATAATATTTCTACTATTGTACAATCCATAGTAGATCCTACTACATTCACATATACTCTATCAACATTCCCTAATAATTTACCAGCAACACCATCAAATATTGCTAATGCGGTAGCAACTATCGAAGCTGATACGGTGACAGGTGCATCACCATATATCTTTAACCTATCACTAAGATCAGTGTATGGTATGCAAGGTATGATAACTGATGGTGCAAAGGCAACTGGATTTAGATCAATGGTTGTTGCTCAGTTTACTGGTATATCACTACAAAAAGATGACAGAGCATTTGTAAAATATAATAGAGAGTCTAGATTATATGAAGGAATAGCATATCAAAAGGTAATCGGTGCTGATTTGAGTGCTCAATCATCATCAACTAACGCAGCAACTGTTTATCACTTAGATAGTGGAGCAATATATCGTAAAGGATGGGAGCAAGCTCATGTTACTATTAGAAACAATGCTGTTGTACAGATAGTTTCTGTGTTTGCTATTGGTTACAATGCTCACTTCTTAGGACAAAGTGGTGCTGACGCATCTATTACTAACTCTAACTCCAACTTTGGACAGTTTGCTTTAATTGGTGAAGGATTTAGACCTGATGCATTCCCAAGAGATGACCAAGGATATGTTACACATATTACTACACCACAGACTGTAGATACATCTGCTGCAAAAACTGATAGTGTTAGTTTCTATCAGTTAGATGTCGATAAGACTAAACAAGTAGGATTATCAAGTCATTTGTACATCTTCTCCTTTGATAAGGAAGATGATCCCCCTTTAAGTTTATCTCAAGGATATAGAGTTGGTGCTAGACATGATGAAAAAATACATGTAGCTATAGGAGCAACAGATTATACTGCTAATGTCTTGATGCTTGAGAACAAGATAGAGACATCTGGTATTAATACTGCTGCAGTTGGTAATCAATCTGGTTCTAAAAAAACTGCTGCAGGTGTACCTAATACATTCTTTGAGTTAACAGTTGATACTATTGGTCTAATCACTGGTGAAAAGATAAGAATTTTCAGTGATGATGGTGATCTACCTGAAAATATTGAATTCAATAAGATATATTATGCTATTGTAGTATCTCCTACTAGTATTAAGATTGCATCTACCTTCTCAAATGCTATTAATGATGTTCCCATTGAAATATATGGTGGTAGTTCATTAAGGATTGAGAGTAGAGTATCTGATAAAGAAAGTAATGATCTTGGACATCCAATACAATGGGATTCTTCTCAAAGTAGATGGTTTATTCATGTTGATACTGATAACGAAATCTATCCACAGATCAGAAATAATTTCAATTTAATAGGTGTTACTGGTACAAACATAGCACAGATTAAAAGATTTGAGGATAAAAGATCTATTGAAGATAAACTTTATAAGATTCGCTATGTTATACCAAAAGAAGCAACTAACTCTAGAGATCCAGTTGACGGATTTGTATTCCAAAGTTCTTCTTTAGTAGGATATGCAAAAACTTCTGATGCTGCTGCCACTACTATAACTCTCAATGATAATAATTATGGAAGAAATCAAAATTTCATTGCATTTGTTAGTGAGACATCTAGTGTAGTAACTGTTAGAACTGAGAAACCTCACAATGTAGAGGTTGGTGACATTGTTAAAGTTGTAGATGTTCAGGATTCTAATAATCCTAGTGGTACTGATGGTATAGGATATAATGGATTGTTCACAGTAACTGCTCTTATTGATGCTTATCAGTTTGCACATAGCACTACTGATATTAATGGTGTTGAGAGAAATACAGGTAACTTTGTAGATACTACTAACAGTAGAAATCTATTCCAACCAAGATTTTCTATTAGTGATAACAAGAAAAACTTTACTGTTTATCGTGTCAATACTGTAGAACCTTATGTTTCTGGAGCAAATGATGGTGTATACATTTTAGATGTATTGAGTTGTGACTATGCTCCACCTCAAGAATTTGATTATAAAAATTATAGACAAAATGTTACTTATCTGTATCCACAACAAGATAGAGATAATATTGTAGAAAATTCTCCTGCTGCTGTATCATTTGCTCGTAGAGAACCAGTAGGAAAAGTTGATATCAATGACCAACAGAATTCTCTAACAAGAGAAACTCTTGATAAGTTTAATAAGACATTTAATGTCGGTTATGGTATTTCAGATGTTACTCCTGTATCTGCTGGTGTATGTACTATTACATTTGATAATCAACATAATTTCAATGGACTTATTATTCATGAAAATCTAGTAACTGGTGTAGGATATGCTGTAACAACAGAATATAATACTAGATTACTAGATGGTGGTAATTGGAGTGGTGCGACTGCAACTGTAACAGTTGGTCTTGGATCTACTTCTATTACTGGATTTGAAGTATTTGCACCTGGTTCTGGATACCAAGGTGGAGAGACATTGACTCTTGAAGGATTTGCTGGTGCAAGTATTGGAGTTCCTACATCTGGTATTTCAAATGCTGTTGGCGATGTTGTTTCTATTACTGGAATTGGAATTACATCTGATGGATTATACAGAATAACATCTATACCTAATAAGACTAGTGTTGCTGTAGCTGTGACTGCTGGTGATCCTCTTATTGTTCAAGGACAGTATTTGTATAGAAACTCTCCTGCTGTTTCTATAGCTTCCACTCATTTTGATATTACTACTGGTATTACAACCATAACTACATCCACACCTCATGGACTGAGAAAAGGATCTAAGTTCAGGGTCGTAGATACTGATAGTAATAATATAGGTGAGTTTTTGGTATCTACCATAGCTGGAATTACTACATTTACTACCACAACTGTTAATGATATTAATTATGCTGCTGGACATAAAATATATCAGCAGACATATTCTGCAAACAACCAGACTGTATCGATTGAAGAAACCATAGGTTCAAGATATCAAAACTTATATGCTGGTGAGACTGCAACATTAAAGGATGCAATTAATAACCTCTCTACTTCTATTAAAATACAAGTTCCTAACTCAGGTATTGGTACTGATCTAAGATTTAAACTAGGTGAGTATGTTGAAATAGATAACGAGATTGTAAGAGTTGTAGAACAAGGACTAGTAGGTGCAGGTAACGATTCTCTTAATGTTATTAGAGGTGTTCTTGGTACATTACCAGCAGATCATGTCAGTGGATCATTAATTAGAAAAGTAAATGCTCTGGCTCTTGAGTTACGAAGACCATCTATACTTCGTGCATCAGGTCACACATTTGAATATCTTGGTTATGGTCCAGGTAACTACTCAACTGGTTTACCTCAGGTACAAAACAGAACTCTAACAGATGATGAAGAGTATCTAGCACAGTCACAAGAAAGATCTGCTGGTGTAGTGGTTTACACTGGTTTGAATAACGAGGGTGATTTCTATATTGGAAATAAGAGAATATCTTCTTCTAGTGGTAAAGAAACATCATTCAATATTCCTATTCCTAGTGTTACTGGTGAAGCAGTATCAAGTAACTCTGTAGTATTTGATGAAGTTATTGTTCGTCAAAGAATTATCGTTGAGGGTGGTCCTCAACAAAATATATTATCTCAGTTTGATGGTCCTGTATCATTCTCTAATGATGTTAGTTTCACTGATGATATGGTCACAAGTGGAACTGTAGAACTTGGTGGAAGTATTAACATTACAGGTACATTCCCCACTGGTGCTAAGTTAAACTGCATCCTTGTTGGTGTTGGTACTAATAAATCTGAGATTACTACTGATCCTGCCTGTTCATCTGATCTTGTACTTAATGCTGCACCAGGTTTTGCTGTTGCGATTGCAACTGATACAAGATATACTGCTGATGTAGTATTTGATAATAAAGTTAATTTCAATGGATTTACATCATTCTCACAAAATGTATATTCATCTGCAGGGTTTGTAACATTTGCAGGTGGTCCTTTACATGTGACTGATGATATCGTTGCATTCTATGGTCAATCATCTGATGCTACATTGAAAGATAATATTTCTACCTTAGATAACCCACTTGCTAAGGTAATGCAAATTCGTGGTACTGAATTTGATTGGAAGGAAGGTAATCCTAATTACACAGGACATGACATTGGAGTTATTGCTCAAGATGTTGAATCTGTACTTCCTGATGCAGTATCTACTAAACCAGATGGAACTAAAGGTGTTCATTATAACAAATTAATTCCTCTACTCATTGAAGCAGTCAAGGATCTCTCTAAACAGGTGGATGATCTGAGCTCAGATAAATAATAAAAAGGTCTCCTTAGCATAAGATAATGCCTACCAATTATAAGACTATCATTAATTTTAGAGACGGTATTCAGGTTGATGCCAATGATCTTGTCTCTAATAATGGACTGGTAGGTATCGGAACTACCATTCCAAGAGAAGAACTCGACATTCGTGGTAACATAATTGTTGAGAATCAAGCAAACTTTAGGGATGTAAATGTTGTCGGACAGTCTACATTTTATGGTGATATTAATATTGCTGTTGGAAACTCAGTAGGTATAGGAACTACAGTTCCTGAGGCTGCATTTCAAGTTGGTGTTGGTACAACTGGTTTTACTGTTGACTCTGATGGTAATGTAACTGCTCTAACATTCACTGGTTCAGGTGCTAATCTAACAAATTTACCGACTGCAGTATGGACTAATCCATATCCTGGTGCTGGTACTACTATCAATGCTTTCAGACCTGTTGGTATATCTGTAACACTACCTCAAGCAGATTTTGCTGTTGGTGATCTCATAAAACTTGATGCTACTAGTGGTGTAGGTACATTTGAAGGATTAGTAGCAAAAAATATAACTGCAGTCAATGCCAGTGGATCTGGTCAAGGTAATGTAAATGGAGAAGTTGGTACATTCTCAACCATAACAGCGACAGGCACTGCTGTTATTGATAAATTAGATGGAAATTTAATAGGTTTATCAACAATAGCTGGTACTGCCTCAACAGCTAATAGTGTATATGTAACAGATGAGTCTACTGATACTCTATTGTTCCCTCTATTTGTTGATGGAGCAGTTTTAAGTGGACAAGTAGTTGCAGGTAATAAGGAAGTAAAGGCAGGAACTAATCTACAATTTGATTCAGCAAGTGGAACATTAAGTGCTACATCTTTGAGTGCTGCAGGTGGTATCAGTATTGGTCCTGGCGGTATTATGACTGCAACCACATTTAGTGGAACTGCAACTACATCATTAAATGCGTCAGTAGCATATGCGATAGCTGGACAACCAGATATTGAAGCAGACAAAATAGATTCTTTAGGTATTAACAGTATATTCATTAGAAACACTGGTGTATCTACATTTGGTGGTGAGATTAGTGTAGGTAACTTCTTAGGTGTAGGTGCTACATCCTCTGCCATAGGAAAAGGTATGGGTGTTATTGGTGCTGCTGACTTTTCAGGTGCTGGTACATTTGGTGGTGACTTATTAGTTGCAGGTAATTTATCAGTCGGTGGTACATTTGGTGGTGCGGTTAATATTACTGATGTTACTGCTGGAGAGATCATTGCAACTGGTATTCTCTCTGCTACTACAACAGCTAGTTGTGTGTTACATGATACATCAATTACTGGTAATGTAGTACAGTCAGCAGGTAAAAATCTAACAGTCGGACAAAATCTTTCTATTGGTGGAACAACTACATTTGGATCACAGATAAACTTTGGTGATGCATCAACACAAGTTGCTGCTGCTGGCACATTATTTGCTAATTTGAGTGGTATTATTACAACTGGTGGTATTACTGTTGGCGATCTCGATGTTAGTGGTACTTTCTCATATACTGGTGGAAGTATAGCAACATTCGGTTCGATATTATTAAATAGCAACACTGGATTTGTATCCTGCTCATCTATTGAGGCAGGTACAGGTATTATAAGTTGCACAGGATTAAATGCCAGAACTGGAGAAATTACTGGTGGTGGATTAAATCTTACAGGTCCTACTACATCTAATAACTTCTTCCAGTCAACATCTGGTGTATCTACATTCTTTGATATTGATATAACTGGTGGTACAAATAGTAATATTCAATTAACTAGACTAGGATTTAATACTTCTCTAGGTGCTTTAGGTATTACTGAGGGTATAGCTCTCTGGGATGATGCTGAGATATATGTCAATGATTCCCCTGCAAGTGGTATTGGTATTGGTACTACCTCAGGTAAGAGAGACAGTAATGTTGCTCTATATGTTGGATATGGAAGAGATGGAGCAGGTAACTTTATCAATGGTCAGTCAGTATTTGAAGGTGGTGTTGGTATAGGTACAATGATGGGTAATGATGATGGTAATATGTTGGAAGTATACAAAGAAACAGTATTTCATTCATACCATACAGGTATAGGTGGTACTGATGCAGGTCCTGTTCGTGTTGGATTTGAAACTAATAAACCACGCACAACTCTTGACTTAGGATTTGTTACTAGTGGATTCTTAAGAATACCAAGTTACTACAATGATGATCCAGGCAGCACAGTTCCAACTAACTCAATTCAATCACAAGGTTGTTTGTTCTTTGATACTTCAATTAACACAATTTCTATCAAAGATATGAATGATAATTGGGTTGGTATTAAGACTGCATTATCTACAGGTGACGATCCTGCTCAATATGTACAAGAACTTGGATTCATAGGTGGTGTTACTACTCAGGCAGAGAGATTATCTGCTGAACAAGGAGTTGCAAATATTATACAACCTTATGATGAGGTAGGTAACCAAGGAATTGGATGGGGTACTGCACATATGTGGTACAACAAGACTTTCAATAAACACCAGTATAAAACCAACCAAGGAATTGGAATTGCTACACATTATAGATCATATGTTTCTACAGGAACATCCGCTATAGATATTGAACTAGATAGTAGTGGTACTAAGGTTTACATCACACTACCTGGTATTGGATCTGCTACATTAAATCTAGTCTGAGGAAATTAAATGGCAGCAAATAATTGGAGTAAGACAACTCAACAGTTATTGACTGGTACACCTGGCACACAAATATCATTCGGTGACATTCGTGCTGCTATAGGTGATACTAGTAAATCTATTTCTGCTTCAGAATTACATAGACAAACAGACCTTGATGCACCATATGATTTTAGTCAGGGTAAATATCCATCATCATCAACACCACATCTACCTTATGTTTTAGATGCTACTGAGAATGTTGGTGTACCTACTAGTGGTGCTATAACACCACAGGATATTAGAGGAGTTATAAAAGAATATGTGATTGAACAGGACACATTGACAGAAGAAGAGAACTTTAATGTTACTACTCTAAGCAGTCCTACAACACCTAGTATCAATGCTGATTGGAACTCAAACTTAAATAAAAATATAGCAAAATATCTCAAGATTAAAGGTAGACTAGTAAGTACCAATAGATCAAATCCTGCTGCTGTTGCCGATCAACCATCATCTAACCTAACATTATTTGTTAGCAATGCACCATCATCTTATGGTGTGTATGGTGCAGGTGGTGGTATCAATCAACCTGGTGGACATGCTATTAGTATCAGTCAACCATCAGGTCCTGCGATTAGAAAAGTATTTGTAGAGTGTGAAGGTTCAGACGCTAGGATATATGGTGGAGGTGGTGGTGGAAAAAATGGTGTTGATGGTACTGATGGCACACCTGGTGGTGGAGCAACTACTGGAACACCTGGTTCACCTGGCACACCTGGCACACCTGGTAGTGATGGATCGGATGGTGGTGCAGGTAACGATGGTTCAGATGGTTCAGATGGTCAACCTGGTCAGACTGGTACACCTGGTATGCAAAGAACAACATTCCAGCAAAGATCTACAGTACAAACTAGAACAACTAGTCAAGCAAGAAGTTCTCGCAGAAAAAGATTTGGTGGGTGGCCTCGTAGTCGTCGTGGACAAGTTCAGGGTAGAGTAGGATTTCAAGCAACTGGTTCTGCTCAGTCAAGGTCAGCAGCACAGTCAAAAATGGCATGTTTCGGTGGTGCAGCAGGTGGTGCAGGTTCTAAAGGTTTACATGGTAATTCTGGTGGCGGTGGCGGTGGCGGTCAAGGTGGTTCTGGCGGTGGCGGTGGTCAGGGTGGAACTGGAGGACCTGCAGGTTATTCAGGACAAGGTGGAGTAAAAGGATTAGGTGGTACAGCAGCACCAGGTCGTGGCTGGAATTATAAGACTGGTAACATAACAGGAACACCTGGTAGTTTCGGAACACCAGGCACACCTGGTGGTGGAGGAGGAGCAGGACAACCAGGAACACCTGGTGGAAGTGGACAACCAGGAACACCTGGCACACCTGGTGGAAGTGGAACACCTGGCAGTGGTGGTACACCTGGTACACCTGGTGGTGCTGCAAGTTGTAACGCTGCTACACCAGGAACACCTGGTACACCTGGTACACCTGGTACTGATGGAACACCTGGTAGCGATGGTCAACCTGGTTCAAAGGGTAACGATGGTCAACCTGGTCAACCTGGTACACCTGGAAATCCTGGTACACCTGGTCAACCAGGTCAACCTGGTCAACCTGGTGGTAGTGGTGGTGACTGGGGTAAACCAGGTGGTTCACAAGGTGGTAATGCAGGTCGTGCAGTTTCTGGTAGCAAGTATGAAGTTAAACCCAATAATGGAGATATTAAAGTAATCTACTAAATTTTGTTATGTCAATTTATCCTTTGAGTCCATCCCCTAATTTTCAGGGTGAGACACTATATCAAACATGGGATGATGGATTCACCCCAAACGAGTGTAATCGTATTATTAACTATGGTGAGTCTCTCTCACCAAAACCTGCTACAGTCGGTAATAATATTGATACCAATGTAGTAAATACTATTCGTACATCTAAGACTGCATGGTTAGACTGCAATAATGATACAAAATGGTTATATGAGCGTTTAGGTAATATATTAAGAGTAACTAATGGTATGTTCTGGAAGTTTGATATCCGTGGATTTCATGAGCATATTCAATACACAGTATATGAAGGAGACGATCAAGGCTTTTATAGGTGGCATGTAGATAATAATATGCAGTCAGATGTACCACCGAGAAAATTAAGTATGACTGTACAATTATCTGATCCCAGTGAATATACTGGTGGTGAATTACAGTTGCATGATGGTGAAGTACAGACTGCAGTAAATAGTAGAGGACATGTAATAATATTTCCCAGTTATGCTTTACATAGGGTTCAACCTGTAACATCTGGAATTAGAAGAAGTTTGGTAGTCTGGGCAAATGGTCCTGCATTCAAGTGACAGACAGTGATTTAAGTGTCTACTACATCCCCATTGTGAGGTAAAATGGTGTATAATATAGGTATGAAGAATACCCATCTTGAACACTTAGAAGATGACATCCTCAACAGTGGTGCTGTTGGTGGATTCAATGTCGTTTCTGTACTCAGATCATTTGGTAATATGCTCACAGGCACTAAGTCTGATCTAAGTGTTACTACTAAGTGGGATGGAGCTCCTGCAATTATTTGTGGCACTGACCCTGTTACTGGTAAATTCTTTGTTGGAACTAAATCAGTATTCAATAAGATTACACCTAAAGTATGTTATGATAATGTTGATGTTGATCGTTTTTATGAGTCAGAAGTACTTCGTGCAAAGTTAAAAGATTGTCTTAAGTATCTCTCTCAATTAAATATCAAAGGTATTATTCAAGGAGATTTATTATTCTCATCAGGAGACAAGAGATATGCTAGTATTGGTGGACA
>Ga0066840_10000059_pt1 | contig 15590 bp, 22 predicted proteins | sample ETNtaG_32_FD_67281 | JGI IMG/M metagenome (GOLD analysis project Ga0066840, IMG submission 67281) | Marine microbial and viral communities from oxygen minimum zone, Eastern Pacific Ocean - ETNP201302PF84A | ecosystem: Environmental > Aquatic > Marine > Oceanic | place: Pacific Ocean: Eastern... | reverse complement strand
AATGCAGTAGCAGGCAACGAAACAAGGATTAACAAAGTAGTAGATAACGAAGTCAATATCAATCTTGTCTCTGGAGAATTAGCTCCATTGGCAACAGATCTTGGTTTCATTACTAATGCCCTTAATACCACAGCTAGTGGAAACGATATCAATACAGTCGCAGACAACATCCAAGACGTAAAAGATATAGCAGATGAAATCGAATCTGGAAATTTATTCCTTGTCGATTCATCAAACAAAATCACAGATTCAGTCGTTTACTACGACGGGTCAAAGTTCAAAGCGGACGCCACCACCACTAAATCAACTTTAGTTACTGGAGGTAACTTTTAAATGGCAACAATAAGATTAAAAAAAAGAGCTGCCACGGGTGCTGCCGGTGCTCCTAGTTCACTAGCCCCGTCAGAAGTAGCATTCAACGAAGCAGATAAAACTTTATATTACGGATTTGGAGATAACGGAAGTGGAGAATCTTCCTCAGTTATTTCTATAGGCGGTGAAGGTTCTGTTATGCACCTTGGTAACGTAAACCAAACAGCAGCAGGAAATAAGACTTTCACAGGAAACCTAACTGTTGGTGGTAACTTAACAGTTAATGGTTCAACATCAACACTTAACACAACTAACTCAGTTGTAAAAGATAAGCTAATCGAACTTGGCAACGGTACATCAGGCTCACCAAGTGGTGATGCTGGTGTCGTTATTGAAAGAGGTAGTTCATCTAACGCATTTATGGGTTGGGATGAATCAGCAGATCAATTCCTTATGGGTACTGGTAGCTTTACTGGTTCAAGCACAGGAAACTTAACAGTAAGTAAAGGTACATTAAACGCAAACTTAGTTGGAGACGTAACTGGTACTTTAACCGGAAACGCAACTGGTTCATCATCATCTTGTACCGGAAACGCTGCTACCTCAACAAAACTTGCTACAGCAAGAACCATCGCTGGTGTTTCGTTTGACGGAACTTCAAATATTTCTTTAAACAATGCCAACATCACTAACGGTGCTGGATATGTAACTGCAAACACACAGCTATCTAACGAACAAGTCCAAGACATAGTGGGAGCTATGGTCGATGGTGGTACTGAAACTAATATTTCTGTTACTTATAATGATGCTAGTGGAAAATTAAATTTTGTTTCTACAGATACAAACACTACTTACTCAGTTGGTGATGGTGGGCTTACACAAAAGAATTTCACAACAACTTTATTTAATAAGTTAAATGGTATAGCAGCAGGCGCAACTAATACGGCTGCACCATATTACACATCAGCTATTGCAATAGGTGATGGTGGTTTAACTCAAAAGAATTTCTCAACAGCTTTATTTAATAAGTTAAACGGAATTGCTACTGGTGCAACCAACGTTACTAACAATAACCAACTTACAAACGGTGCAGCCTACGTAACTAGCTCCATTATTAACTCACTTAATGCTAGTAACTTAAGTTCTGGAACAGTTCCAGCAGCTCGTATCGGAACTGTGGACGGGGGCACATTTTAAACTATGGCAACTATAAAACTAAAGCGAGGTACGTCTACACCGACTACCAGCAATATTGTTGATGGAGAAGTTGCCTTAGATTTAACAGCTAAAAAGTTATACGTTAATGACTCTGGAACAATTAAAGAAATTGGTGCTGGTGCATTGAATGCTTCACAGCTAAATGATATAAACGTCGTTGCTGGAAAAGTTGCTCATGGAACTGACTTAGGTTCTATAGGAGATTCATTAACTACCAATTCTGGATATAGTGATATTAATACTGTTGCGAATAACATATCAGACATTACTGCGGTAGCATCTGATATTTCAAAAGTCGTAACAGCAGCAAATGATTTGAATGAAGCAACCTCTGAAATAGAAGTAGTTGCTAATAATATTTCAAACGTCAATACTGTTGGAAATAATATTTCTAATGTAAATACTTTTGCAAGCCAATATAAAATTGCTGCGTCTGCACCATCATCTCCTAGTGAAGGTGATCTTTGGTATAACTCTACGGCTAATCTCCTCAACTATTACACAGGCAGTTCATGGATAGGAATAACTGGTTCAACAGGTATAACTAGCGTTGCTGCTGATTCTAGTCCAGAACTAGCTGGTGCATTGGATTGCAATAATAACAACCTTACTGAGGTAGGGACAGTTAGTGGCAACAACTTACAAATGGACTTCGGGAGCATATAATGGCTAAATTATTAAAACTAAGACGAGGTACAACTTCGCAACATAGCAGCTTTACCGGAGCCGAAGGTGAATGTACTGTTGATATGACAAAGGATACTCTTGTCGTACATGATGGCTCAACTGCTGGAGGACATCCTCTTGCTAAGGAAAGTTTAAGTAATGTTTCAGCAAATACTGTAAGAGACTTAGTTGAAAACGCATCTAACAGTAATACATTTACTGATGGAGACCACGCTAAACTTGCAGGAATAGAGTTCAATGCAACTGCCGATCAGAGTAATTCTGAAATCAAGACTGCATACGAAGCAAACAGCAACACAAATGCTTTTACTGATACTCTCTTATCAAAATTAAATGGTATAGCTTCATCAGCTACCAACGTAACTAACAACAACCAGATTACTAACGGTAGAGGATTTACAACTTACACTTCTAACCAAGCTACCAACACAAGTAGCAACGTCACCTTTGGAACAATTAACTGTTCAAGTTTAACTTCATCAGGAAACGTAACTGCATATTCTGACGCAAGATTAAAAACTGATATAAGTTCAATTAATGATGCTCTTGGAACTGTAGGAAAACTACGTGGTGTTAACTATAAATGGTTAAGAAGCGGTCAAAGTGACATAGGTCTTATTGCACAAGAAGTAGAAGAAGTAGTACCAGAAGTTGTAAAGACAACAGAAGTTGCTGGTTTAGATGGAATGGAAGAAGTTAAATCAGTTGACTACGGCAGATTAGTAGGCGTACTTATTAACGCAATAAACGAATTAAAAGCTGAAGTAGACGAATTGAAAGGAGGTAAATAATGGCTATACAAAGTTCAGGCACAATCAGTATGACTGATATTGTTGCTGAATTTGGTGGTTCAGTCCCCCACTCTTTATCCGAATACTATAGAAATGGTGGAGCAGTTCCGGCTAACAACACTAACGTGCCTACTTCCGGGACTATTTCTTTCTCCAATTTTTATGGTGCTGTTAACGAGATACAAGTTACTGTTTCTTCAAATACAACCAACTACCATTTATCAGCAGCATTCGGTTCAAACTGGAGTACTGCTGTACCTAAGAGATTAATTATTAACTCTAATGCAACTGTAGGAAGTACTAACGGAGACCCAGCCATGACTATTAATGGCAGCATGGGTGGTACTTTAGTCGTTGATAACTACGGAAGTATCCAAGGTACTGGTGGTGCTGGAAGTAGTAGTGGAGCTGGCGGTGCTGGTTCTACTGCTGTTAAGACAGACCAGAACGGAAATATAACTTTCAACATCAAAGCTGGCGCAACCGTTTACGGCGGTGGCGGTGGCGGAGGTCGCGGAGGTAACGGTGGTACTGGCGGACGAGGTGGTACTGGAGGTACCGGCGGTAACGGAAACTATGCCTTATATCGTGGTAGATACTTAGGACCAGTTTATGGTAATGGAGGATACTTCCATTATGGATGGAACTGTGGTGCTTATGGTCAGAACACATATGGATATGGTAGGTACTGGCAGGGATATCATCAGGAATTAGGTAGTAGTAACTGTATCTATGTATGTAAAGCATGTATAGGTACTCACGCTTACAACGTCCACAGTTGCTCAATTCACCAAAGAACCAAACGTGGTAAGTGGCAAATGGGTCAACTTAGCCAAGTTTATTGCAGCTCAACCGAGACACAAAGTGGTGCCGGAGGAGGAGCTGGAGGTTATGGTGGTTCTGGAGGAGCCGGAGGAGCCGGTGGTAACGGAAGAGGTTATAACCAATCTAGACAGAATGGAGCTGGCGGTACCAATGGTGTCGGCGGTCAAACTGGTTCTGGTGGAGGAAACAACGGAAACAACTCAGGAGTCGGTGGAACCGGAGGAACTGGTGGTACAGGCGGAACTGGAGGAACTGGAGGTCACGGTGGTGACTTTGGACAATCTGGTGGATCTGGACAAACTGGAAATACTGGTGCGACAGGTGCAACTGGAAATACAGGAGCCAACGGAACTGGCGGTAACGGTCACGGTGGAGCGTCAGGTCAAGGCGGTACAGGTGGTAGCGGTGGTTCCGGAGGAGGAGCTGCTGGATATTACATAACCAATAGACATTACATGACCATTCACAACTCAGGCACAGTAGCCGGACAATAATTATGAAATTTAAGATTACAGAAATAGACACCTTTAAAATGAAGGTGGAATATTCTGACGGCTCATGGGCACTTATACCGTCAGAAAAAGGTAAAGATAAAGCTTGGTACTCGCAAAGAATAGTAGATTTCTGTGCTACACCTCAAGAGCCTGTTGCTATCGTAGATCACCCTTTTAAAGTAGGTGATGAAGGCGATGTAGGTGATGGGATACCAGAGGTAGAAGAACCAGAAGTTCAATACTATACAGCAAGCGACTTACGTGAGTTTTGCTACCCAGCAGAAAACCAACAGTTTGAAGCTATTTATGATGCAAGAACTGGAAACAATACATTATTGACAGCAGTTGATGCCCATATCAAATTTGTCAAAGACTCTATCGCTTTAGATTCAACTAAGTACACCATGGAACAAATGAAAGCAAAGTTGGAAGAACTAAAGAAAGATAGTAAGTTCGTAACTCATGGACTATAAAGACAGATTGGAGATTTGTGAGGACTGTCCTAAATTAACCAAACGCAAATTTTGTAAGATGTGTGGTTGTTTTATGCCAGCAAAAGCACGAGTCCCCTTTCTTCATTGTCCTATTAAGAAGTGGTAGAGATTCCATCGCTGGTAATCCCTGCGATTAAAGAATACGAAACTATATCTATTCCTTTGCCTACGGCAGATATTCCTTCTTATGTTCCTTTGTTTGTACCTCCAAGTGATTTACAGACAGAGGAACCTATAGAAGCTGAACCTACTGATGAGGTCGACTCACCGGGAATAAGGAAAGTAGATATTCCGTTTACAGATATTAAATTACCTGTACCGGAAAACGAAATATTAGTAACGGCTGGGACAACTGCGGTTGTCTCTGTAGCAGCAACACTTACAGCTACAGCAGCTTTTAAATGGGCGGTTACTGCTTTAAAACCAATACTAAAAACAACATGGAAGAAAATAAGCAAGAGGAGAAAAAAGGACTCCTAAAAAAACTTAAAGAAAATGTAGACGACCATGAAGAACAAATGGCAATACTAGGCGCAATGGTGCGTTTAGGAGTTGTTATTTGGAGTGGTTTTATTATTACTTTGAATTATGTCGAGCTGCCCATGGTCAAAAAACCCCTAGGTGCATCCTCTGATATCACGTTCGTAGCCTCGATTTTTACGGGTGCGCTGGCAACTTTCGGGCTGTCCACGGGTAACGGTAAGAAGAATGGCAACGGAGAAAGTAAACCAAAACCAAAAGTATGATAGTCAATCCACCTAATGGGTTCTGGACAGAACATGATCTAGAACCAGAAATGATGATATATCTTTGGTCGATGATTGATAAAGCTCAAACAGATAAGAGAGATACATTAATAGGACACATAACTAGCAGTCTTGAACTGCCTGATACTAAAGGAAAGCTTGAAAGACTTCTTGTAGAGAAATCTAAAGAGCTACCTTTTATGGACAAACCAGATTTACGCGCTGAATCATTTTGGGTTAATTTTCAGAAAAAACATGAATTTAATCCATTTCATATTCATAGTGGTGTAATGAGTTTTGTTATCTGGATGAAGATTCCCTATAAATACGAAGATGAAGAACAACTATTTATAAAAAATACAAAAGATCAATGTAGATGTGGTTGTTTTGAATTTTTATATACAGACATTTTCGGACGTATGCTTAATTATTTATATCCTTTATCACCAAAATTTGAAGGGAAACTTTTAATGTTCCCGGCAATGATGAGTCATCAAGTATATCCTTTTTATACTAGCGATCAAACAAGAATATCTATCTCAGGAAACCTTATTTAAAAGCATGAAAAAATTTATCTTGCTTTTAGCTCTGTTATCACCCAGCATAGCTAGAGCCAATACTGTGACTCCCCAGTTCACAACAGGGAGTATGAACTCTACGACTACTACAACTCAGACTATAACTGAGGTAGAGCAGCGTCAGGTGTTCGGAGCTGAAGTAAAAACATGGAACGGTACAAACATAACACCGTCAGCAGATATTACTGGAACTGGTACTACTTTTTCAGTAACCAATACAGCTAGTCCTTGGACATTAGAAACCACATCAAGATCTGCTGGGTTAGTAGAACAATGGGATACCACAAGAAACTTTACAATAAACTCTACTACTACATCGCTGTCTGTCTTCTCTCAGTAGGACCAGCGTTTGCAGAAGGAGATGTAAATAATTCATCTAATCCAATAGCAGCAGCTACTGGAAATGTGACAAATCAAGCTGTCCAATTTCAAAATAACGGAGCACCAAGTCGTCAATCTTTCGGTAATAACATTTCGTGTAATGGAAGTACGATGACTTTCTCTCCTTTCTATATGGGCAATGATGTCGAGCCACAGACAGAAGATGGATATGTAATTACAGAGAACTGGGGGTTTCAAATAAACTTCTCAGTTCCTTTAAACAGAGATTTGACTAAGCAATGCGAACGCATGGCTGAAAGTCAGATTCAAAAGAACCGTCTCGACTATGAGCTGGTGCGTGCTCTTAAATGCGCCGAACTATACAGATTGGGTTTCACCTTTAGACCCGGGACACGGGTAGAACACATTTGTTCTGACGTGGTGCCTATTCAATTATTACAAGAAAACAATGTTAGCAATCCTTAAACCATTCGTATTAACTGCACTTAAGTCACCAAAATTCAAGACTTTCGTAATTGAACTACTAGAAAAATTAGTAGAGCAAACAGACAACGATTTAGACGACAAGGCAGTAGCCATCGTTAAAAAAGGACTAGGAGTTTAATGCAAGACTACATCAAACTATTTGATGCAGATTATTGTGATTCCTTAATTCATAGACTTATAAGATTAAATCTTTGGGTAGACGGCAGGAATACAACTACTGGCGTATTTAAGTCTTTAAAGAAAAGTGTTGAAATGGATGGTGACGCTAGATACACCAAACAGTTAACACAAGAACTTGCAAAGACTATATCCGATAACGAAGAAGTTGAGAAACTTGTATTTATACACAGTATCAACGGACTACTTATAAACAAATATGAAAAAGGTGGACACTACGGTGGACACTTTGACTCACCTGAAATAGGTGGGACTTCTCATAACTACTCTTTCACTATCTTCTTAAATGATGATTACAGAGGGGGAGAGTTAGTTGTAGAAGACAAAATAATTAAACCTAAACAAGGTCACATTTACATCTATCCATCAGATAAATTTCACTCTGTAAATGAGGTTACAGCCGGTACAAGATTTGCCATTATTGGATGGCTTAAATCTAGATACTTACAAGACCATATAAGAGAAAGTGTAAGAGATATGTTGGACGTCAGAGAATACCTTTTAGATACGTATGGTATGGATGACGAAATGTATAAGAAGGCAAATAAAACTCTTATCAACTTAATGAGAAATTTTACTCAATGAAAAAGAAAGCAACCGAAGATCAATTTAACGAGTTGCATAATTTAGTTACTAAAGAGTTCTTAGCCCGTATAAAAGCAGGCGAAGCTACTACCCAAGACCTAAAAGCAGCTTGTGATTGGCTTAAAGCTAATGACATTAGTGGTGTTGCTTATAACGGAAATCCTTTAGAGAAACTTGCAAAGGTTATGCCAACCGTAGATCCCGAATTAGTACAGGAAAAGCTATATGGCAAGCACATCTGAATACTATAAATCCAACCCAGAAGCGAGAAAAAAACGTCTCGCACAACAAGCAAAATACAACAAAACAAAAAGAGGATTAAGAATACGTGTCAATGCGAATGCTGTTAATCGAGCCAAAGGTACTTATGGCAATGGTGACGGAAAAGACGTCGCCCATAAACCCGGGCAAAAAACTGGAAAAACCGCCGATAGCGCAACCCTCCAGTCCCCGTCTAAAAACCGAAAAAGTCGATTAAAGATACGTAACACATGACCCCTCTACTACCTAACCCTGACCATTACATTCACAACTTAATAACCATGACAAGCCCCGAAGCAAAACGCCTTTGGAGGCGTGCAATCAAAGAGCATTTTAATTGTCAATGTGTTTATTGCGGAGAAAACTATGAACTTAAAGAACTTACACTCGATCATGTCAAACCTCGCTGCCGAGGTGGAGAGACTATTACGACGAATCTCGTCCCCGCCTGTAAAAAATGTAACCAAGGTAAAGGTAGCCGTGATTGGCTCGGATGGTGTCGAGAGACATTTGGATGCCGACCTAATAGAGAACTAATTATTCACAGGCATTTACAAGCATGACCATACAGGATTATTCCGATGCTGAAGATATATCCGGTTTAAAAGGATTTCATTATCGAAGAATATTTGATGGCTACAAAAGAGATGGTAGCCCTAGATATAAGTACAAAGTTGTACTTGATGGTAAATACATCAAATCGCCTTTAAAGGCAGACGCTGATATATTCGCCGAAAATAACAGAAAACTTATCATTCCTGACTCAGTTAAAAATCACAAAATAGTTGGTGATAAGTTTGAAGTAAAAATAAAAAAGATGGCTCCCGGAAATAAAAGATGGACGGAGACATCTTACAAAGTCTGGAACGGTAACGATTACGTTATGCCCGGAGACCCAACACTTGTACCTGACAGAGCTGGAGATAGTCCTGCCGTTGACGTAGAAGAAGTAAGTAGTAAAGATTCAGAAGTAATTGATAGCTCAATCAGTTATACAGAAGATACTGGTAATATTTTTACTCAGGACTTATTAAAAATTGATTGGACTGGAAATATAGGAAACGGTACGTACGATGAACCTTTAAAAATTTCTAGTAATAACTCTATGCCTAGCACTAAATGGGCTAATACAGCAGATGGAGATTATTACAGCTTTAAAGGTAAAAGATATAAGAAAGGTTCTGTATCTGCTCGGAAAGCTGACAACATAATGGCAGCTAAAGAAAAAGCTAAGCAGATGGCAAGGCTGAGGATAGAAAACAAAGGAGTATAACTACCGCCCCGTAAGGGGCTTTTTTAATGGAAAAGTACATCGCTGAAGCGGTGCTTGGCTTGTTTAAGAGTGGTGCGGATATATCAACGCTTAAAAATTTACCTGACTTACCGCCTAATGCTTATGCGGAAGCTGAATACATATACAAACATGTACAGGCTAAAGAAGCAAACCATAAGGCTTCTCTCATGGAGGGGTCAGGTGATAACCCATATAACTTTGACGAGAAACGCTTTACTGACGACCTAGCTGCGGAAGTAGAACAAGCACAAATAAACAGACACCTAGAGAAAAATCATTTCCCTCTGACTAATAGATTAGGTAAAAAAGGAATGCAAAATCAGGCTCAGCATGTCATCCACAGCATGAGAAGAGAAGCTGATGATGAGTTTCTACAGCCAAACATAGCTGAACAGCACCTTTTAAATTTCAATCCAGACGCTCTTACTCACCAAGATGTTCTTTATAAATACAACTCTGGTGGTTCAGCTAAACCTACTAAAGATAGTGGAGCATTACCCGGACAGAGAAGAGTAGATGTTGTTAAAGCTGAAACTAGAAGAACATCTAAAAGGAACAATATAAATGAACGCTCACGTCATCCTATTACTCAGGTCAGAAAGGACTTAGATAAACAGGTTGCTGATTACAACGTAAAAGAAAAACAAAGACAGATAGACAACGGTACATACGACCCTAATAACGAATTTGGTGACGTATTTGCTCATTTAGAGCACGACATACGTATTCAATCCCCTTTTTGGAAATACATCAATCAAAAAACGGCTAATGAGGACTGGAATCTATTTATACAAACTAACCAAACTGCTAGATTCTTTAAAGACTATATGGAAGATGCTTTCTACAGGTGGACAAAAAGTAGAGGTGACAACTGGTACCTTAAAACCGATAGAAGCAATGGAGTCGATGTAGAAGTTTGGGAGCTATCTACAGGTAAGAAAATTGGTGTTATACCAATGCCATCAGGATACCGTAGAGGAGCAGACATATCGGAATCTATAGAAAGGTTCTATGACATACTCAGAACGAACGCAGAGGGGCTTCGTGAGTAATTTATCCACATTCGTACATGACTGACGTTTTAACGTCCTTACAGGGCGATTTCAAGCTGTTTCTGCAAGCTTTATGGGAACAGCTTGACCTCCCGTCACCAACTAGAGCGCAATATGCAATCGCAGACTACCTACAACACGGACCCAAGAGACTCCAGATTCAAGCCTTTCGAGGTGTTGGTAAATCTTGGATTACTGGTGCTTTTGTGTTATGGACACTCTTTAATGACCCGGAGAAAAAAATAATGATTATATCCGCTTCTAAGGAGAGAGCGGACAACATGAGTATCTTCTTACAAAAACTAATTATAGAAACACCTTGGCTAAGTCATCTACAACCAAAATCGGACGATGCGAGATGGTCAAGAATCTCTTTCGACGTTTTATGTTCACCTCACCAAGCCCCCTCCGTGAAGTCCGTAGGTATTACGGGTCAGTTAACTGGATCACGAGCGGATCTTATGATCTTGGACGATATAGAAGTGCCCGGAAACAGTATGACCGAACTTATGCGGGAGAAACTTTTACAACTTTGTACTGAAGCAGAGTCAATACTCACACCTAAAAATGACAGTAGAATTATGTATCTGGGAACTCCCCAGACAACTTTCACCGTATATAGGAAACTTGCTGAGCGTAACTACCGTCCATTTGTGTGGCCGAGTCGTTATCCAAAGAATAAAACACCCTATGAGGGACTATTAGCACCTCAACTTGAAGAAGATATTGAAAAAGGTTGTAAATTCCCAGAACCTACAGACCCGGACCGCTTCACCGACGACGATCTTGTGGAGCGTGAGGCATCTATGGGACGGAGTAACTTCCAGCTCCAGTTCATGCTTGATACAAGCCTTAGTGACGCTGAGAAGTTTCCTCTTAAGATGGCTGACCTTATCGTTAGTTCTGTTAATCCTTCAACTGCACCCGAGAATGTCATATGGTGCTCAGACCCCAGAAACATACTCAAAGACCTCCCCACAGTTGGATTACCGGGAGACTATTTCCATTCACCTATGCAAGTGCAAGGGAATTGGGAAGAATACCAAGAGACAATTTGTAGTGTCGACCCTTCAGGACGAGGAGCCGACGAAACTGCTGCTGCGTATATATCCCAGCGCAACGGAATCCTCTATCTGCATGAAATGCGTGCCTACAGAGACGGGTACAGCGATAATACCCTGCTTGACATCCTTAGAGGATGCAAAAAGTATGGAGTTCAGACGATGGTTGTCGAATCAAACTTTGGAGATGGCATCGTAGCAGAGCTGTTTAACAAACACATACAACAACAACAGCAGAGAGTCCTAGTAGTAGAAGAACGGGCTAACGTCCGTAAAGAAGAAAGGATAATAGATACACTAGAACCAGTAATGAATCAACACCGTCTAGTAATAGATAAGAAGGTTGTTGAGTGGGATTACAACTCAAATAAAGAAATAGAGCCGGAACGACGTCTCCTATACATGCTCTTCTACCAGATGAGTCGTATGTGTAGAGAGAAATACGCAGTTAAACACGATGACAGACTTGACTGTCTAGCTCAAGGCGTCAAATACTTCACAGAAGCCTTTGCTTTATCCGCACAGGAACAGATCAAGCTAAGGAAGAGAGAAGAATGGGACGACTACCTAGAAGCCTTCCACGATGACCCTCAAGCAGCTACAAATCACCTAGTAATGGGTATGAATGTACAGCAGAGGAGAGAAGCGAGAGGGAAGAGTACAGGCAAGGCTGTGACTTGGTTTTAACGATGGCGTCCTTATAGGGGGAGAAGGGTGGACTCCCCCGCCTCTAAATACTGAATATTAATAACGATTGATGTTATTACCTATTCCACTACCACTAACTACCTATATATGGAAACTAGATTAAAGATAGATGGGTTTAGAAAGTTATATCAGAGTCTAAAGACTCCTATTCCTCCCTTAAACTTTCTCATTCTGGGTATGTTGATCGGATTGGAGCAGAGATGGATTGAGTTAAAAGCTGAACAAGCTGTTGACGAAGCTATAGCTGACTTCATGCTAGAACATCCTCCAGAAGTGTATAAAGCAGTCGTGAAAGCTCACGAAGACGGTTCATTAAGCATAGGTAAAGCGTATGAAGATATTCCTTGACACAGCTATTACGGCTGATATAGAGCGTCGATTGGATTCTGGTGTCATATCAGGGGTTACCACCAACCCAACATTGATAAAAAAGGCACAAACAGACCCAGATGACGTATATAAGTACCTAATTAAAGATTTAGGCGTACCTGACCTCTCAATAGAGGTAGATGGCTTCGATGCCGAGCAATTAATACAAAATGGCATCACATATGGGAAACTTTACCCACATGCCGGGACAATTAAGCTACCTTGCACTCCTGAAGGTATAAAAGCTTGTAAGACACTCTCATTTATGGGTATTAGGGTAAATATGACCTTAGTATTTAGTGTTAGTCAAGCAATACTGTGTGCATTAGCTGGAGCAACCTACGTATCACCATTTGTTGGACGTTTAGACGACAACGGACATGATGGTATTGGTTTAATCCGGGATATTGCCAAAGTATTCTGCCATAACAGAACAGATACAAAGATATTAGCTGCAAGTATTAGAGATGCTGCCACAGTAGGTAGAGCATTCCAAGCCGGTGCACATATTTGCACCATACCGCCGAAAGTCTTCGACGATATGTACAAACATGTGCTTACAGATAAAGGTCTATTTACATTCATGCACGATAGTGGACAGATCGGTTAAATTTTGACACAATTTTGTGAGGTGGTATATAGACGACGCCGGAAGGACGAAATCCCCCTTGGGGGTCTCAAAAACGCGGGCAGGCGGGCGCGTTAATTGTTCCCGCGACTCAACTATTCGCGGCGTGCACGAGGCAGAACGGCTGCTATGACTGGGTTCTCTGCGGACTATCAATCCGCCGAGGTCTCAAGTCGCGCACGTTCTAGACTATCGCGCCACGCGAGGTGAGACTTGGGTTTCAAGCGATCTGTTGCCACGCCAAACAACAATAAGATTACTTGTAATCTATTGTTACAGAATGTTAAGATACTGACCGAAGGTGGACAGAGTGGACTACAATGGGACTAGAGATTGTTGTTTAAGTTTATTTTATTTCTCTCTCCAAGTATTGGTGAGAGAGATAAATAAAATTAACTACAACAACTCTCAAACTGTTCTTTACAACTTTCGATTATGTTTACATCAATTCCATCAGCTCGTACTTCAACAGCAGTTGAAGCTATCAACGTCAACCCATTCACAAGAGTGGTAAACGTTAGGTTTACCAATGGCTATGAGTACAAGTACTCAAACGTCAGCAGAGCTAAGATTGTAAATCTTATGCTCAACCCAAACATGAGCTTTGGATTCTGGATCCAAGAACTAAGCAAGAACGCAGTTCTAGCTTTGGGTTACCTAAGAGGTAACACAGTTGCTACTGGTAAGCTTTGCTACCAGCAGACCGGTGTTGGATACAAGACCGATGCACTACCTTTCTAAGGTAGTCACTAGCGACTGGGTGTTAGCTTGCGGTTCAACTCCGCAAGGTCGCTGTTAACTAACTACGTAGTAGTTTAGTTATTCTGTCCACTCTCGTACATCAGACCAATCTTATGCTAGTACACATCACCAAGAAATCAGCTAATGCTAAGACTGGCAAGATGCCAGTTACCACAACGGAAGAGAGCTCATGCCCTACCACATGTCCACACCATTCTTTGAATGGTGGTGGATGCTATGCCCGAACCGGTCCGGTGTCGTGGCATTGGAACAAGGTTAGCCAAGGGCTAAGAGGTGGCACATGGGATGAGCTTACAGACTACGTTAGTAGTCTTAAGCCTCGCCAGCTCTGGCGTCACAACCAAGCGGGTGACCTCGCATACACACGTGACGAGCAGGGACGCGAGCACATCAGGCTTGACCTGCTCAAATCCCTTGTGGAAGCTAACAAGTCAGCCGGTGCTCGTGGGTACACATACACACACCACGTGCTAGACACGCACAACAGCGAAGCTGTGAAGTGGGCTAACCGTAATGGGTTTACAGTCAATGCTTCATGTGAGTCTATGACTCAAGTCGATGACGCTATCGCTCAAGGCATACCGGCTGTCGTTGTCGTAGACAACAGCAAGCAAGTGCCAACACACACGCCAGCAGGCACACGTGTGGTGGTGTGCCCAGCGCAGACACGTGACACATCATGCGCTGAGTGCGGGCTATGTGCCCAGCAAGGGCGCACATGTGCGGTTGCATTCCTCGCACATGGCAATCAAGCCAACAAAGTTAATGCCAAATTGTCCACCTTAGTACAGTCATAGCAATGGATCAGCATATTTACATGACCTACGACGACCGCTCACCCGAAGCGACACGCGACGCGGACGAGACACACGCGCAACTACTGCGCATGGGTTACCGCGTCCTCGCATGCGAGTGCGGGTACACGTCCACACGTTACGAGTACGCGCGTTGAGTCGTTGTAGTTAATTAGTAAAAACAAATAACAGCAAGGACGCCAGTCATAGACTGGCTTCTTGGCGTTTTTATTTTTCACAATCACAATCATCACAATCATGGACGCAGTTTCACAATCACAATCACTACGCAAGGACGCCGACGAATATGGCGAATACGAAATAATAGAACATAACGGATATCAAGTTAAGCACTACATACAGTCAGGGACGCTACACAGCATGCCCAAGGACGCAATACCAACCTACCCAGAACCCGAAGGAGAACCATCCTACTAATGACTATCTTTGAATTTAATGAACAGCTTTGCGAGATTATCGCAGGCGAAGATGGCTACTACAACTATGACAAGCGTGAAATTCTTGAGTTAGCCAAGCAAATGAAAACATCAGCAGAAGAGTACACCAACATGCTCGAATGCAAGGATGCAGCCGAAGTACATGAACTGATGAATCCTGCGGTGTGCGACGTATGAATAAATTAAACGACGAACAAATTGAGAATTTAACTTATTCTCTATACACAAATTTAATGGACTTCAAACAGCTCAATACTGGCTTCATGCCATCTAGAGAGGACATCATTAAATGTCTTGACTACGCATTAAACAACTAATCAAAAACAATGACAATCGACATCACCCAACAAATCAACTACTCACAGGCAGTACGCAAGGCACGCCCAGATTGGGACGACGACAAAGTAAGAAGAGCAGCAGAGTATTTAGTCCTTTACATGGACGTAAGGCTCAAGCCATACAAAGTAA
>Ga0066840_10000056_pt1 | contig 16422 bp, 12 predicted proteins | sample ETNtaG_32_FD_67281 | JGI IMG/M metagenome (GOLD analysis project Ga0066840, IMG submission 67281) | Marine microbial and viral communities from oxygen minimum zone, Eastern Pacific Ocean - ETNP201302PF84A | ecosystem: Environmental > Aquatic > Marine > Oceanic | place: Pacific Ocean: Eastern... | reverse complement strand
TGGGCAGCAAAATATCCTGGGGGTCTGGGTGATAGTTTGAAAATTAGTCTTGCTGACAGATCAACATACGATGCTTGGCCATATAAGGATTTATTTTCAGAAAGACCTGATTATGATGAACTTCACATTGTTGTTGTAGATGAAGATGGTTATATTTCTGGTGAGAAGGGAACTGTTTTAGAAAAATATGCTTTCCTTTCTAAGTTTTCAGATGGGAAATCTGAAGATGGGTCTTCAACATACTATGAAAAAGTTATAAATGATTCCTCTGAATATGTTTGGAGTTTAGGTGCTTATGCTTTAATGACGGATTGGGGAAAACTAGCAGAACAGGTTGTTGAATATGGTGATGATGGTACAGTTTCAAATATTATTGGGGATGCAGGAGCTTTAATGCTATCCCATGACCGTGATGGTGATCCCGCAACTGATGATTCAATCAATTCGACACATTCTTTTTTACATGGAAATGATGGAACTCCAATTCAAGGTGATAGAGTGAAAGCTTTAGGTCTTTTTGAAGATGATGAATTAGTTGATATATCATTTCTTTTAGCTGGTGCTGCTGATATTTCAGTTATAAACAAAATATTCGCAATCGCATCTTCACGACAAGATTGTCTAGGTGTTATTTCACCTGAGAAAGATGATGTTGTGAACGCAATAGAACCAATGGAGAATGTGAAAACTTTTAGAGAAACATTGAATGTTGGTGGATTGAAAGACTTAAAAGGTAGTTTCATGGTTATGGATGATAACTGGAAATATCAATTTGATAAGTATAATAACTTAAATAGATGGGTTCCTTGTAATGGGGATACTGCTGGATTGATGGCAGAAACTGACATCGAAAGAGCTGCTTGGTTCAGTCCAGGGGGTAGGTCTTTGAAGAATGTTATCAAACTTGCTTGGAAATCAAAGAAAGCAGAAAGAGATGTTCTTTATCCTCTAGGTATAAATTCAGTTACAACTTTTCCTGGAGAAGGGGCAATCCTTTACGGTGACAGAACAATGTTGAAAAGACCTTCCGCATTTGATAGAATCAATGTTCGAAGATTGTTCATTGTTTTGAGAAAGACTATTTCAAGAACTGCTAGGTCATTCTTGTTTGAATTGAATACTGAATTTACCAGAGAGAGGTTCAAGAGTACTGTTATTCCTTTCTTGGAAGAAGTTCAAGGAAGACAAGGAATCACTGATTTCTTAGTTGTTTGTGATGAAACTAATAATACTGGTCAAGTTATAGATCAAAATCGATTTATAGGTGACATTTACATTAAACCTGCCAGAAGTATTAACTTTATTGAATTAAATTTTGTTGCTGTTAGAACAGACGTTGAATTTAGTGAAGTTGTTGGTTCGGTATAAGATAGGAGAATAGAAAAATGGCTTATTCAATACAGAATATTAAATCGAATTTGACAGGTGGGGGTGCACGTTCTGCTCTCTTCAAAGTAACTTTTGACTATCCAGATGGCATTAGTGCTACATCTGGAGAGAAACTTCAGTTTTTGTGTAAAGCATCTCAAATTCCTGCTTCTTCAATAAACAAACTTGAAGTTGATTATATGGGTAGGAAAGTCAAACTTGCTGGGATTAGACCAGAATTTGAAGACTGGACTGTAACTGTAATCAATGATGAAGATTTTGCTATCAGAAATGATTTGGAAAATTGGATGAATTTTATGAACGGTCATGTTGATAATGCTCAAATAGTTAATCCTCTTGATTACAAGACTACAGGAAAAGTAACTCAGTTATCCAAAGATGGTTCTAAATTGAGAGAATATAATTTCAAGGGAATTTTCCCAACTGAAATTGCTGCGATTGACTTGTCTTGGGATAGTGAAGATCTTGAAGAATTTGAAGTAACTTTTTCGTGTGACTGGTGGGAAGTTGCTGGTCAGAATTATCCAAAAGGTAATAACGGAACTAGTTAATAACAGTTTATATAACTATAAAGAAGGGTTCTACTAAATAATAGTAGGACTCTTTTTTTATATTATTGGAGAATATAATGCCAAAATTTCTAGGTTATGAATTTGATTTATTCGGTTTTTTGAAGACTGATGAAAAACCACTACCACCTATATTAAATGAACCAAATGAGGACGGTTCAAAGATTGTTGAAATATCACAAGATAAAGATGGTGCTGGTGTTTTCTTTACTTCTGGAACTACACTCAACTATGACAGTTCTTTTCAAAATGAGAAAGACTTAATAAAAAAATATAGGAACATGGCTTTCCAACCAGAGGTTGATGAAGCAATTAATGATATTGTTGTTGATTCAATTGTCGGTGATGAAAGGGAAGATACTGTTAAAGTTGATTTACAAAGAACTGCTTGGTCAAAATCAGTTCAGAAAAAAGTAGCTGATGAATTTTCAAATGTTCTTGATGTTTTAGAGTTTAGATCTAAAGGTTTTGAAATATTCAAATCTTGGTATATCGATGGTAGGATATTTTATCAAAAGGTTCCAAATAAAAATAGGAGTAAAGGTCTTCATTCTGTTAAAAGGTTGGATTCTCTAAACATTAAAAAAGTTAAGGAGATAATTAAGAAGACAGATGAGAAAACTGGTGTTCAATATATTACTGATGTTAGAGAGTATTATATGTACACTAAACAATCAAATTATAACCCTGGATATACATCTTCAAATACAAATTATACCAATATAAAAATACCTATTGAGAATATTGCGTATGCTCATTCTGGTTTATTCGATAGTGAAAAGGAACAGGTTCTCTCACACCTTCACAAGGCAATGAAGACGTTAAATCAACTCTTAATGCTAGAGGATAGTGTTGTGATATATCGCATCTCTAGAGCACCCGAAAGACGAGTATTCTATATTGATGTGGGCAATCTCCCAAGAACAAAAGCAGAGCAATATCTTCAAGATATCATGAGAAGGTTTAGGAATAAATTGGTTTATGATTCATCAACAGGTGAAGTGAAAGATGACAGAAAATTCACAACTATGACTGAAGATTATTGGTTGCCAAGAAGAGAAGGAAAGTCAGGAACTGAAATTTCAACTCTACCCGCCGGTCAGAATCTTGGTGAGATGGAAGATGTTGAATATTTTAAAAAGAAATTATACAAAGCATTGAACATCCCAACTTCCAGATTAGAACAGGAAACTGCTTTCAACATGGGTAGAAGTGGTGAGATAACAAGAGATGAAGTCAAGTTTGCTAAATTTATTGATAGATTGAGAAGAAGATTCTCTGACATATTCTATGATCTTCTATCAACTCAACTCGTTATGAAAGGTATAATGAGTAAGGAAGAGTGGGAAGAAAACAAAGATAGGATTGAATTTGTTTACTCCAACAATTCTTATTTCTCTGAACTCAAGACCATGGAATTATTGAGGGAGAGGTTTAATTTAGCAACCGAAGCGGAATCTTATATTGGGGAATATCTATCTCGTAGATGGATGTATAATAATGTGTTCAAATTCAGTGATGCTGAAATTGCTGCTATGAAAAAAGAAATTGATAAAGAAGAGAATGAAGGTGAAATAACACCTGATGATTTTGGAAATGCTGGTGCGGAATTATCTGATGATAATAAACCTTCTGAACAATCAAACGAACAAACAGTTTTAGACGAAAATGAGTTGATTTCAAACTCTGAAAGTATAAATAGTTCAAATACTAAGACCGTATCACAATTATTAGAAAGAATGTCTAAAGTATTAGATGAGGAAAAATGATTGAATTCAAACTCGACATAGTTGAATCGATTTTATCAGAGGGTTTTGATAAATCTTTTGAGGAACTTTTCAATATTCAAAATTTTTCTGTCGAATTAAATGAAACCCATGAGAATGGTTTAGATGAAATCTTTAATAAAGAGTTCGATTTGAATAAAAATTTTTCTATCAATTTGAGTGAAAATAAAATACAAGATATTGATTCTATTTTTAAAGAGGAGTTTGTACCTAATCTTGGAATGTCTTTCAATATAGATTTGAATTCTGTAAAAAAATTAAACGATTCAGATTTCCGAAATCATTTTAAACTTATTCAAAACTTTTCTATCAATCTGAATGAGAATAAAATACAAGATATTGATTCTATTTTTAAAGAAGAGTTCCATCAACCAATTCCAAAACTACAAGTTTTGGAAAATGATGCTACTACACCTAATTCTCAACAACAAAATAATATTTTTGACATTTGTTTAGATTCTTTGGAAAATGTTGATGACTTGATTTTCGAGGAACATTTTAAAGAAGATGAATCTTACGATTATAATATTATAAACAAGTTGAAGAAGGATTTTAGTAGTAGAAAAATATTAACTAGGGAAGAAAGAGAGCAAATCCCAGAAAATGAATCTGATATTTTTTCCATCGAGTCTGATAGTAAAGATAAAATTTCCATAGAAGATAGTCTGGAAGAATCTAAAAGTATTATAAAAGAAAATTCTTTCTATAAAATTGTTGAGATTGATCAGTCTGAATTGAGAAACATTCCCACTAAGGTTGAAACCAGTGTTGACACTTCTTACAGAGAAGAGGTTGACCAAAAAATAATAGACCTTGAAAGTAAGTATGAAGATCTTCTACAAAAAACAAAAGATGGGTATGAAGATAAACTTAGTAAAATGGTTGACGATTTCTCAAGTTTTAGAAATCACATTACACAGCAAGTCACTAGAATGTCTTTCATAGCTTCGTCTTCTGCTGGTGGTGGTGCTGTTAATATTTTGGATATGGATGACGTTAATAAAACAAATCTTCAAAATGGGTACGTCCTATCATATAATAATTTTTCGAAGAAATTTGAATTCATAAATCCAGCAAATATAGGTTCTTCTGCATCTTTTGATAGTATGCAAGCAGATGTTTTCACAATAACTCAAAATGATTTAGATAACTCTTATATAGACTTATCTGCGTCAGCTGACAGTAAATATTATGAATTATCCGAATTTCATATTAATGGTATTGTCAATGTCCACCAAACAAATTATACCTTTTTATCACCAAATAGAGTGGATATTTCAAATTTAATCTTAGATATTGGTGATATTATCAGAATAGTTTATATAAAAACTTAGTTTTTTTAGTTTTATACTCCAAAAGTATTATATATAATTCAAGGTGAAACTTGAAAATATTAAATTATGTTATATGATTTACTTTTCAAGGAGTAAAAATGACATTAAAACTTCGAGCCTCATCACAGGTAAAATCTCTTTCGGTGGGTCTTTCGAATCTAGCACATGTTTCCTCTGGTACAATTCTGGGTAGATCAGAAGATGAGTCAGGTTCTGGTTCATTATCTGCTATCTCAGGTGCAGATGTGAGGAAAATTGCTGAACTACACAATGATGATAATGTTCAATTTGCTTCAGCGTCTTTAAGTGGGTCTTTAACTGCTGCTTCTACTACCTTATCAGGTAATTTAGCAGCTGCTGATGCTAACCTTACTGGTGACTTAAACGCTACTGGTGACGTTGGTGGTGCTACTGCAACTATAACAGGGAATTCTACTATTGGTGGGACTCTAGATGTGTCCAGTTCTTTAAGTGCTGATTCCGTCGATATAAGCAATGCTGTTACTGCTGCTTCTGCTACTTTAAGTGGAAACTTGGCAGCTGTAGATGCTAACCTTACTGGTGACTTAAACGCTACTGGTGACGTTGGTGGTGCTACTGCAACTATAACAGGGAATTCTACTATTGGTGGGACTCTAGATGTATCCAGTTCTTTAAGTGCTGACTCTGCTGCTATATCCAATGCTGTCACTGCTGCTTCTGCAAGTTTAACAGGTAACATATCTGCTGCTGATGCTAACCTCTCTGGTGACTTGAATGTTGATGGTGATGTTGGTGGTGCTACTGCTACTATCACTGGAAATGCTACCGTTGGTGGAACTTTAGATGTGTCTGGTGCTTTCACTGCTGCTTCTACCACCTTGAGTGGGGCAATGTCCTCTGCTAGTATCTCAACCACATCTAACGCTAGTATTGGTGGAGATATGACGGTTACAGGTAATTTGCTTATTGAAGGTGATTCAGTCCAAGTCAACGTTGGAACTTTAGAAATTGAAGATTCTATGATTAAATTTGGGAATGGTAATTCTTCTGATTTATTAGATTTAGGTTTTTATGGACTTTACAATGATGGTTCTGATAAGTATGCTGGTCTTTTTAGAGATCAGAATGATTCTGGAAAGTTTAAGTTGTTCGATGGGATAACCTCCGAACCAGAAAATACTGTTGCAGATGTATCTTCCAATAAGGCAACCTTGGTTGCTGATATTGAAGGTAACATTACTTTTGATGCCGCTAAAACTTTTTCCTTGAGTGGAGATTTATCAGGTTCCCAGACTTTTGATGGTTCCGGAAACTGTGAAATTACCACAACTATTCAATCTGATTCTGTGGAGTTCTCAATGTTAGGTTGTGAGATTGATGAAGATAATATGAATTCCAACTCCGCATCTCATATACCCACTCAACAATCTGTTAAGGCGTATGTTGATGCTCAGGTTGCTTCTAATGGTCAGTCTGACTTGGAAGCAAAAGACATGTTGATGGTTGATTCTTCCGGTGAATATGTTAAAGTTAAGGAAATTACTGAATATTCATTAGTTGATTCTGATGATGAAAGTAATGACTATGTGACTGTATCAACAGAAATTGAAAGTGAATTTAAAGAATTATCTAAAATTTATTTGAATGGTCAAAAATTAAGATATTCCTCAGATACCGGAACTAATAATGATTATTGGTTTACCGAATCTGGTTCTTCAGCAACTTTACATGCTACAACTTTGACTGCTTCAGATCAATCTGCTTCCGATGTTTATACTGCTCAAGCTATTTCAATGTCGGACGATGGGACAGTTCTTGCCGTAGGTTCTCAACTTTGGGACAGAGCAGGGGGTGGATCTAATCATGGTGGTGTCTATATTTATGATTGGACAGATACTGATGATGATGGAATTGCTGATTCTTGGGTTCAGAGAGGTGATGTATTTTCACCACCTTCTGATGCTACTAATGGAGTTATGTGGGGACATTCAGTATCTTTAAGTTCTGATGGTTCTTATCTGGCAGTGGGTTCCGTTCTTCATACCGAAACAGTTAGTCAACAAGGTGGAGTTTTTGTTTATGAATGGGATGATTCAACTAGTTCTTGGGATAGTCACGGTTCTGTTGCTGTAACTACTATAGATCCTGGTTTTGGAGATAGACACATAATGCCTTCCTTGAGTGGGGATGCTTCAGTTCTTGCTGTTGGTGCTTTTTCTTGGGACGGTTCCGGTAAAATAAATGACGGTAAAGTATATATTTATGACTGGGATTCTACTGATAAAGAGTGGGATCAAAGAACAACTATCAACGCTTCAGACGCAGAATCTTATGATTATTTTGGAATAGATGTTTCTTTATCTAATGATGCATCAATTCTTGCGGTCGGAGCCTCAAGTTGGGACGGTGATACTGCAAATCAAGGTGGAGTTTATATTTATGACTGGACAGATACTAATAGTGATGGAAATCCTGATACTTTTGTTCAGAGAGGGGATGTTATAGAATCTAACAATCCTTCTGTCAATGCTCATTTTGGTTATGGTGTAGAACTTAACAATGCTGGAACTACATTAGTAGTGGGGTCGCAAGGTGCAGGTAAAGCTGAAATATTTAATTGGAATCCTACAACCAGCTCTTGGGATCATGCAGTTACTGTTTCAGACCCAGTTTCTGGTGGAGTAAATTTTGGTGGTTCTGTAGCAATAAATTCTGATGCTACAAAATTTGTAGTGGGAAGTTATGGAAATGGTTCAACCATTGCTGGTAGAGCACATACTTATGACTTATCAAGTTCAAGTACTAATAAAATCAACTTCAATGATGGTGTAATATCTGAGAATGATAAATTGGAAATTAGTTATATTATAAAATCATAATAAATAATGTGTTATATTATAAAAAATTTTAGTTTTATAGTATGGTGAGTTTATATATAATTATGTGAAGTGAGAAATATATAATTAAATCATAATTTACATTTTTTTTAAAAGGAGAAAAAAATGGCTTTACAAATTAAGGGTTCTTCCCAGATTCAAAATGAATCGATAACCTTAAATAAAATTGTAGACGTTGCTTCTGGTACAATTTTAGGTAGATCTGAAGATTCAGCTGGTGATGGTGTAATGGCTGCACTTTCTGGTGCTGACATTAGAAAAATTGCTGAATTGCATTCTGATGACTCTCCAACTTTTGCTGCTGCATCTTTAACTGGTGCTTTAAGTGCTGCTTCTGCAAGTTTAACAGGTAACATAGCTGCTGCTGATGCTAACCTTACTGGTGACTTAAACGCTGATGGTGATGTTGGTGGTGCTACTGCTACTATCACTGGAAACTCCACCATCGGTGGAACTTTAGTTGTGTCCAGTTCTTTAAGTGCTGACTCTGCTGCTATATCCAATGCTATCACTGCTGCTTCTGCTACTTTAAGTGGAAACTTGGCAGCTGCTGATGCTAACCTTACTGGTGACTTAAACGCTGATGGTGATGTTGGTGGTGCTACTGCTACTATCACTGGGAATGCTACCGTTGGTGGTACTCTAGATGCGTCTGGTGCTTTCACTGCTGCTTCCGCTACTTTAAGTGGAGCAATGAGTTCTGCAAGTATCTCTACTTCCGCTAATGCTGCTATTGGTGGAGACTTAACCGTTACTGGAGACTTAATAGTCAACGGTGACAGTGTTCAAGTTAACGTTTCAACTCTACAAGTTGAAGATCCAATGATCAAATTGGGTCAGTCAAACAGTGCTGACAGTTTAGACTTAGGTTTCTACGGTCTTTACAATGACGGTTCTGACAAGTATGCTGGTCTTTTTAGAGATCAGAATGATTCTGGAAAGTTTAAGTTGTTCGACGGTATTACTTCCGAGCCAACTACAACTGTTGCAGATGTATCTTCCAACAAGGCAACTTTGGTTGCTGACATTGAAGGGGATATTACTTTCGCAACTGCTAGAACATTCTCTTTGAGTGGCGACGTTGCTGGTTCTCAGACTTTCGACGGTTCTGGAAACTGTGAAATTGCTGCTACTATTCAAGCTGATTCAGTTGAATTCTCAATGTTGGCTTGTGAAATCGATGAAGACGACATGTCCTCCAACTCTGATTCTCACGTTCCTACTCAGCAGTCCGTTAAGGCATATGTTGATGCTCAGGTTGCTTCCAATGGACAGTCTGGACTAGAAGCAAAAGACATGTTGATGGTTGATTCTTCCGGTGGATATGTTAAAGTTAAGGAAATTATTGAGTATATCGAAGTTTCCACTGCTGGTGAAGCTGAAGTTGATATCGAAGTTGAAGCTCAATTCGACGAATTGTCCATGATTTTCTTGAACGGTCAGAAATTAAGATTTTCTGATGATGCTGGAACTTCTAACGATTACTATTTCGAGAATAATGATGCAGGTGCTTTCAAGAAATTGTCTTGCGACATGTTTGAATCTGGTGACGAGATTGAAGTAAGATACTTCATCTTATCCTAATTTTATTTTTTAAGATATTAATCTTATAAATATCTGGGAGTGGGGGTTTCCTCACTCCCTTTTTTAATTTACATTATACAATAGGAGTATAAAATGAAAGAACCACTTTTTTTAGTTGAAATGACGCAAGCTCAAATAGAGGGTCTTATTTCTGCACTTGATAGTGTAGTCAAAACAAACGGTCTAGGGGTTGCTGAAAAATGTGCACAGATTTATAACACTTTACTTTCTGCTCAACCAAAAGTTGAACCAGTTATTGAACCAGAAGTTGAAGAGGTTTCCTTAGAAGAAGTTGAGGATGAATTGGAACAAATTATGGAAGTTCCTAAAAAAAGAAAAAGATCTACTAGAAAGAAAAAGTAAGTATATAAATACTTTTGATAATAACTAGGAGTTTCCAAAATGGCTATACCTGAGACATTACCACAACCACAAATAGTTAATGAGTTGAATACTATTGAACAATGGCGTCAAAAAACAAACTCCATTATGAATAGGTTAAATTCATTATACACCGAATCTAATAATTTATTGGTTGGTGGTTCAATATATGCTGATAATCTTAAAACACCAACAGTTACCAGTGATGAAATTTTAATGTGTGATAACCAAACAGGTAGAATATTAAATTCTGGTTTGACTGTTTCTGATATATCTGATTTACAAAATGGAAATTTTAACGATATAGATATAGATGCAGCATCATTAACCTTATCGGGTAATGGAGTTGGTGTAAATCAAAATACCTTAAACGTTAATGGTGATGTTGATTTGACAGGGAATGTTGATATTGGTGGTAGTCTAGATGTTGGTGATAATATAACCTGTACAGGTGATGGTGTTAATTCTGGAATAATCACAGCAACAAAATTTGTTGGTGATGGGACTAGTTTAACTTTACCTGCACAAACTTTTATATGGTCATCGGAATCAAATAATATTGATATCTATTATGATCAAGGTAGTGTAAGAATTGGTAATGGTTCATTAGACCCAGAATTGATTTTACAGGGTGTAAATGGAACTACTAGGATACAGAACAGTGGAAACTTTTTAGAACTAGTTTCTGGTAATAAAACATTCATGAGAAATTCTTTAACAGATGGTGATGTTTATATTGGTAACAGTTCCATTATAGTTGATGTATCTGAACAAAAAGTTGGAATTGGAACTGGAACTTTACCAACAGAAACATTAGAAGTTGGTGGAGATTCTTTATTCTCAGGTGATATTACAGTGACTGGTGATGTTGTATCCACATCCGATATTTCACTCAAAGAAAATATTGAAGTTATACTAAACCCAATAGAGAAAGTAAAAGAGTTGAGTGGATACACTTTTAACAGAATTGGCCAAGATAAGAGAACTATTGGTTTAATGGCACAGGATGTTGAAAAAGTTCTACCAGAAGCAGTATCATCAAATAATGGGATTAAAAGTCTTGCTTATGGAAACTTAGTTGCTCTGCTAGTTGAAACTGTGAAAGAACAACAAAAGCAAATAGATGAACTCAGAGAAAAGATTGATAAATAATAAAAAGGGTTTGTGATGATAGCTAGAATACAAGTAAGAAGAGATAAGGAATCTAACTGGGCTGCAAATAATCCAATATTGACATTAGGTGAAATTGGGTATGATACTGATACTGAAAAATTTAAAGTGGGTATTAGTAACAGTAGTCGATGGAATGATTTACCATATGAATTAGGTCAATGGAGATCTGATGCTTCTGGTAATATTTCATATGGTTATGCTAGTGATGGTCCAGCAGAAGGTAATGTATCTATTAATAATGATTTATTTGTTGGTGGTGACTTAACAGTTAAAGGTACAACCACAACTATCAATACAGAAGTTGCCACATTCAAAGACGATATAATTCAATTAAATCTTGATGTTGATGATACTGGAATTTACAGTGGAACATTACAATCGGGTTTTGAAGTTAATAGAGGGAATGTTCCATCTATTGGACTATCTTCCCAAAAAATATATTGGGATGAGGCGGATGGACCCTCTGGTAGATGGGTTATTGATACTGATCTTAATGTCTTAGGTGACATATATTCGAATGGGACTGCTCTTTGGAGACTGAATGGTAATGATATTTATTTTGACAATGGTTATGTTGCTATTGGTTTAGATAATCCATCTTCTGTATTACATATAAAAGATGTTGCACCCATAATAACCCTTGAAGATGAGAATAACCCTGCTCATATTTGGAACGTTGGTCAAAATACAGATAAGTTTTTCATAAATACTGAAACTGCTGCTGACGGTTCAATGTTTTCTATATTGGACGATGGTAGAGTCGGTATTGGGACTGACAATCCATCTGCTAAATTGGACATCACGGAAAATAGTGGTGGAACGCAATTTAGAGTTGGTGGAACCTCATCTACTGGAGGGCAATTTCAAATCAATAATGCAGGTTCCGATATATATGCCCTATTTCGAGGAGCTGACTCAAATGATAATAAGATTTTATTGAGTTCTAATGGTGACTCATATTTCATGGGAGGTGATGTTGGTATTGGAACGACAAATCCATCTTCCAAATTGGAAATAAAACCTTCTGGGAATGATGTAATTGATATGCTTTCAGGCCCTATTGATATGTTATCTTGTAATGACAGGTTTTTAGTAAAAAGTAATGGTACTACTGAAATTAATGCTACCATAGGTCAACCAGTATCTCACGTAATGAAAATAAGTAATACACTTGGAAGTTCAATATCTGGGGAGAATGGTTCAACTTTATTAAAACTTAAACATGACGTATCTGAGGATGGAAATTTCTATCAACACTATGCAGCTGGCGGTGGAGGGTATACTGGAATTAATTTCGGTTTAGGTGTTAGTGATTCACAAGATGGGAGTTCATCAATATATTTCACTAAAGGTGCTGGATCCAGTTCTTTAAATGAAATTGTATTTAGAACATCTGACAATAATCGAGTTTTAATAGATGCAGATGGAAAAGTTGGTATTGGAACTGATGGACCCTCTTCAAAATTACATCTAAACGGAAGTTCTGGTGTTTTTGCTAAAATAACATCTACATCAACCGATGCAACTGCGGAAACAGGTTTGGTATTGGAAAGAAGTGGTACTAATACTGACTTTAGAGTTCTCAATAATGGGGTTTTTAGAGTTCAAAAAGCATCTGATGCATCAAATTGGACAGACATAATGACAATCACTTCTGCTGGTATTGTTGACTTTCTGGGTGATGTTACGGCTAATGGAATTAAACTTGGAGTTTGGACACCTTCTGGGAATGATATTTATTATTCGAGTGGTGATGTGGGTATAGGAACATCCACCGACACAAACTACCCAAACTTAACTAATGTCAATCGAGCATTAACAATTTATGCAGACGAAAACGGTGGGTCTAATGTTGCAGCACTGGAATTATCTGGAGATGTTGTGAGTGCACCAGATCAAGTAATCGGACAACTATCTTTTCACAATCAAGCATCTAATGTCGGAAGTAAAAGAGTCGCACAAATTACAGCAGCGACGAACGGTCCATCGACGGATGATTATGATTCTAGAGCCGGAAATTTAGATTTTTACACTGCTCACACAAATGCGAATTTATTACGGAGAATGCGAATTGACTCACAAGGGAACGTCGGAATTGGGACATCTCAACCTCAAGAAAAATTAGATGTGAATGGAAACATAACAGCAACAGGGAATATAACATCTGCTTCTGATATTACACTCAAAGAAAATATTGAACTAATATTAGACCCAATAGAGAAAGTAAAAGAGTTGAGTGGATACACTTTCAATAAGAAAGGTGAAGATTTAAGAATGGTTGGATTGATAGCACAAGAGGTTGAGAAGGTCTTACCAGAAGCTGTCCATGAGAACCAAGAAGGTCTTAAAAGTCTTGCTTACGGAAACCTTGTTGCCTTACTAGTTGAGTGTGTAAAAAAGCAAGATGAAAGAATCGAAAGTTTGGAAAGAACTATAAAGGAAATGAAGTAAATAGTTCTCACTTTTAACATATTATAAATAAATAAGTCATGGAGTTATATTATGAGTAAAAATTTTGAAATAGTTGACAATATATCTAAAGGGAATTTGTCTAAAGCAAGGGAACTGGTAAAGTTAGTTCTTGACCGCAAAGCAGTTGAATTTCTAGAAAAAGAAAAAGTGAACATCTCAAAAGACTTTTTAAATGATGAAGTTGATGAGACTGGAGAAGAGTAAATGAAATCTTTAAAAGACCTAAAAGTTGTTGAAGAGGAAGAAGCAATTGAAGTTAAGAATTCAAAAACTTTTTCTAATTTAAGAAAGAAAAACCAAGATGAAATCGAAGAAGTTGCTAAAGCTGTAACTGGAAGAGATCAAGAAATAATTGACCAACACCCTTTAGAAGTTATAGATGGGACACAAGGTGAAGATAAACCTTTGGAAAATCAAAAGGGTAAGAAGAAAAAGAAAAAGGTTCAGAAGAGTGTGATGTCTGACGATAATGGACCAAAACCACAATTAGAATCTAAAACTAAAAAAGTTGAAGATATTTACTCTTTAATTGTCGAATCTGTTGAAAAAAATAGAGATAAAAAATTATATTTTGAATCCGACGATAGTTCTTTTGTCATAGACCCTAAAGTTTCCAAAATCATTAAGACTGTATATGAAAGTCTTAACAGGGACAATAGAAGAATTATGAGAGAGAAATTAAATGAAAATTTATCTTCCTTCTGTAAGGTTTTATCTTTTTCGATATGTAAATTAGGAAAAGTAGAAGAGAGTTGAAATGAAATTGATAAAAGAGTTGATAGAAGAAGAAAACCTTCAATTCATCACCGAAGATAAAGATGGTGAAAAAAGATATTATATTGAAGGTGTTTTTATGCAAGCAGATGTCAAGAATAAGAACGGTAGAATGTACGGTTCGAACATGCTTGCCGAAAAGGTTGAAGAGTACTCCAAAAATTTCATAGAAAAAAATAGAGCATACGGAGAACTCGGACATCCATCAAATCCTTCTATTAATCTGGAGAGAGTTTCACACAGAATTATTTCTTTAAGGAGAGATGGTTCAAACTTCGTAGGTAAGGCACAAGTATCTAGCACCCCTTATGGTAACATCGTAAAAGGTCTTTTAGAAGACGGTGGAAAACTTGGTGTCTCATCTAGAGGACTTGGATCATTGATGAAGGAAAATGGGGTATTGAAAGTTCAGAGTGATTTTTTAATCGTCACTCCAGCAGATATCGTGGCAGATCCATCTGCTCCAGATGCTTTCGTTGAAGGTATTATGGAAGGCCGAGAATGGGTATGGGATAACGGTATCATCCGTGAAAAAACTGTAGAAGATTATAAGGAAATTGTTGAGAAAACATCATCTAAGAATTTAGAGATGATTAAATTAAAGTTATTCGAAGATTTTCTTTCGAAACTGTAAATATTAATTATTATAAATAGATATAATAAATGTTTAACATTTAGGAGTATTAAAAATGTCAGAAAAAAGTGAAATTTTAAATGAAGAAGAAAATATTGAAATTTCGGAAGAAACTGCTGAAGAAACTGAAACTGTCGAGACTACAGAAACTGTAGAAGAAGAAGTTGAAATTGCTGAAGTTGAGATTGCCGAATTAGAAGATGAAACTGTTGAACCAGAAGTTGAAGAAACTGGTACTGTATTAGAGGCAGTTTTAGAAACACTACCCACCTCCAAATCTGGAATGGTACAAACTATCAATTCCCTATTAGCAGAAATGACTAAAGATGAGTTACAATTTAAAGTAAAACATTTAGTTGAAGTTTTAACTGCTACCGAAAAAGAAATTCTTGAGAGAGAAGGTGGATTAAACTTAACAGAAGTTGATCTATCTGAGGACGTTGATTCACTATTTGAAGGTGAAGAGTTTGATGTAAACTTTCGAAGAAAAGCAACTTTGTTATTTGAAACTGCTGTTGCTAAGAGGGTTGAAGAACTTCAAAACAATATTGAAGAGAATTTCAAACAAGATATGGAAGAGCAAGTGCTTGACTATAAAGAGAAGTTAGCAGAAGCAGTTGATAAACTTTTGAATGCTTCTATTGAAGATTGGCAAGATGATAACCAACTTGCTATTCATTCTGGTCTTAAAGCAGAAATCACTGAAGAATTTATGAGTGGTTTGAAAACTCTTTTCAAGGAACATTATATTGATATTCCCGAAGATAAAGAAAATGAGTACGTAAATTTAAAAGAGTCCCATGATAATACTTCAATCAAATTGAACGAAGAGATTGAAAAGAATATCGACTTGAAATCTACTATTCACGAACAGCAAAGAGAAATCTTGTTCTGGGAAAACACTCAAGACTTGACTACTGTTGAGAGGGAGAAATTACAGAAACTTGCTGAAAAGATTGAGTTTGATAATGCGGAAGAATACATTGAAGGTTTAGAGACAATCAAGAAATGTTACTTCACTGAAAAAGAAGAGGAAGTTGTAACTGAAGAATCCGAAGAGATTGAAGAAGTTGAAACTCTTCAAGTAGTAGCTGAAACTACTGAACAACCAAAAACTAAAATTGAAAGATATGCCCAAGATTTGGGACGATATTGGAAATAATAATTGTAAAAAACAAATAATATAAATATATTTGTGATGTACTAAGTGTAACTAAGATGTTAGATTCTGAAAATCTATACGGAAAAGGAGAAAATTAAAATGAGTTACGAAGATTTGTTGAAAAAATGGGAACCTATTCTTGAGCACCCTGAGTTTGCTGAGATTAAGGATCCTTACAAGAAAAAAGTCACAGCAATCCTTTTAGAGAATCAGGATCGTGACATGGAAGAAGCTAAAAATGGTGGATACGGTTCTCTTAATGAAACAACCAATGTTGCTGGTGC
>Ga0066840_10000054_pt1 | contig 16866 bp, 11 predicted proteins | sample ETNtaG_32_FD_67281 | JGI IMG/M metagenome (GOLD analysis project Ga0066840, IMG submission 67281) | Marine microbial and viral communities from oxygen minimum zone, Eastern Pacific Ocean - ETNP201302PF84A | ecosystem: Environmental > Aquatic > Marine > Oceanic | place: Pacific Ocean: Eastern... | reverse complement strand
AAACTTGTAGGATACTCTACAACATAACTGATAAATAAGTAAAAAACTACGCAAAAATGGCTGCGATTATAACTGATCAACTTCGTATATTAAACGCAAAAGATTTTATTGCTAGTGTTGCATCCACTAGCAACTCTTTCTATTCGTTTGTGGGACTTCCTAATCCTACTGATGTTGATGCAAGTTGGGATAGCAGTCCTCCTGATCCGAGGGATAGTTTTGATGAAGAGAATAATTATTGGGACACAATGATTGCTCTCAAGAAAATTGATACTGATGACGTGAAGCAAGTAATTAAAAAGATTACTTGGAGATCTGGTACAACTTATGACATGTACCGACACGATGTAAAAGCAGAAAGTCCTTCAAAACCATCAAATGCGATTAGTTTATACGAAGCAAATTATTATGTAATGAACTCTGACTACAGAGTTTACATTTGCTTACAAAATGGAACAAGTCCTGAAAATCCAAGTGGTAGAGCATCTCTTGATGAACCCACTTTTACAGATTTAGAACCTAGAGAAGCGGGGACAAGTGGTGATGGTTATGTATGGAAATATCTTTATACTATAAAACCTGGAGATATTGTAAAGTTTGAGTCTACAAACTTTATGCCAGTTCCAAAAGATTGGACTACAACAACTGAAGCAAATATTTCTGCAGTTAGAAACAACGCTAGCACAAGTGGACAACTCAAAATTGTAACAATTACAAATAGAGGAGTTGGATTAGGTACTGCTAATACAACTTATACCCAAGTTCCTATCAAGGGTGATGGTAATGGGGCAGAGTGTACTATTGCTATTAATAATAATTCAAATGTAGAATCAGTCACAATTTCAAAAGGAGGTTCTGGTTATACATTTGGAACAATTGATTTAGTTGCAGGGAACGTTCCTACAGGAACGACTGCTCCAGTTTTTGATGTAATTGTGCCACCTCAAGGCGGACATGGTGCAGATATCTACAGAGAATTGGGAGCGAGAAACGCATTAATCTATTCAAGAATTGAAAACGATTCTGAGAATCCTGATTTTATTACTGGAAATGAAATTGCAAGAATTGGATTAGTGCAAAATCCAAAAGCATATAGCACATCATCTAATCTTTCACTAGATAAAGCTGCAGCAACTTATGCGCTCAAACTTACAGGCACAGGATATAGTTCTGCTTCTTTTACTGCCGACTCCTTTATTACTCAAACTGTAGGACTTGGATCTACTGCAGTTGGAAGAGTTGTATCGTATGATCAAGTGACAGGAGTATTAAAATATTGGCAAGATAGATCCACTGCAGGATTTAATACTGATGGATCTAAGAATACTGATCCAACATATGGATTTAAAATGAATAGATTCACACCTGGTATTGCAGATGGTGGATCTTTTAATATTATCGGAGGATCTACAACTCTTGCAATTCAAACCTCATTTACGGGTATATCTACCGAAATAAATAGTCGTACTTATTACCTGGGGCAGTCGTTTAACGAGGGTGTTGCTCAACCTGAAGTTGAAAAATATACGGGTAATATCATTTACGTCGATAATAGGCCCTCTATTACTAGATCGTCCAGTCAAAAAGAAGATATCAAAATTATCTTGCAGTTCTAAGGAATTATGTCACAGGAAACCAATCTTAACGTCGCCCCTTACTTTGACGACTTTGATCCTAAGAAGGATTATTATAAGGTTCTATTCAAACCAGGTTATCCAGTACAAGCAAGAGAATTAACTTCTCTTCAATCAATCCTGCAAAATCAGGTTGAAAAATTCGGACAGCACTTTTTTAAAGAGGGTGCTAAGGTAATTCCTGGAAATACGACATTTTCTACTAATTATAGATGTGTTCTTTTAGAGAATTCATACTTAGGAATTCCACTTCTTGATTATGTTGATCAATTAGTAGGATCACAAATCACCGGACAAGACTCTGGTGTTACCGCTATTGTTGATAATTATATTCTTAGTTCCGAGTCAACTAAAGATCAAGTAACTCTTTTTGTAAATTATTCGGGTTCTGGAACTGATAATCAAGAATCTGTTTTTAGAGATGATGAATTGCTGTTTGCAAATATCACAATTTCTACAGCAAACACTTTGATCGCTGATGGAGTTCCTTTTGCATCCACTATTCAGCAAGATGCAACTGCAGTAGGATCCGCTTTTTTTATTAGTAATGGTGTTTACTTTGGAAAAGGAACTTTCCTAAACGTAAATGAACAGACATTGATCTTGGATCAATATACTAATACTCCAAGTTATAGAATTGGATTAACTATTGAAGAAACAATTATTAATTCAGATCTTGATCCTCTGCTCACTGATAATTCGGCAGGATTTAACAATTTTGGAGCACCTGGTGCCGATAGACTTAAAATTGTTACATCACTTACCAAGAAAGATTTAACTGACATTGATGATAGTGACTTTGTCGAACTTGGAACAGTTGTTAATGGTATTATAAGAGAAAAAACAACGAGTGATTATTCTGGTATTACAGATGAATTAGCTAAAAGAACCTACGCAGAATCTGGTGACTATTATGTTAAGTCTTTTGGACTTAATGTAAAAGAATCTCTCAACAATAATGAAGGAAATAAAGGACTTTTCAGAGACGATCAGACGACATATGGAGGATCAACTCCCTCCGAAGATTTAGCAATATATCAAATCTCTCCGGGTAGAGCATTTGTAAAAGGATATGACGTAGAAACTACATCACCTACATTTCTTGATGTACCTAAACCTAGAACTACAAAAACTCTCAAATCTCAACAAATCAATTATAAAACAGGAGAAACTCTTAAATTAAATAGAGTTTATGGATCTCCTTCTATTGGCATCGGAAATACTTATATTTTAAGTCTTAGAGATTCGAGAGTTGGTTTGAGTTCAGAACAAATTGCAGGAAAAGAAATTGGATTAGCAAGAGTTTATGATTTCAAATTAAATTCTGGAACATATAATTCTTCAAATTCAAATGTTAATGAGTGGGGATTATCTTTGTATGATGTTCAAACTACCACTGAAGTTACAGTAAACGAACCTATCACGTTGGCTGTACCGACATTTATTAAAGGAAAACATAGTGGTGCCACGGCATTTCTTAAGGACGCTGCCGACAATACTAGTTCATTAGTATTGTATGAAACATCTGGTAAGTTTATCAAGAATGAGAACTTCATAATTGATGGAGTTGAAAATTCAAGAGTGGCAATTGCTGTTACTACACATGGAATCAGCGATGTTTTGTCAGTATTTGGTAGTGCAAATGGCACTGAAGTTGGGGCAGCAAGAACTTTCTCTGCTGATGTAGTTCTTGCTGACAATTTTAACATTGGAATTGCCTCTATTACTGCAGCAGATAGCGATTTTAGATCTGTAATACGATCTACTAATAAAAAATTCCCAGGACAAATTAAAGAAGGAAATATACTATCCTTCACTGGTAACTCATCCCAAGATCCAATTTTTGTATCTGTTGTAAGTGTAGCAACATCATCAATAACCGTAACTGGTGTTACTACAGTTAGAGGAGTTGCTAGTGGTGCAATGCCTACATCAATTACATCTTTAACTGATCTAAAAGTTATTGGTGGAGATCTTGGAGTTACTGATGATAGCACTCTCTATACAGAGATGCCAAGAAAAAATATTTCTAATGTAGATTTAAATAATGCATCTTTAACTATTAGAAAAACACAGCAGGTTAATATCGTAGACAACAAGTTATCTGCTGCAGTTTTATCAGAATCAAACGAAACTTTCTTGCCATTTACTCCTGAGAGATATACTCTTATTAAAAGTGATGGAACAACTGAAGAACTTACTTCAGATAAGGTTCAAATTAATTCTGCATCAAATCAGTTAGAAATTTTTAATCTGAACGCTGATGACGAAGCGACTCTTGTTACGACTCTAACTAAAATCAAACCAAAGGCCAAAAACAAAATTAAAAATAGAGTAAATTCTATTATTATTAATAAATCGGTAAATAGTGCTTCGGGAATAGGATCCACAACTCTTAATGATGGACTTACATATGGAAATTATCCTTATGGAACAAGAGTTCAAGATGAAAATATTTCTCTCAATTCTGCCGATTTAATTGAAGTTCATGGAATCTATGAATTAGCGACGGATCCTTCAGCAGATAACACAGATCCATCGTCCCCATCAATGACTCTGGCCAATTTGTCAGGGCCTACAGCAAAAACCTCTGATTTAGTGATTGGCGAATCTATCATTGGAGAGACTTCTGGTGCTCATGCTATTGTTGGTGTAAAACAAACTGATTCTAAGATTGCATTTCTCCCAAAAAACCAAATTAGTTTTAAAGAGGGAGAAATCGTTGTTTTTAGCGAATCTCAAATAAGAGCATCAATTGTAACTTTAGATACTCCAAGTAAGGATGTTTCTTTCAAGTTTACTTCTTCAAATGGACAAAATGGAGAATTTTACAATTTTGGAGTTTTAAACAGAAAAAACAACGAAAAAGCACCTCAGAGAAAGTTGATTGCATATTTCTCTAATGGTTATTATGAGTCTACTGATGACGGAGATATAACAACTGTAAATTCATACTCTAATTTTGATTATTCAACTGAAGTTCAAAGTGTAAACTTTTTGAGGAATTCTGATATTATTGATATTCGTCCAAAAGTTTCTGATATTGCGTTAGTATCTGAAGGTGACAGATCACCACTTGAATTTTATGGAAGATCATTTAATGTAACTGGAAACTCTGCACCCAATATTCTTGCCTCAAATGAAGGAATATTGACAGATTTCTCATTCTACCTAGGAAGAATTGATAGAATTTACCTGACAAAAGATGGTGTATTCCAAGTTAAATATGGAACACCCTCTGAAAATCCACAAAATCCAACTTCAGTTGATGATGCTTTGGAAATTGCCACAGTGTCTCTTCCTGCTTTTCTTTATGATGTAAGTAACGCTTCTAAGAAATTCTTAGAACATAAGCGTTACAGAATGACTGATATCAAGCAACTTGAAAATAGAATCAAGAATCTTGAGTTCTTCACATCACTTTCCCTTCTTGAAACAAACACGGCTAATTTGTTTGTTTCTGATGCAAACGGATTAAACAGATTTAAGTCTGGATTCTTTGTAGATAATTTTACATCATTTCTTGCTCAAGAAGAATCTGTTGAGTTGAAAAATAGTGTTGATTTTAATCAAAAAGAGGCTCATCCAAGTCACTATACGACACAAACTGATTTAACAATAAGTAAGACAGGATCCGGAGACTTAAAGACTCAAGCTCCAGATGGAACTAATATCAAAAAGACTGGTGATATTGTAACACTTGACTATACTGATGAAAAGTGGTTAGAACAAAAATTTGGAACAAGAACTGAGAGTGTTACACCATTTATTATTGGATTCTGGGTTGGTGCTCTTACACTCGTTCCAGAATCAGATTCTTGGGTTGATCCAGTCAGACTTGAGGCAAATATTGTTCAAACAGAAGGAAATTTTGCCGAAACTCTTGAGAGAGCAACAAGAACTCTCAATGTTGATCCTCAAACAGGGTTTGCACCAGCTATTTGGAACACTTGGGTTAATAATTGGACGGGACAGGAAGCGCGTTTAGGATCTGAAAATAGAACAGCAATTTCTACGGTAGGAAGAACTACCACCACCACTGTTTTTAGGGATACTACACGTCAATTATTTGAAACTGGAGTAGCGACTAGATCTGGAACAAGAACTGCAGTTGTTGAGCAATTTGAAAATGAATCTCTTGGAGATAGAGTAATCAGTAGAGATATTGTATCTTTCGCAAGATCAAGAAACATAGAATTCACAATTAATTCACTTAAACCAAATACACAAGTTTATGCATTCTTTGATGGTGTAGACGTTTCTTCCTATTGTATTCCAAAACTTCTTGAAATTAGTATGATTTCAGGTGCTTTCCAAGTTGGAGAAACTGTAAAAGGTTCCATGCGTTCAGTTGGTGATACATCAACTTCTGAGGGAGATCGCGAAATCTCATTTAGGTTAGCTCAAGCAAATCATAAATCCGGAACATTTGATTCAGCAAGTGAAGTTTTTACTAAAAATCCTTACAACAAAGATCAAACTCTTCCAAGTGCTTATTCGTCAACCTCTACTATTCTCAATATAGATACATTTGCGCTTTGTGAACAACCACAATCCGAATTTATTGGTAGTGTTTCGCCTGAAATGATTTTGGTAGGTGAGACAAGTGGTGCTCAGGCAACTGTTTCGCAAGTAAGATTAGTATCTGATAGCAGTGCTACCTTAATTGGAAGTCTATTCATACCCGATCCCAACATTGACACTAATCCTAGATTTGAAACAGGTACAAAAGTTCTTACTTTTATTGATGATGATAATAATGATATCAGAAATGCATCTACTCGTGCAACTTCAACATTCTTAATAAGTGGTATCATTGAAACTGTTCAAGAAAATATCGTTTCAGTTAGAAATGCCGTAATTCAATCTCAGGATCTTAATGATGAAAGGGATATAGAACGAGTAAATACAACTGTGGACACGGAAATAGTATCATCAGAAGTTGTTTCTACTGATACTGAAACCACTAATCCACCTGATCCTCTCGCTCAAACGTTTGTAGTAGAAGATAAAACTGGTATTTTCTTCACGAAGTGCGATATTTTCTTCGAGCAAGTTGATAATCTTGATATACCGGTGATTTTTGAATTAAGAACCACACAAAATGGTGTTCCAACCACAAAAATTCTTCCGTTATCGCAGAAAATACTCCATCCTAAAGATATTGAAGTAAGTGATGATGGATCTAAAGCCACAACATTTGTTTTACCTGCACCCGTCTATCTCGAACCTGCCATTCAATATGCAATGGTTCTCAGATCCGCTTCTGCGAGATATAAAGTCTTCATTTCAAGGGTAGGTGAAAATGATAAATTAACTCAGACTTCAGTATCTAATCAACCTTATCTTGGATCACTTTACAAATCACAAAATGGATCTGTCTGGGAACCAAGTCAATGGGAAGATCTTAAATTCACCGCTTACAGAGCTGAATTTGTCAGTGATGGTTCATTTGAAATCTACAGTCCTAGACTCAATACTGGTAATAAGCAAATAGCAAAACTTCTTCCTAACCCAATCAGTCTTACATCCAGATCTGTTCGTATTGGTATTGGATCTACACTTCAGGATGAGGTATTAACATTAGGAAATACTATATCGCAAAGTGGTAATAATGCATCTGGTAATTACATTGGAAATGCGGGTATTGCCACAGGAAATTTAAACATCATAAATGCTGGTATAGGATTAACCCCCTCCTCAGGTGATTATGGTTTTAACGGAGTTGAACTTGTAAATATTACCAGTAGTGGAAGAAACGCAAAAGCAGACATTTTTGTTGAAAATGGAGTTGCTATCGCTGCTACAATTTCTGAAAATGTTGCAGCAAGTGGGGGACAAGGTTATGTTGTCGGTGATGTATTAGGAGTCTCTACAATAGGTAATAATAATCTCGGAAGAAATCTTAGACTTTCATTAGTTTCAATTGCCAATACTAACGAGATTATCTTAGATAATGTTCAAGGGGACTTTGTTACAGGTGTTGGGCACTCGCTTCAGTTTGTTAAAAATAACGGAATTACAACTGCTCTTAATTATGCTACAGGTGGAAATGTTTTAATTGACGGCATCAACAATGTCATTTCTGATGGAGTTCACTTTACAGTGAATCATAAAAATCATGGTATGTACTTTGCTGATAATAGAGTGGCAATCTCCGACGTTGAGTCGGACATTCTCCCTGTTAAATTGGCAGCAGCATTAGACGCTTCTTCGACATCAACCATTTCTGTAGATGCAACGACTGGATTTGATATATTTGAGAATGTTGGAGTAGGAACTACTAATGTAGGTTATCTAAGAATTGGTGAAGAAATTATTTCGTATGAATCTGCCTCTGGAACCTCTATTACCATTACCGAAAGAGGTATCGACAGTACAATTGCAAAGAACTATCTTGAAGGAACTAAAGTTCATAAGTATGAACTTGGTGGTGTATCTCTCAGAAGAATTAATAAAACTCATGATCTTAACAATGTAACTGCAACAGAACCGCGTACATTTGATACGTATAAGGTAAAACTTGACATGGGAACAAGTGGTGTTGGACGTTCAACCGGAGAGAGTTTCCCAATCCTTTACATGAATGAAACTAAATCTACTGGTGGATCTAAAACTAAAGCCACTCAAAATATGCCTTTTGAGATTTTAACACCTCAAATTGGACACTTAACAGTAAAAAATACAAATATCAATGCCGAAGTAAGAACTATTTCTGGTTCCTCTATTAGTGGGAACGATATTCCCTTCATTGATCAAGGATTTGAAGCGATTTCAATTTCAAAATCAAATTATTTCTCAACTCCAAGAATTATTGCCTCTAAGGTAAATGAGGATGCAAAACTTACTACTTTACCTGGTAATAAGTCAATGACAATGAGACTTAATCTTGGAACCACGGATTCCAGGGTTTCACCTGTCGTTGATACTCAGAGAATGAGTGTTCTTACTACTTCAAACCGCGTTAATAGTGTAATTACTGATTTTATAACTGATAATAGAGTTAATGGTATTGATACAGATCCAACTGCTTTCCAATATCTTTCTAAAGAAATTTCATTAGAAAATCCAGCAACATCACTAAAAATTATAGTTGATGTTTACAAGGATAGAGATGCTGATATTAGAGGATTATTTGCAATTTCTGATCATCAGAACTTTAATCCCATCTATGAATTATTCCCTGGATTTAATAATATTGATGAGAGAGGACAAATTATTGATGTAGCAAATAATGATGGATCTTCCGATTCCAAAGTTTCACCCGCAGAAGATTATAGGGAACATACATTTACAATTGATGAACTTCCATCTTTCAAGTCATATAGAATTAAACTTCTCCTCACATCTAATAACCAGGCAAATCCGCCAAAGATTAGAAACCTTAGAGTGATAGCACTTGCATAATGAAACACATTAAAGTTGAGGGGCATAATAACCTCCTCAGAGACAGAGAAACTGGAGCAATAATTAATAATGATAAATCTGGTTTCTCTTCTTATATGACGAATAAAACCATCAAACATGAAGAGAGTACTAGAATACAGAATGTTGAGAGAGATCTTGCTAATATTCATAGTGAAATCTCTGAGTTAAAACTGCTAATCAAGGAGGCACTCAATGGATCCCGATAAAATTGAACTCAAAAACTTAACTAAAAGTTTTGAATATACTAAAATTGCATCGGAAATAGATGGATGTGACGATCGAGATATGTTGAGAAGTATTGCTAAATCTTTTGTTAAACTTTATTATAAGCAGCAAGAGACTTTGTCAGTAATTAACATAGATCCATAAATACTTAAAAAATATAGATATGGCTCAACCATCAACTAGAGCGGAGTTAGTAGACTACTGCAAAAGAAAGTTAGGTGCTCCTGTTCTCGAAATTAATGTTGCTGATGAGCAAATCGAGGACTTAGTTGACGATGCCATTCAATATTTTCACGAAAGACATTTCGATGGGGTAGGACAAGTATTTCTAAAATATCAAATAACTCAAGATGATATTAATAGAGGTAGAAGTCCCTCCTCATCTGTAACCCAAGCAGGTATCGTAACAACCACCGCTTCATCTACGATTGATGGTGCTTCTGCAACTTTCTCTTATAAAGAAAATAGTAATTATTTACAAATTCCTCCTTCTGTTATAGGAGTTAACAAGATATTTCAATTTTCCGGTGGAAATTCAATCACAAACAATATGTTTAGTGTGAAATATCAATTATTTTTAAATGATGTTTATTTCTTCGGGAATACTGAATTGTTGTCATATGCTATGACAAAGACATATCTTGAAGATCTTGATTTCTTGCTGAATACTCATAAGCAGATAAGATTTAATCAAAGAATGGATAGGTTATATCTTGATATTGACTGGGGAAGTGTTACTGCAGGGGAATATATAATTATCGATTGTTTTAGAACTGTTGATCCAAACGACTATGCAAGAGTTTACAATGACTCTTTCATCAAACCGTATCTGACTGCCTTAATTAAACGTCAGTGGGGACAAAATCTTATGAAGTTTCAAGGAGTTAAACTACCTGGTGGAGTGGAACTAAACGGAAGGCAAATTTATGAAGATGGACAGAATGATTTAGACAAAATCATGGAAAAAATGTCTAATACTTATGAACTTCCACCCCTTGACATGATAGGCTGATGGTATTAAATCCTTTTTTCTTACAAGGTTCTCAAGGAGAGCAAAATCTTGTTCAAGACTTGATTAACGAACAGTTGAGAATGTATGGTGTTGAGGTATTTTACTTACCAAGACAATATGCAACAAAAAGTTCAATTATTCGCGAAGTCATTGAATCCGAATTCAATCAATCATATCCTATTGAGGCATATGTTGACAATTTTGATGGATATGGAGATAATACTGTTCTTTTATCAAAATTTGGAGTTCAACAAACGTCCGAAATTAAGTTAATTATCTCTCAAGAAAGATTTGAAACATATATCACACCTTTAATCACAAATTTGCCTCTAATTGAACTTGCGACTCGTCCGAAAGAGGGTGATTTAATTTATTTCCCACTTGGAGACAGACTTTTTGAAATAAAGTTTGTTGAACATGAGAAACCTTTTTATCAGTTACAAAAAAATTACGTTTACGAATTAACATGTGAACTATTCAGAGGGGAAGATGAAATATTGGATACTGGTATTGAAGAAATCGATGACTCTTTCGATACAGAGGGAAATATCAGATCTCTCACTCTTGTCGGATCAGGTTCTACCGCAACCGCTATCTCTGGAAGAGTTGAAAGCGGAGCTATCAGCAGGATCATTATTACAAACAGAGGAGAAAAATATAATTATCCACCCAGCGTTTTTATTTCATCTCCTATATCAGGAACCACAGCAACTGGAATATCTACCTTACGTGACGATATTGTTAATTGTGATGGAACAGAAATAGGTTCCGTTGTTCAAGGAGTTATGATGATTGATCCTGGTGCAGGATATACTTCAAATCCAGGTATTGCATTTGTTGGTGTTAATACTAATCCTGGCGTTGGAGCAGCTGCAACCACTAGAATTTCTGATAATACTGTAGGTATTGTAACTGTTACTAGTGGAGGTGGTGGATATGTGTCTGCTCCTACTGTTACCTTTAGTAGTCCAGGTGCTGGTGGAACAACTGCTACTGGTGTCGCTGTGGTTTCTGCTGCCGGAACAGTCTCTGCAATTTATATCACCAACGCTGGTGCTGGATACACAACTGCTCCTACAATCACACTTTCAGATCCACCTACTGCTGGAGTTGGAACATTCGTTAGATCGGAAACTATTACAGGATCTACAAGTGGTGTAACAGGAATTGTTAAGACGTGGAATACTGTTACTAACGTTTTAACTTACTCTAATACTACAGGAGACTTCTTACCTGGAGAGACTATTGTGGGTTCAGCAAGTAGCGCATCTTATGTGATAAACGTTTATGAGGATGATAACACTGTAAATAATTACCCAGACAATGATACCTTTGAAACTTTTGCTAATGATGGAATTTTAGATTTCTCAGAATCAAATCCATTTGGGAATCCTTAACCCTAAATAAAGTTACATAAGGCATCTGTATGTTTGAATACTTTTACCATGAAATTTTAAGACGAACGATTATTGCGTTCGGAAGTCTTTTTAATGGGATTGATATTAAGCATCTCGATTCCGCTGGTAACGTATCTGAAGAGATCAAAGTACCTTTAGCATATGGGCCAACTCAAAAGTTTTTAGCAAGATTAGAGCAATCGCCAGATCTTAACAAACCAACGTCGATTACTCTTCCAAGAATGTCCTTTGAATTTACAGGACTACAATATGATGGTACGAGAAAAGTTACTACTACTCAAACGTTCAAAACACAGACTGTAGGTATTGCAACGGCAATCAGAAAAACCTATATGCCTGTTCCATATAATATGTCATTTGAATTATCAATATTCACTAAGTTGAATGATGATATGCTTCAGATTGTTGAACAGATCTTACCATATTTTCAACCAGCTTACACACTTTCAGTAAATTTAGTCGATACTATTGGAGAAAAGAGAGATATTCCTATTGTGATCGAAAATATCACAATGCAAGATGATTATGAGGGGAACTATAGCACAAGACGCTCTCTACTTTATACGATAAGATTTACTGCCAAAACATTCCTTTTTGGCCCAGTTGGAGATACCTCAAAAGCATCCAGAGATCTTATCAAAAAAGTACAAGTTGGATATGTTCAAGACGATTCTTCTACACCTACCAGAGATCTCACTTATACTGTTGTTCCAAGAGCAACACAAAGTTATACCGGTAATGTTGTTACAAACTTAGCACAAGATATTGGTACAACAACTAATATCATACAAGTTACTGATGCAAATAACATTGCAGAAAACACATACATTAATATCAATAACGAATCAATATACGTAGATAGAAAAGAAGGAAATACTCTTTTTACAAAAAGAGGACAGGATGGAACTATCACTGGATCACATGTTCGTGGAACTGCAGTTAATGTTATCACTGATGCGGATGATGCCCTTATTGAAGTTGGTGATGACTTCGGATTCGATGGAGCAGTATCATGAGCTTTGACAATTTAAACGAAGCATTTGATGTGTCAAGTGAAATTGTATCAAGCGAACCCGAACAAGTAAAACCTGTTAAGAAAGAAGTAGATGCAATAAAGTCTGATACTAGAAAGGATTATGAGTACACAAGAGGAAATCTTTATTCTTTAATTGAAAAGGGGCAAGAAGCAGTTAACGGTATTCTTGAATTAGCACAAGAAACTGAACAGGCAAGAGCGTATGAAGTTGCTGGACAGTTAATCAAGAGCGTTGCCGATGCAACTGATAAACTTCTTGATCTTCAAAAGAAATTAAAAGATGTTGAAGAAGAATCTTCATCAAAAGGCCCAACAAATGTTACAAATGCACTCTTTGTTGGATCTACCGCTGATCTTGCTAAATTATTGAAGCAAAACAAAGAAAATAAATAGTTAAAAAAGTGTCATGGCAGTACCTGCAGTAAACATAGAAATTGAACAAGGTGCGGACTTTACATCAACCTTTACTATTACAAATAGTGATGGTTCCGTGTTTAATATGAGTAGTGCAAGTGCTGTTGCGAAAGCAAAAAAGCATCCTACTGCAGGAACAGCATACACTTTTTCTACTTCCATTGAATCTTCAACTGGAAAAATTACTATTTCCATGACTGATGAGACTACAGCAACAATGGAATCGGGAAGATATCTTTATGATATCTTGTTGACTGCAGCGGGTGGTGACAAAACAAGAGTCATTCAGGGAATGGCACTAGTTACTGCAGGTATATCATAAATACCACTATAGGGTAAACAAATGCCAGATTACTTAGTAAAAAGATCAGGAACTAAAAAATTTACCGTAACTCAGGAGAAAACCGTAGTGGCGGAGAACCTATCAGAACTTGCAGACGTTTCAGTTTCCAATTTACCCGGATCTGATAAATTTGTATTAGCATATAACGCTACAAGTGCAAAATTTGAGTTAATTCCTGCAGATACAGTTCTCACCAACGCTGCTGCTGATGCTGATCTTCCCGATTCCTTTGTCGATCAACTTGATGTTGATCTTGATAACAAAATTGATCTTGACGGCGGCTCGTTTTAAAAATATCTAAATAGTAACAAGAAAAATCATAGGTTAAATGACTTCTCCAGTACTTCAGTTTAAGAGAGGTGCGTTTGCTAATCTACCTGGACTTAGGGTAGGTGAACCTGGCTTTACCACTGACAAATACGATTTATACATCGGTTTATCGTCAGAAACCGCCACAAACCAGTTTTATGGTTCAGGTAGGTATTGGGGTAGAGAGGATGGCACCAATCCTTTAGAGTTCAAGCTTGTTGATAAAGACGGCTCTAACAGCATTAACTTAAGAGCTCCTGCAACTCTTAGTGGTGTAACCACTTACACTTTCCCAGAAACTCCTCAAGCAGGAAAACTACTTATCACAGATGCATCAGGAAACCTTTCTTGGGGCGCTGAGTTTTCATCTGATTTAAATATCACCGGCATTGTAACTGCTACTGGTGGATTTAATATTGGCATTAATTCTTCAGGAAATGTAATTACCACAGGCCCTGTTCAGAATCTGAATTTCATTGGCGCGGGTAATACATTTGCATATAATGCAGACACTGATACTGTGGATATTACCATTGCTGGCGAAGGTTCAGCAATGACATTAGGTTCTCCAACCGATGGAAGTTACACATCACCCGCTGCTTTAAACACATTTACAAGTACAACTAAAATTAGTGATAGTATTGATGATTTGAATGAACTTGCCCTCAACATAATGAGGAACACAGCAGTTTCTGGACTTGCATTTACTGCAAATTCAACTGCTGGCGGCGCACCATTTTCTATCACACTAAGCACTGGATTTGATGGTAATGCAAATAGTTTTGAGATTGACTGGGGAGATGGATCGGCATTAGAAACAACAAGTGATTCTACCCCATCGCATACCTATACCAATACTGATGGTGGATTATTCAGTATTGAGATGGTTGCCAAGAATACTGGTGGTGCTGGAGCAGGACATTCTTTCTCCGCTGCAAGATCAAATTATATTACCGTTTATACTCCCGATCCTTCAGTTTCCTTTGCACTTTATAGAGCATCCTCCGGAGGAAGCGCACTTAGTGGAAATGATTTATACGTAGTAGAAGGACAATCACTTTACTTAGATAATAACACCACAAACGCAACTCAAGTTGGTTCTGGTGCTACTTACACCGTGGCTTGGGGTGATGGTTCTGCAGATGACTTCATATCGAGCAATACTGTTGGTGGTGGTGCAAGTACAACTGCAGATAGATTGCAACATACCTGGGCAGATGGCACACTGAGTGGCACTGGTAGAGATACACTCACTCTTACTATTAATAAGCACGATCTGGCAAATCCAGGTGTCATTCCAACTTCATCATCAGTTAATTTAAAAGTTTATGATGATGCCCCTGCAGCTCCTGATACTCTTAGTTCCAAGACTTTAAGTAATGTAAGTAGCACTGGAACTAGTCCCAAAGCAGCTCATGGATTTACTGAAAATACTTCTGGGGCAGCAGGAATAAGCACCGGAGATACAGTCAACCGTGTTACTACTGGCACTGCAACTGCAGGCCCAATCACATCATTTGCCTATAATGCTGATTCCGGAACATTAACAGCAATGGTAAATGGATCTGCTGACGGACAGAGAGTATTGACAGGTGGTGACGATAGTGCGTCTTACACAAGTCTTACAATTGACTCAGAAAGTGATTATAACCTTCTGACTTCTGGAGGAACATCTACAACATTTGCAAATAGCACCTTCTATCCTGGTTTATACAAAGGATTTAAGGCAAGGGTTGCTAAAGCAGTCAGTGGATTGTCAGTTGGAACAAATAGTATGCAACTTCAGCATAGTACTGGAGGAAATACTAATACAGTTGGATTTATGAAGGATGATTTAACATCATCTCCATCAGTGGATATTTCTAGTGCTACGGTTACTCAAAATAATGCAGGAACATTTAGATATATTTCTGGTATCCCTTATTACAATTCAGGATCACCAACATTAACTGTTGCTGGTGTTGAAATTGATCACCTTGTCGGACAATGTTATACAGATCAAAATGATATTGTTGAAGTTGATGATGGAGATAATCAAGAGGGAACATCTTCAAACGCTATAACCAATTCTGGATATACATACGCACAAATTGATGGTGCCTCAACAATGCTTGAGGGAGGTATTCCAAAGGTAAATACAGGAACTGCTTCCTCTTATGCTATTGGAAGTCTTTCAGTTCCAATTACATCGTCATCTGTCAGAACGATAAGTAGAGTAAAGGTTCGTGCAAAGAATGTAAATGGAACTAGTTCCTACAGTTCTTCAATTGCAACTAATATTCAAGTTCATACTGCCTCTCAAAGTGGAATTAATGAAACTGCAATCGCTGTTTCTGATTCTCTTGGAAACGGTGATTTGACTAATGATGGTGTAAGAATATTTGATTTTAGCGCACAGACAACTAACACTCCAGATTACTCTGGATTCGGAGTCTCCAACTTCTATACAAACAGTCTTTATTCTGAAGCATCTGATCCGGGAGTTTCTGGAACCAAAGAAGCAACAGTTAGACTTGGTGTTATCAAGCACGATACCACTAATTATGCTAGTGGTTATCTCCCTGCTGGCCCAAACAGAAGTGGTGATACAGGAACTCAATACTTTACATTTGCTTTCCAACGAAGAGCGGTTGCTAACTTTGAACTGAGCATCACGAGTTCTGGCATTTCTGGTGGCGTGTTTATCGCAGCACCTGGAACTAATATTGACAGTGCATCTGGACTTAACGGTTGGTTAAGAGCAGATCAAACTTATGCTGGTTCAGGTACACCCGGTAGTGATACTGGAAACGGTGGTAATGGTAGCGATGGTTGTGCATTCACATCTGGAGATCGAATACAAACTGGAACTGCTTTGAGTAGTAGTTACACGCTAACTTTAGGTGATCAGAACATGACTGACGCCGATGGTAATGTCGTCCTCGTAAGAATCGGACTTGCGTCTGGCGAGTCTGTAACTGCACTCAGCGTATCTTAAGGGGAGGATAAACAAATGGCAATTTCAGATACCCAAAAAGTTGATTTTCTCTGGAAGAAAATCGCGTTTG
>Ga0066840_10000053_pt1 | contig 17330 bp, 10 predicted proteins | sample ETNtaG_32_FD_67281 | JGI IMG/M metagenome (GOLD analysis project Ga0066840, IMG submission 67281) | Marine microbial and viral communities from oxygen minimum zone, Eastern Pacific Ocean - ETNP201302PF84A | ecosystem: Environmental > Aquatic > Marine > Oceanic | place: Pacific Ocean: Eastern... | reverse complement strand
GTTGCAGTGACTGAATCTGTAGCTAGTTTAGCTGTAGTAACTGCATTGTCAGCTATCTTAGCTGTAGTGACTTGCGAATCTGCTATGTGTGCAGTATCTATACTTCCGTCAGTATAGTGCTCAGAGTTTATAGCATCGTCTGCTATCTTAGCTCCAGTAACTGCGTCTGCTGCAATCTTAGCTGTTGTAACATTTGAGTCAGCTATCTTAGCTGTAGTCACACCACCGTCTGCTAGTGCACCAGTAATGTATAGTATACCGTTCATCGCAGCATGACTGGTACACTGATAGTATAGGACATCAGGAGCATCATGTTGTACTTCTACAATAACTGTACCAACTGTGTTATTGTTAGTTACACCAGTATTGTATGCAGTACCACTTGTTCCTGTTGTACTTTGTATTCTAAAAGGATGACCACCTGAGCCATTCTCAAATCTATATGTTTTACCTCTTGTAAGGTAAAGGGTAGGGTTGTTGACAGTGCCATTCAACCCTTCTCCTTGAAATGTGTAGGCACTAGAACCACTAGCACCTATTGTAAAGACATGATCCAGAGCTATTTCATCTAAACCAGCCTTATTTATTTGTGTCAATGACATAATTTATATTTATGTAGGATTAACTTCTTGATGATAAATCCAACCGTTAACTATGTATTTATCTACTTTAGTATGCCTTCCTCTATGTACGTATGTCCATGTAGCTGGAAAAAATACTAAGCTTCCACATTCGGGTTGTATGCTTGTACCGTCAAAAAAATCTGTAGAACCACCATATTTTTTATCAATAGAATTTAGATACCACATAAAAACGTATACCCTAGTTCCAAAGTCACTTTCAATACTAAAATCATTGTGCCATTTGTAACCAATACTATTTGCATCGTATTTTTGTATTTTGTATCCTCTGTCTTGTTGAGTATAGTTAGCATAAGGTAGTGGAACACATTGTGTATCAATACTTTTTAAGTAAGCTTCATACTGATCTAAACCAGTCTGTATAGCTTCAAATAATATATGATCTTCCTCTGCCCAATCTGGATTTAATGTAACACCTAATTCGGTTGTATCTTTAAATGACTTATCTAGAGTGTTATCGCCAAACGTACCAGCTCGTTTATGAATGGATTTATCAAACTTATCTATCATATGCTGACAAAAATCTGCTGATAAAGAGTTAGGTTTAATCCAGATAAGATCTTTAAACATTAGTTAGGTGGTGTAGGGTAAGTGGGATTTTCAAAGTCAGATGTATTAGCTGGTAAGTCTCTTAATTGTTGACGATATACAGCCCATTCCTGTCTTTTTGCATCAGTAAGTGCATTATCGGTAAGCTGTGTCCAGTCACTTTCAGATAAAAGTCTGTCACGCTCTCTTCTAAATATCTCTTCCCATGGTATTGGGCCAGAGTTATCATTATTATATGCTGTATTCCATTCAGTTACAGCTTGTTCGTATATGCCTAATTCTGATATAGGTTCTACTGTTCCATCTCTATATTCTATGTGCCCTTTGTTATCATTCCATTCTAAAGCCCAGACATTTGATGGTAGCCATTGAAGCTGTAGATCATGGTATGCTGCTCCATCTTTGACTACAACTTTATCTTCAGCTACTAAAGTCAGTTTCATTTTCAGTTATTAATAAAGGTTTAGTTTGTTCTTTGTGGGGTAAAACAGGAGAAAATAATTCTACTGTGTGGTTTCTAAATGATTCGACAGCAGCTCCTGTTTGACGTTGTTGTTGTGAGTTTTCGACAAGAAGCATTGGCATCCATTTAACTGCACAATCCCACTCGTCTACCTCTTTACCTGTTTGAGGATCAGTTCCTCTAATTTGTGTAATCCACGCACACTGTAATCCTATACATTCTTTCTGTAATAGTGGGCAGAAATTACCTTGTTTAATTTGCATTAGTCTTTAGTTGCTACAATTACATCAATATAAGCTACGTTTAAGTTTAAACTAGGATTACTAAAACCGTGGTTGTGTGAGCCACCGCCACCAGTATTGTTAGTATTTAATGTTCCAGTTGGGTTATCAGATGTTCTAAAGCTTGTATTCCAAGAAGGGTCTTTTCTAGTTGCCGCACTGTGGTTGTGAGATGGTATCTGTGATGTAGAAAGTGTATGATTACTTACACTACCACCACTTGTAGCTACACTCGTATTAAAAACGTTTGTAAAACCATTACTACCACCACTACCAGCAGTACCAGTAACAACTCTTAACGCTACATTGTTAACGCCAGAAGTAGTTTTTGTCCATCCTGTAGGAGCATTAGTTTGATAAAATAACATCTTTGTGCCAGATGGGAACGAAGCAATACCTGATAAACTTGAACCATCACCAGAAAAAGCTGTAGCTGTGCAAGTACCTGTTACAGTAACACCACCACTTGTAGTCTCAAACTTTTTATTTCCAGCATTGTATAATTCACATGAAGTATTATTATAAAAAATTGCTGCTGGAACGACACTACCATCTGATATCTTATGCTGTATTTTTAAATGTTTACCAGCAACATTGTTTTTAATAATATTATCTCCACCACCACCTTCATGATAAATTTGCAAGTCCGAAGAATCTCCAAAAAATACTTTATGGTCATCATCTAAAGAAATATTATGGCTGTTAGTATCTAAATCACCGCCTAGCTGTGGTGATGTGTCACCGACTAGATCTGTGTTAACAGTGTTGCCAGATGCCGCTGTAATACGTCCCTGAGCGTCTACAGTGATGCTTGGGATAGAAGTTGATGAACCATAGCTACCAGCTGTTACAGACGTGTTAGCAAGCTTTGCAGCAGTCACTGCGTCATCTGCTATTTTGGCTGTAGTAACTGCATCATCATTTAATTTAACAGTTGTAACTGCACTGTCGGCTATCTTGGCTGTTGTTACGTTTGTATCTACAATAGAAGCTGTAACGACTGCACTACTTGCAAGTTTAGCTGCTGTAACTGCATCGTCTGCAATCTTAGCTGTAGTCACGTTTGCATCTGCAATTTTTGCAGTAGTAACATTAGCGTCTACAATCTTTGCAGTTGTAACTGACCCGTTCTGTAGTATAGCTGTTGTAACTGTGTTGTTACTTGGTGTACCTATACTTACCGAGGCTCCGATGGTGATAACAAAGATGCTAGCCCCACTAACAGGAGCGGAGCCAAATATAATATCGTTACTACTAATTGCGAAGCCCTCGCTTGGCTGGCTGGATCCACTATTAGGTTTCTGAATGACTCCATCGACGCTAACAAGATGTTGCTGTGCATCTTGACCAGCGTTACTAAGTGTAAATCTATAAGCTGTTCCATTTGGTGTTGCACTTCCTCCTCCAGTTGCTGATGAACTAGATAGTGTATTTATAAAAAAGTTACCTACTGACTGTGTTTCTTCCCATGCTGAAGAAGTCCCGTTATATACGAGCAGTTTACCTGAGCCAGTATTAAAGAATAAATCACCAGCGTCGTTATTACTTGTAGGGTTCGTTGAACCAACTCTATATCTTTCTGCAAAATCATTGATGTCTCCACTAAGATTAGCAAGATCTTCTTCTCTAATTGTAGCTTTATGATAGTTATAAATTTGTCCAGATCCAGTTGATGTTACGATCAAACGCACACCAGCAGTTATAGTACTACTATGAAAACTAGAAGGTATGTTGTTTATTGTAACAGTTGTACCGTTTACAGTTGTACCTGATGTGCTTGTACCGCTACCATTAACAACAACACCGCCTGCATCTGATATACTAATAGCAGCACCAGAAGCCTTTTGTGTATTAGGAAACTGTGTTTCGTTTGCTATAGCTGTAAAGCCGCCAAATATAGAAAGTTGGTTAGCTACATAATCGACAATAGCACCAGAGGTTGGAAACTTAGTATCATCATCTGTAATTGTAGTCTGCTTTGCCATACCATCAAGCTGGTTAAGGTCAGCTAGATCTGCTGTAAGAGCAGTGCTGTCAGCAAGTTTGGATGCCGTGCCTGACTGCATACCAGCTAGAGTTGTTAGTTCGCTGTCTGCAATCTTATCTGTTGTAACTGCCCCGTTAGCTATTTTAGCTGTTGTAACTCCAGCATCAGATAACTGAGGTGTACCTACAGCTGTGTTTGCTATCTTAGCTCCTGTTACCTGTTGAGATGCAATTTTAGATGTAGTAACAGCAGCGTCTACTATTTTAGCTGTAGTAATGTTAGCATCTGCTATTTTTGCTGTAGTAACTTGTGCATCAGCTATATGTGCAGTGTTAATAGACCCATCGACATAGTGTTCTGAGTTAATCTGATCGTCAGCTATTTTAGCTCCAGTCACTGCGTCTGCTGCTAATTTAGCTGTTGTTATATTACCGTCAGCTATTTTTGCTGTTGTGACGTTACTATCCGCAATCTTTGCAGTAGTGACGTTGCTGTCAGCAATGTGAGCTGTGTCTATACTTCCGTCAACATAATGCTCAGAGTTAATCTGGTCATCTGCTATAAGTGCACTTGTAATATTATCAGCTTTTATTTTAGCAGTGGTTACTGCTGAGTCTTTTATCTTATTTGTTTGTATTGTTTGATTTTGTTCTTCTTGTGCAGCAAACAGTACCTGCTCGTGGTTATCGTTAAGGTCAGCTGCCTTGACTGATGACCCTGCCGTGTATGTAGCCTTCGCACTATCTACGTCTGTATCACGAAAAATACGTATAGCTGAAGGGCTTGCTGGTATGTTGCCTGATGTAAAAACTACATTACCACCACCTGTAGTCGTGTAGTTTGTTATATTGTAGTGAGTACCAGATGACTTTATTACTTCATCAACTTCTACTTTTACATCGGACTCTTGTATTGAAGGGAAAGAAAACGCTTTCGTCGCATTTCCATCCCCAGTATAATCTACGAATGTTGTTGCCATTTATTTAGGTATGTTGAGGATGTTACGAGTTTGTATTTTTTTCTGCCTTTGCTGTTTTACTTTTTCTCTTTGCTCTTCGATCAATGCTATAGCTTCTGCCTGAGTAGTAACTCTAGCCCAAGCTCTACGACGTGCCTGTCTAAATATTCTATCTATCATAATGTTATGGTAGTAATCTCTAGCATTGAACTCAGCACGTTTACCAGCTTTTATATCGGCATACATCTGCTCCATAGATGCCAAAATCTTAGGATCTTTAGCTAACTTTTCAAGTGCTACTTCTAGACCTTCTTGACCTAGTTCTCGTTGAAACTCTGATCTAAGTCTAGGACTATCAGTAAGATCTGTACTGTCAGGTGCGTAGTATGTAGACAAACGTAAATCGTAACCACTATCAAATAAGAATTGTCTACCAGCACTTTGCTCTAGATTCAGTGTAACTGGACTTACAGCATTGTACATTCTAGTTAAGAAGTCCCAATCTTTAAGAGGTTTGCCATTAAGTATATCATACTTGACAGGTAACGGTTGTGCTAGTGGGTTTATAAATGTTAAGTTCTCACTTATTAGGTTTCTGTTACGTATAGACTGGTCAATACCTGATCCTATCTCACGCATGTAAGGTGTAAATAATCTACCAAGTTCATTACGTAACCCAGAAAGAGGTACAGCATTGTTAGCAAGAGATGCTATAATACGTGGCCCTTGTCCGGGTCTACCACCAAATAAGTCTACAAAGGACTGTATACCAGCTAGGTATGACTTACTTGTAATCGCTTGTGCAATAACAAGAGAAATTTTTTGTAGTTCTCCTTCTGTCCACTCTTCGCCCATAAGTTCACTTGCGTCACCTACGTCAGCGATTGTAGACATAATTAGATTGAATGGTTCAAACTGGTCGTAACCAACACGTACAGCACCTAGCTTTATAGTTCTTGGTTCCCACTTACCATCTAGCCACATCTGTCTTTTCTGCCTATCAACTGGGCCGTTACCATTTAAATCACCACGCATCCAAGCCATAGTTGCCATAAATGTTACAGCAGAGCCTATCGCCAATCGGCCTGTTTGTAAAGCCTTTGCGTTAGCTAGTTCTTCAGCTGTTGTAATACCATATTGACGTACACTTCCTAGATCATCTGCTGTAGCTAGTGCTATATCATTGAACTCTTTTACAAGAAAGTTAAAACCGGGTGTGTGCTTACCTGTTAGTGCTAGTCCATTTACACCTGTTCTTGCAAACAAGAAGAAAGGTCTAGCTAGTGGTGTAGCTGCAAATACGTCGTTAAGACCCTTTGCAAAGCCTGTTAGTGGTTGTGTTAGTGTAACTTCTTTTCTAGCAAAGTCAAGTGCTTCGTCTGTAATGTTACCGGCAGCATCATAGATCTGACCATAGAAATCATCTTGGTATGCTTTCATAAGCTGCCTAGTGATTTGTGGTGTCTGGATACCGTTGCCTTGTAACTCAAGGACTCTACGCATTGCCTTTTCACGCATCTTCATTCTACCAAGTATAAAGCCAAACGAGTCATCAGTCGCTGCCATAAGCTTAGTAGAATAAGTAAGTAAGTTATTATTATTCATCTGACGTGCCATATTAGCTATACGGAACGCAGCTTTTTCTCCATCTGTTGCACGACCACTATCTTCTGCCCATCTACGTAAGACTTCCCAGTTGTTATCACCACGAGTAAACTCACTAAAACGAGTCTTAATACTAGATATATCACCTTTCCAGTAAGCATTGAGTCTAGTTCTAAACAAATCAAAAGCTTCTGGTATAGATTCTATCATAGCATTTACAGTTGATAAGCTGGATCTGACTGTTGCAGCATCACCATTAAATGGGTAGCGTATCAATGCACCAAAAGCTGTAGATATAGGACGTAAGAAAGTTGCACTGGCTGTACCCATAATTGCTCGAACTGGTGTTTTAGGGCCAGATAAGATACCATGTGTAGTTACACCTTGCAGCTCACGTATGAGAGCACCTGTACGATCTGGTGCGTTAGGGTCTAACTTACCACCATACAACAGTGTTCTTGCCCACTTATCAAAGTCATCAACAGAGTTTATATCTTTCATCATAGAGAAAGCTTCAAAGACTGCAAGTAGCATGTCATCATCACCATCTTTAGCAATGTTTAGAACAGCTAGTATAGCATCTTTAGAATCCTGTTGTTCTTTAGCTAGAGCTTCTGTTACCGCTTGTTTACGAGACTTACCAGCACCAAAGTTTCTAAAGTCATCTGATTTTACAAATCTTGCCTTCTTTGTTTCGTACATCAAAGTCAGCATAGTATCTACAATCTGTTTAGCTGGGCCGTCTATATCAGTAAGGTTTACAATGTCAGCTATTTCTCTACCAGCAATACCGGTATCTCGTAGCTGTCTAAGTAATGTACCAGCAACTAAGTCACCAATAACTACGTTTTTAGTTGTCCATGTTTCGACACCTTCTGTAACATCATTGGTTTCAAACAACTCTTTTAGGTACTCTGATGCAGACATATCCGCAGCATTTCTACCCTGTGTAATACGTTGATGCCCTTCAACAGCTTCTCTAAATGTTTGTGCTAGTAACTTTCTGTTACCTTTTGCAGCAGCTAAATCTTTAGCAAATTTATCAGCACCAACTAATCCTTGGTATATACGCTCAACCATTTCATCATCGAGACCACTTTTGAGTGCTATACGCTCACGTTCTACTGGTGTAGTTACAGAACCTGTAGAGCCTTCTTCAGCTCCCCATTCATTTCGTGTACGTGAGAGCTGTTCTCTAGCATCTTGAGGGGGAACTTCTGATGTGTGTGCACCTTGATGTGGTTCAGCTACTGGTGCATTTTTATCTGCTCTAAACTGTATATCACCTTCACGTAGTTGTGCTACACCAGCTTTAATAGTCTGATCTTTTACACTTTTGTTTCTAGCGGATATTTGATCTAGTACTGGTTTACCACCCTTCTTTAGGCCATATGCTAGTCCGTCAAAAAATAGACCTATGCCCATACCTTCTACGATGTTTTTTATCTTCATCATAACAGGATGGTCTGTGTCTTTAGTAGCTAGTGGTGTATCAAACCAACCATATCTTTCACGCAATGCACCCATAGCGTTCATTTCGTCTGACTCTTTAGATACAAGGTCAGATACAGCACCAATAGCTGCACCTCTGGCAATGCTACTACCAGCGATACCTGTTAAGCCTGCTGGTATAGATATAATACCTGTAGCTGCCACACCTTTAGCTGCTAGTACTGTACCAGCTGCTAGAGATCCGAAGTGAACTAATGCACGTAGCTGTTTACCCCACCATGTTTTTGTTTCAATAGGATTATCATAAGAGTCAAAAGGAGTCCACTCTGGTTTGTAGAATCCTTTTTCTTCTTTCTCTCTCTGCATTTCTCCAGACAACGCATCTACTGTACGTTCTCCAAAGGTTGCAATAGAAGATGCAGTATCTTGTAGACCGCCGGATAGGATGGATTGACCTTCTTTAATTAAGGCTTTAGCACCCCATGTACCGGCATCTCTTGGATCTTCTAATTCATCTTTAACTTGCTGTTCTTCAGCAGCCTGCTCTTGTTGTATTGCACCGTCTGCTTGCTCTTTCTTTTCGTATTCGTCAAGAAATTCAAAGTACTTATTACCAGCACTTCTAGCAGCGTCAACGTCAATACCGTAATCTTCTTCCATTACTTTCTATCTCTTGGATTTACTGTTCTTGGTTTTGCTCTTAAGGCATCTAAGATAGCCTTTCTGCTAATCTCGTGTTGTAAGTATCTGTCTTTCTCAAAGAACTTCTTACCGCCATCTTTACTTAATTCATCTAAGAATATTTTACTTACATCTTTTGTCATGGTTGCGAAGTCTGACATAGGATGTGCTTCCATCAACGGAAATACTCTTCTCATTATTTCTAGATCATTGAGACTAAAATCAGGTATACCCAACCAGTCAGAATCATCTTGTGTATTTCCTAGTGTAGTTGTGCCACCGTCTGTTCCTTTACCACCTATACCCATAGTAAGTGGCTGCTCACCTTTAGCAAATGGTAATACTGTAAGACCTGATAAAGACCTTCTGCGTTGGTTTATGTTTTTCTGTAACATATACATTCTGACATAGAACTGTGCGTTTTGGTCAAACTTCTGACCTTTCTTTATCATACCTTTGGATGTCAACTCATTGATAGTGTTATATAGTCTTTCACCATCAAGTTCAAAGTAACCTATCTTGTTCATATCGTGAGTCAAGACAAGAGCTTGTATTTCCTCTAGTGATAAGTTTTGTAAGTTATCTTTTCTTGGAGCACTTCTACCTGTAGTAGGAAAGTTAGCTTCGTATGTATTGAAGTCAGAACTCGCACTAGGTTTCATAGCTAGTAATGCTTCCTTAAAGTTAGGTAAAACGTCAGCAGTAATCTGTAGATACTTACCATCGGTTGGCTGTTTACGTAGCTTGGCAAGGTCTTTCATTGTAAAGTACTTTCTTGTATCGTCGTACTCTAGTATACCATCACCATCTTCATCAGATAGAGCACCTATAGATTTAGCTCTATGTACCAGTTTTTCTAAGTTTGTCATAGGTACTTTTGTACCGTCATTCATAACCTTGAACATTGGTACATCTTCATAGAATGTCAGAACATCTTTGTTTATTGTACGACCACTATCAAAAAAACCTTTAGCTCTTTCAAAGTTATTTTTTTCTGCTAGTCCGACAGGAACAACAGAGTTTTGAAGATCTGGGTTAGCTTCAAACTGTTCAAGTAGTATACCTTTATTAAAGATTAATTCTTTAGTTACACCAGCAGTACCAGCCTTATCGTATACACCTTTTTGAATGTTTGGTAATACGTCTTTTTCAAATATTTTTTGTATAAAGTCTAGCTCTATACTTTTAGCAGACTTGCCAACTGGTCTATTTTCTATTAGAGTTTGAAGCTCATCACTTCTAGATAAATACTTTGAATATAGAGCATCTCTAGCTCTTTCAACTGTAATAAAGTCTGCACCAATTAGTTCTTTGTCAGAACCTTGTCCATACTTATAATTTTTTACAGCTGATGTAATTAAATTCTTTTCAATATCATTGAATGTAGCAGCTGTTTTTTCTTTTGTAGCTACAGCTGTATCGCTAGCACCAGTATCTACCTTAGCAAATATACTTTTTAACTCTTCTGGAAAGACTAGCCCATTTACATCATACTTTGCTAGATGTTTATTAGCAGGGCTTTGTATCTGATTCGCATACTGAAGCATTATGTTTGTAGCGTTTTCACCCTCATAAAATAACTTTCTTTGTTCATCAGTAAGGTTTGGTAGTTTATCTTCTATATTTGTTTTTATAAACGCTTTGTTAAAGTTACTACGATCTGTTTCTAGATCATTAAATATTTCTGTCTGCTTTTCTCTCATTGCACCTTTAACAATATTCATAACTGTACCTTTTACATTGGCAGATATGATATTGTCAGGTATTTTATCATAGCTTTCGTACTCTTTACCGTTGATTGTTACGGGTTGATTATGAAACAAGTCATCAATGTTGTTTGGAGATATTGTAAGACCCTCAGTACCAGTAATTGCACCAGCCCTGATACCTTCTGCAATAGTTTCAGCTACGTCTATTGCAGCCCCAGCTTTGCTAGTACCACCAAATTTAAGAGTATTACCCTGATCTACCATGCCATTATCACCCCACACAGCGTTAGCGTTACCTTGTCCACTATTTGAATAGACACCAGCCGTATGGTTTGCTAATTGACCATCCTTGACTTTTGCTCTATGATTAGTAGCCCATACATTAAGTGCAGCTTTTTCAGCTTTTATTAACTCCTTAGCATGTCTAGCTATAATCCTATTCTGTACACGTGGGTTTGTTATGTCAAGACTTGGATCTAATTGTTTATATTCAAATAGTATACCATCTAAAATTTTACCAGCAACACCATTTAATCCTAAAGCTTCTTGAGCTTCTCCTGTTGTAGTTATTTTATCTAGACCGCTTTGAGATGCTATAGTACTAAACATTGCTGGTAAAGAACCGTTGATCTCATTTGCAATCTGTCTTCTATTTAAACCTTCTTGTACTTGATACAAGTCGTACTGAACATCTGTTATATCAGATTTAAACTCTGTACTGGTAGTTTCATTCTTTTCGTTTTCTAGTTCTACAGAAGCATCATTGATTTCTTTAGTTTCTGCTTCTACTTGTGCATTTTCTATAGTAGCAGCTTGTGACAAGGTTTCTGAGCTTGTACCAGAACCTAAAGTTTTTCCTTTATCTTTACTTGTAAATCTACCGGTAGCATCTTGCCTAGCTTGCATAGCGTCAAAGGCTGTTTTAAATCTAGCTCCAGCCTCAAACGTACTAGCTAACTGCTTCATAGTGTTGAGAAAGTTACCTTGTTCTTTTACCTTCTCAACAAACTTTATGTTTTCGTAGAATTGATTAGTGTTGGGTATGTCGATTGATTCGACTTGCTTAATAAGGCCATCAGTTAGATCAGCTTCTTCGCTTGCATAGTTGGATCTGCTTGACCCACTTAGAGCGTCACGTTGCTGACCTATCTGTTGGCCGAATCCAAACTGACTCATACTTCCTCCATGTCGACATCTATCATGCCGTAGTTAACTGCAAGTAAACCACCGTCTAGAATGTCTACAGCCATTGGACGAGTTCTTGCTACATCTTGTGCCATAACTCCTTTATAGCGTGTAGGATTACCTATATAATTAAATTCGTAAATATTATGACCTTGTTCGGATACACCTATTTGTTCTATATTTTCTTTGACTCGTATATCAGATATAGTAGCAATACTTGCACCAATACTTAATCCACTTTGTATAAGTGACAATGCTCCTCCAAGCCTGTTAGTTGGTGGCATCATTACTGGTGGTGGTGGCTGTGCTGGTAGTCCCATCTTCTCTCGGGCTTTACCTTGGAAACTTCGGAAGCTACGCAGAGCTTGTTGCTGTCTCAGTGCACCTTGCTGTCCATATATTCGATTGAGTACACTTTCTACATTAGCTTTCTTTGCAAGAAATGCTTTCTTACCAGCCTTACCAAACTTTCTAGCTCGGCCTCCTTCATTTACTTTTTTACTACGTAAGTATTTTACGTAAGCATTTTGATTAGCTGCTCTTCCTTTACCAGCTTGGTATAGAGCGTTTTGATATATGTCACTTTGGTCACGGCTTAGTCCAATAACTGATCTATCTAGATTACGTCTGAACTGTGCTTCTCTGTTCCAAAATGATAATGCCCGTTGTCTATGAACGGCATCTTGTTTTCTAGCTTGGGCACGAGCTTGGGCTCTTGCTCCAGCATTAGCGTCTACGCACACGGCAAAATTCAATAAATGTTACATTGTTTGGCCCATGTTTTAACTTACGTAAAAACTTGAAACCTAGAAACTTTAGCAGTTTTAAATGTGCTGTGTTTCTACTGTCAACTATATTCCAGAGGAGCTGCTCTTCACGGCTATCGACATACCGTTTGGCCTCTCTTGCGAATGTAATTGGGTATCGGTGTATATCAGGAGTGCAGAGCATCCATATATCACCTTCTTGTCCTACTCCGGCCATGCCAGCAGTCTTGCCGTCAGGCACTGTGAAATACACGTAGGAGGGATTCTGAGACATCAGAAAGGGTAAGGCGGTAGGATCTATCCCATGGCCTTCTTCGACCTCTCTGTGGTCATCTGGACGGAGATTAGAGGCCACTTCCTGAGCAGCCTCCAATGTGATTGGGTGTATATAATTAGACACGATTATAAAATCTGGGTGAATAGTCGCCTTCCCAAGACAACGCAAGTAGCGTAGCTGGGGCAGGGTGTGAAGATTTGAGCTTTATATCTACGTTTGTATTACGTTCGTAGACTGGGATAGTTTTGATAAACTCTTCGAGATATGGTGCATCAGATGCCTCGTACTCGTCCAGTTCTGTTGATTCGTATACTTCTGTGTAGTCTGGTTTACCGACTCGTTCAAGTGTTGTTTCATAAAGTCCAATCTTTCCAAAGTGTATTTTAACTCTATGTAAAATTAGAGATGAGTTGACATCAGCAGCTATCTTATCTCCTTGACCTTTTGTAGGATAGAAGGTAGGAAATGTAACCTCGTAGTCGTAGATGTAACCTATTATAAGTGTCACACCTGACCAGTTACCGGGTAAAGTAAAACTTGTACCTGATACTGTAGGTTTTGCGTACCGACCAACTCGTGATGATGATGTGTTTGTATCAATTACTACTAAATCATAGTTAGGCGTGGTAACTGTATTTAGCCAACTAACACCAGTAAAGGTAGTTATATTCGTAGTTGAGTTAAAGCTGCCGCCGCTAACAGTAGTATGATTATCCACATGTAATAAGAAGTCGACATTATCTTGTACTATGCTAGGGTCTGAATCAGCCTGCACTAATTTTATACTCTGTAGATAATAGTCACTATCTAGAAAGAAGTATTCGTCATTTATAATAAAATGATATATCAAAGGATTGTTAAGCTTCCATCTAAACCATGCAGCCTGTTGTCGTTTGTTGGCTATCTGTAAATACTTATAACCAAAGACTATATCAGAGTTTGTTTTACCCATCAATACTATAGAGTTTTCTCTAGAGTTAGTAATGAGGTCTATATCTTTTGGTAGTAGAGTAGGTACAATCTTACTTACTTCTACAACGTTCGGTTCTCCCTCTCTTTGTACGTTTGCCATTTCATTGAAGCGGCTAAACTTACCAGAGTTATCAATGTAGGCTACAGTTGTGCCTAGAGATATGGGAGCTATGGTTTCATTATAATTAAATGTAGATACACTACGCAGTTTAGCTGTATCTGGGTTCAGAACTGTATCATCAGATGCTAACAAGAACTGTTGGTTTGTACTGAATACAAGTAAACCTGTGTTGATTTCAATACCATCAAACAGTTCTGAAGGAAACATAGATGCAGCAGATATATCAATCGGGTCACTTGCTGATGTTGTAAGTGCTGATTCTACAAAGAAGTCAGGTATACCAAGGGTTCCCGGTCGTGAGGTTATAACATTCTCACCTGACAGCAACGCTAATCTGTTACGGAAAAACAATACTTTGTTAATACGCTGACCTACAAAGCTAGGTAGTGGGTTAGTTAAGTCATCACCAACTCGTCTATCTTGATATGTAAACTGTTTTACAGTAAATGTAGTTGCAGCTGTACGTTGTATAACAAGTGGCATGTTTGTCAGAGTCTTAGCTATGCCGGGTTTTGCACACTCAGACCAAGATCCAGTACCATCTCTGTTATTTTCTCCATCAAAACGTACGTAGTAGTCGTCTTCGTCTGCCATTCGAGAGTTAGAAATCTTAACTATATAACCATGCTTACACTGGTTTGGTAAATTTGTTACATCGTTAACAGAACTCTGCATAACACGCATAAGATCTTCTTCTACAACCTCTACGTTAAATGGGTTAGCACTTGATAGATACATACCAGAACCAATAATTTTAGCACTGATACCTGATATAGCATCAATCTCTTCTTTTAAACTGCCCAAAATAGCATCAGCTGTAACAGCAGTTTGTGCATCAAATGGTGTAGGAGCTGGTCTAATTAGACCTAGATTAGCCTGTACTGTTGTTCTTTCATGATCTACAACTTTAACAGTATATGTAGCGGCAGCGTCTGGTGTACCATTACCATTAGTATCTGCACCACCCGCAGCTGAAGTAAGTGTAGCTGTAACTGTATCGTTTGTAACAAAACCTTCGCCACCATGTAGTAGTACAGCTTCTCTATTGTAGCTACATCTGTAGTCCTGTCCACCAGCACCGTTTTGGTTAGCACCATAGTTAGGACTAACGCCTTGTTGACCTAGAATATTAAGTCTAAATATTAAGTTTGTCTTACTACCAGAGTTTTTACTAAATACTTGTGTGCCGATACCGGGACAATGTCCTGTACCATCAGACTCATCAAGGTTGTCACTCTGTATTTCGATACGTGTAGCACGATCAAGAGTCTGAGTTGTAGCGTTGTTTGATATGTTCAGACCATACTGTCTACCATTTTCTGTACGTAGTAATTCTAGAAAGGCGAAGTGAGTATCTGGTGTAGCATCTGTAGTTCCCGTTGTCCCAATGAGAGTGTTAGCATTAGTAGTATCACGATTAGTAACAAAGGTGGTATCATTGATTGTAAGTGTCTGTATGTTTTCTGGTGTGCTTGTAGCTAGATAGTTTGTGATAGCTGTCTGCCCACCTGTGCCGTAGGCTGTAGTCATCAGTTGCCCATCATTACAACGCCAGACTCTGACTTGACCGTCGGCTGCTATCTGTCCAATATAAGATCCTTCTGATTCATCACGAAAGTAGTGAAACCACGAACCTCCACTCTGCACACTGGATAGAGCATCGGTTCCTATTCTTTTAGCACCCGGCCTTTTGAAAAGACCTTTGGTTACATCTGGTATAGCATTGATAGAATCTGAAACCTGACCGGGAAATTTCAAGTTATCAGGCTGCTCTGATATACCCAATGAGTATTGTGGAATGGTTTGTGTTACGCCTGCCATTATCTCCTTAGATTTCTAAATGGTTGATATGTTTGGTATGCTGTGCCTTCTGGGAATCCCATCATGCTATGGTCAGCTTGGTTGCACTCATACTCTTGTAGTGCAGCTCTTGCCTGCTGCTCTTGTACTCCTAGTAATCTTACCAACCCTGCGTTAGCAACAAGTTGTGTAGCTGCGATTCTAGATGCTCTGTATATTATGTATCTTCTGAATACAATAGGTAGATCTTCAAACACATATAACCTGACGACATCGAGATCTACGTCACCATCAAACTCATCTGTATGGTCTGTCTTGTCATACAAGAATCCATTACGACGTACGAGGTCATGATGTCTACGAGCTTGGTTGTCGTGTAAGTCCATAGAAAGTATGTCAGCACCTATTGCAATCTTTTTAGTTACGGAGTCTGGTGTAAACTTTACATGCTGCTCTGAGTTAAAATGCCAGCCTTCTGACTGTGTATCTACATTAGCATCACGTAGTAAATTAAATATAAATGACACCTCTGGGTTATCAAAGTTAAGAGTTGTAAGAGGTGCTTGTCCGATAGCTCCCAGTATAGAGTTCACTGCGGATAGTTCGGTATCGGTGTCAATAGTTGTGGTAGCCATAAGAAAAAAGGGAGCCGAAGCCCCCGTATAAAAATAAAATTAAGCGTTAGCTGGATATGTAGTACCAAACGCAGCAGGCTTAGTTGTTGTTCCAGCGAACAATTCAACACAAGCAGCTGGGTTTAAGAAGTCTGCACCCATAGCTAGTCTTCCAAGGATTACGTCACCTTGGTATACAACAGAAACATCACCTGAAGTTACCTGAACCTGTGGCCCGATAGCTTCTACAACAGCAGCAGCTTCTCTTTGGAAGATAAGTCCGCATGTGTTTGCAAAGTTAGATGTGTTACCATAGTTGTTGTTGATACCTGTAACTGAAGCTCTAGCATCTTCTGCACCAACTGATACGAAGTCACCAGTATTACCGGGATCAATAGTTGCAAGGTCAGTACCAGCTTGTGCACCTGATGAAGGAGCATACTTTGTACCATACTTGCTGAAGAATGGAATGTTCATTGACTTGAAGATCTGGATGCCTGCAATTTCAATGATGCCTTGTCCACTCTGTAAAGCTGTACCTTGTACATCTCTGTTTACAAGACCGTTAGAACCAATAGCTTGTATAAGTTCATAGTACTGTCTTGGGTTTAGGACAGCAACTCTGCCGTCAGTTCCAACACCCTTCTCGTCTAGTGCAGCAGCTGCATCATAGAAAGCTGAGATTAGGTGTGTTGAGCTGTAAGCGTCGTCTGCGTCTGATCCAGCACCAACTTGGATCTGTGTTCCACCGGGCTCTTGGAAGTTGGACATAGAAACAGGAGAAGCCTGTCTAGCACCTTTCGCAATAGCACGGAAGATAAGTCTGTCATACTTCTCTGCGAGAGCATAACCGATCTTGTTTGAGATTTCACCACGTAGGTCGTAGTGTGCTAGTGTCTCGTCTAGCTCATAAACAAAAGCTGAACTAATTAATAGGTCATCTATTGTCACAGTTTTTTCTGCAACTGGTGGAGCCTTCTGGTCGTTACCAAGTATGCTCTGGCCGGGTGTATGATACTCGGCTGTTGTTCTACCAGTGTAGATGAACTGCATTGACTTACCAGAAGTTAATGTTCTCTTCTGTACTAAGTCTCTAGCGATAGTGTTTCTCTGGAAGCCTTTGAACATCTCTCCTGAGAAGAGTTTAAGGTAAAGGGCTCTAGGATCACTACCACCGTTAAGTGCACCCGGCCTTGTTAGCTGGGTTGGGTTTACGTTCGACTGATGGTCGAAACTTCCGGGGTATGCCATTTCTAATAAGAATGTAT
>Ga0066840_10000049_pt1 | contig 17819 bp, 18 predicted proteins | sample ETNtaG_32_FD_67281 | JGI IMG/M metagenome (GOLD analysis project Ga0066840, IMG submission 67281) | Marine microbial and viral communities from oxygen minimum zone, Eastern Pacific Ocean - ETNP201302PF84A | ecosystem: Environmental > Aquatic > Marine > Oceanic | place: Pacific Ocean: Eastern... | reverse complement strand
TAGTAGAGGATAGGGAAAAGGGGTACTATGTTCCATTGGCTGCATCTCAACCTATCTTGATGGAAGAAGATCAAGATATGAAAAAAGAGAAGCATGATGCAGAAATAGAAAATATGCAAAGCCCTCCAGCACAACCACAAGCAGCACCTAAAAATAATGTACAACAAGAAAATGGTAGGCCTGCTGGCACAAAAACAAAAACAAATAATATAATAGGCTCCGAGCGTTATAGCAGAAAAGATATCCAGTCAACTGTATACGAAATAGAAGATCTATTCAAAAATGCAGAATCTTCAATGAGGAAAAAGACTGGAAAGAAAAGATTAAATAAAAATCAAAAAGAATTAATAAGCACACTTATCGAATCAGTGGTTGCATCTACAGAAAAAGAAGAGTGGACTAATACAATAGATAAATGTATAGACGATTTTAATCATATCGAAAAATTAAATATTTTACCTGATGTGTTAGATATCTCTATTAGTCATGAAATAGTGTCTTATCCTGCAGCCATTTTATATCATAGTAAAAACGTCTCAAAAGAATAACAATAAGTGTATCTAACATTTACATGAAATTACCTTTTAAGTATACTGCATCTTTTGCTAATGACATAGAACTTAAGTTTTTTAATAAAGATTCTATTTCAACAGCATCCTTGGAAGACTTGAAGTCAATCATACCTGAGGGAATTGATTTTGAGAAAAATATAGATCTTATTGGAGTTGCATTTAATGCTGCAGTAGCTAATAGGTTTAATAAAAATGGTGACGGTATAGATTCTAAAACAGCTGTTGCAATTAAAGATTATTTTATACATAAGCCTACTAATATAGAACACCAAAGATCTAAAGTAGTTGGCCATATTGTTGGTGCATCTTTTTCTACATACGGAGATAATCAAATTATATCAGACGAAGAAATTGAAAAGTTCGCCACAAATACTAATGCATTTAATATAGCTCTTTCAGCTGTTATATATAAAGGAGTTAATCCTGATTTTGCTGCATTAGTTGAAAAAAGCACCGATGAGTCAAGCGAATTTTACCATAAAGTATCTGCTAGTTGGGAAATCGGATTTAACGATTATGCAATTGCACTAGGAAGTCAAGATCTTGCGAAAGCAGAAATCGTAGAAGACGAAGACTTAAAAGAAGATTTATCAAAACATTTAAAAGCTTATGGTGGCACTGGAAAAACTGATGATGGAACCGAGATATACAGATTAATCAAAGGTGATATCTATCCAATAGGAATTGGTTTTACCGCTAATCCAGCAGCTGCAGTCAAGGGTCTTGTGAGTAGCAAACCCGATCAACAACAACCCGAAGATGGCACATTGAGTTCCGAGCATTTTGAAAAAATAAAGATATCTGAAATTAAATGCGAAGAAAAAATTTCCCAAAAAGAAAAAGACAATGTAAATTCTTACAACATTCAAAAACCTAATTCAATTATGGAACAAGAAATTCTCGAACAATTCAAGGAAGTTTTGGAAGCTAACGCCTCCTCTAAGAAGCTATCAGAAGAAGCCGTCGCTAATATGACGAAAATTTTTCATGATGCTATCGTAGAGAAAAGCACACAATGGCAATCCGAAAAAGAAGCAATGGAAACTGAAAAAGACACATTGCAAGAAACAGCTGAGTCTCAAGCCAAAGAACTTGAAGAGCTTAAAGTTAAACTTCAGTCAACTGAAGAAGAGCTTGAAACTATCAAATCAGAAGTGGCTGCTGCAGAGGCTGTAGAACATTTTAACAATCGCATGAGCGAGCTCGACGATACTTTCGAGTTGGAAGATGAAGATCGCCAATTGATTGCAGAAGAACTTAAGGAGCTTGACAGTGAAGAAGCATATGCTACTTACAAAGAAAAGCTTGAGGTTCTCTGGAAGCATAAGACTAAGTCTTTCAAGGAAGAGCAAGAAAAGGCTATCCAAGAAAAAATCGAAGCCGCCGTTCAAGAAAGATTGAACAGCGAAGCAAGCTCAGAAAATTCAGAAGAAACACAAACAGAAGAAGAGGTAGTAGAAGAAGCTATTGAAAATGCCGAAGTTGAAGAAGAAGCATTGGCTAACAATAACGGATCAACTACTGAAGAATCACTTTCTATTAGAGAAAAGTTTGCTAAAGCTTTCTCTGAAGACAACGTAACAATTCAATATTAAAACGAGGAACTAAAACATGGCACTCAGAATCTTACCATTCAGGCAGTATAACGAACATAATGTCGTAAACTTGTATGCCCTTGACGGCTCGGCTACCATTCCTGGTGACCTTGCTACAGAGGGTGACGGTGACGCAGGCATTCTTGTAAAAATTAAAGAAGGAGATTTCGATAAAGGAATCGAGTATGACTTCTCTCAAGGTTACTTGGGAAAGACAGACTATCCGCATATCGGGGCAAACGGTTATCCTAAAGTAACAGGCATGACATTCGAACCCACATCGGAAGCTACACCAGGCACAATGCTAGGTATCACACTTAGACAAACCGCAACGCATGACGAAAACGGAGAAAAGCTTCTCTACTATCGCCAAAAAGCTATCGAACATCAGGCCGTGCTTCCAGGTGAAGTCGTTCCTGTTCTTACAGCTGGTCTTGTAACACTCGCCGCATCCGCCTTTGATGGCACTCCGACTGTTGGAGATACCTTGGGTGCAGGAGACGGCGGAAAACTTAAGGTCGGCGGATCTGGAGTAGGCCGAGTCTTAGCAGTAGGATCTCGTACAGCAGGTGACAACCCTGATCAATTCTCAGGAACTGGTACAGCTGCATATGCTTTAGTCAAAATCGAACTTTAATAACAGAGAGGACTAAAAAAACATGAAGATCACACTCAAAAAGACAGAAGAGCAAGTAGAACTAGTAAAGGCTATGGCCTCTCGCAATCGTGATGTTGCTTATGAAGCACAAATGGCGCTTGCTGAGTTTATCAGCCCAGTATTGGTAAAGGTTATTAACCAAGCCCCAGTTATTAGTAATCTATTTAACAATTTTTCATTCAACGAAATGGACAGCCCAAGCCTTCCGCTTGATCTGTACTACGACATCACTGCTCCTGAATACGTCAAGGTATACAGCACATCCGTTCCTGGTGGTTTGCCAACGAACACTGTTGTACCTACCGTGTCCGAAATGAAGTTCACAACCTATCGTCTTGATAGTGCTGTTGACTTTGACAAGCGTTATGCCGCTAAGTCTCGCATGGATGTTGTTGGTAAAACATTTACACGTATCGCCCAAGAAGTACTTCTTAAGATGGAAGCTACTTCTCAATCGCTTCTCCTTGGAGCCCTTCAAGCTGCTCAAACAAATGGTGATGACCACTTTGTTGCAGCTAAAAACACAGGGCCAGATGCATCATTGATCCTTGACGACTTCAACAAGTTGTTGACCAAGGCTAAACGTATCAACACTGCATGGACAGGTTCTGCTCCAGAAGGTGGACGTATCAAAGGCATTACAGACCTTATCATGAGCCCTGAAATGATCAAGGGACTTCGTGAGATGGCTTACAATCCTGTGAATACAAAAGGTACTTCTACAGACATTGCTGCAACTGATTCAATGCGTGATGGCATCTATAATAATGCTGGAACTCCTGAGTTCTTTGGTATTTCAATCATGGAAATCAATGAGCTTGGCCCAGAACAGAAAATGACAAAAGCATTTGCTGCTCTTCAGACTGGATTTGAGGTCGATGACGACTTGGCTATCGGTCTTGACCGTAGTCGTGAGTCCTTGTTCCGCGCAGTTGCTACTGATGCAGAAAACGGTAGCGAGCTTAATCTTGTCGCCGACGATCAGTACAGCGTTCGTCAATCCAAGATCGGTTACTTCGGATCTATGGAAGAAGGCCGCATGATTCTGGACGATAGAGTTCTTACAGGTATCAAGGTTGATCACCAGTAAAATTCAGTCGTAAAAAGTTTCTCTCAAAGAATCCACCTTTTTAGGTGGATTTTTTGTTTCTACATATTATTATAATAGTGTAATCATGTCTAAATTCAAAAAGGAGGATTATTATGCCCAGGAAAAGGAAAGTAACTAAAAAGGAAGTACAAAAGGTATCTAAAAAAAAGGTAGAATTTGCAGACGGCAAAGATAACTCTAAAGAAGAGAATATCGAGTCGCTTATGGGATTTAAAGTCAAAGGTAGCTATGGAGCAAGCACAGAGCGAGAGTTTGAGGACAAAATTAATTTAATGTCTATGTCAGATCTTCAAGCTTTAGCTGTAACTAATGGAGTTTTCCCGTCAGGCACCAAGGCCATGCTTAAGAATAAACTAAAAAAAGCATTTGCCGAATATAATGCATTTGATGGAAGAACTCCCACCCCAAGAGAAACCCAACCAATTATAGATTCACAATCGAAAGAAGCTAAGGCATTCCTAGATATCATGAACGGAAATTAAAATGGCTGGATACAAAAAAATTAGGGATCTTGGTGCGTTTACCACGATAACAAAAGACCATATTGTACCTGTAGCAACCCCCGTAGGATTGACTAGTGAGTCTACGGGTCATACAACTACATCTAATTTATTTGGAGCTTTTTTAGGAGGTTCCTCGTCTATGGAATTAGATGCTAATGGTAAGTTAAAAATCAGAAGTGGAGCAGTGGGCGCCGAACAGTTTGAACCAGGAGCTCTTGAGGATAGCAGTGCAAGTGTTCAAAATGCTACAACCGCAACAGAAATGGCTGACTTAACTGGAGCTATATTAACTATAGCAACTGGAAATTTTGGAAAACTTGCTGCGATTGTAATTACAGATCATCCTGCGGCGAATGACATAGGACCAGACCCCAGAGAAATAAGTATTACTGCGGTTAATAATTCATCTGTATCTTGCATTAAGCACGGTTTTGGACACCCTACGTCTACGACCAGACATGAAGTTACTATATATTCTGAAGGAGGAGAGATTCCGAGTCCGCTAGATGAATCGCAAACATATTTTGCTCAAGAAGTTGATGTGAATAGTTTCCAGCTTTTCCCAACTGCTAGCGGTGGTTCTGCTATAGTTTTCTCAGACACAGGTACTGGTATACTAAAAGTAAGAAGAAGAAGTGTGTTTGCGTTACAAAATGGAACTATAAGCGGATCAACGTATTCTCCTAATGCGTATAATGCTTATTGGGGTGATCAGACTATTGTAGCTGTAAATAATGTGTTCGCTTCATTTGAGGGCGCTTACAACTGGATACTTAGAAATAATGCTGGGCAAAATCTGGTCTTCAATATAGGAAGTGCCGATTACCCAAGATGCAATTACAATCAGCCTGGATCAGATACTGGTAGGCTAGAAGTAGATCCAGAATTTACAAATGTTAATAAATTTAGAATCACAGGGAATCGATGGAATGGAACAACTGACTCCATAACGTCTGGAGCCTTGAAATATAGCGGCAGTGAGCCAACTGGCCATGACACTAAAGACTGTGCTCGCCTAGTGGTTTATCTAAAAACTAGTGGCTTGCAATTTTGGGTAAGAGAAGCGATACATAAAATACAATTTATTGGATGGATTTATGATGCTCAAAACTCAGGTGCAGATGCTCCTAATGAATTTTACCGAAGTGGAGCTCTTGGGGCCATGGTAAACTGCAGTTGGACACTTATAAATTTTAATGGTGGTGGAATGCCAGATTCCGCAATAACAGCAGTTGGTGAAGGTACAAATACTTTTATGACTGGAGATACTTTTGTTGACTATTACGGCGGAGGAAGCAATAACTGGAGCAACACCATAACCGCAAACAATGTTAGGATTGTAACTACACTCCAGGGAGGCAGGGGTTTCCTTTTTCCTCATGGACCATCAAGGTTCGCAATAAAAAGTGCAACAAACACGGTAATGGGTAAGGTCCAAGCCGACTGGCTTTATGTTAACGCTGCCGCAGAAGCTACTGCCCGTGCGGATCTTTCTCATAACTACCAAGCCGCTTCCGCCCTCTTGAATGAAGCCACTTTTAAAACATATTAACATGAGAACATATAGTAGATATCACTGGGGGCCATTAGAGTCTTCAATTTTTGATTTAGAAACTGGTAAAAATCACCTCGAAGGAGACTGGGAATATCGTAAAATTATAGATTCAGGTGTTGAGATAGCAGCTTTTACTGGGAAAAAACCACTAACTATAAAAGAACAAATAGAGTTAGAAATCAAAGAAGCAAAAGCTTCTGCATGGGCAAGTTTATCCATAACTGATTGGTATTTTATTAGACAGCTTGAGACAGGGAAAGAAATACCTGAAGAAATAAAAAATCAAAGAAAATCCATAAAAGACAGTCTAGAAGAACGTTTGTCCGAACTTCAAGAAGAGCTCAAAAATGAGCTATAAATTAATTAGAGAACTTAATAAATACGAGCAGGATGACGATATACCTGCGAGTGGGTATCTTGTAGCCGCATCAAATCCTGATGGAACCCCTGCGGAAGAAACATACAGGATGAGTGTCAAGGATATTGTTAGCGAATACAATCGAGAGGTGGCAAAGGAGCAAGCTGAAAAAGCTGCTGCTGGGGACTCATTGATGGGGAGTACATTCTCTGAAGTGCAAGTAATCAACGGACAAGAAGTTTTAGTAGATGCAACTCCAATTACTGCAGCTAATATAGACTCGCTAGTTGACCCTGGAAGCGGTCTTGAGGTCGTAGAGATATGTTACGATATATCAAAAAATACAGTTCCGTGTACTATAAACGGACAGCCTAATCCAGCCGTTAAATACAAGCAAAAAAAACTAAGCTTTGCTAAAAGTGCATCTTCAAAGTCTATAACCCTATATGTGAATAGTAATACAGGAATATCTTACGGAGATAATCCTGGCAGTTTCAAGGTTGCATCCAGTGGAGCCGTAGATCAGAGATTTTTGAATTTAAGAGATGCTTTTCTTTATATGAATGCTGAGGTTGTTTCAACCAGTATTACGATTAATATATATCTCGAAACGGACACTGAGGAGCCCTGGTTTTATGGCAACGGTTACATGACCGCCTTGAAATTTAAAAAGATAAACGTTTATGGCGCTGATGCAGCTGATCAAAATTTAAGAAGGGTGCATGTAAAACATGGAGTAGGGGTAACATATGTAGACCCAAGCCAGGTATCTGCAGCAAATTTAAATGAAATGAATGCACAATGGAACGGTGTTCAGCAATTTAGGCACGGTCAATACAGGGCAAGAGCAACAACCGCAAACCCTAATCCAACCGACCAAGCTACATTACCCGCAGGAGTTGTTTTGACAATACACGCATGCTGCCCCTTTTGGGTTGGTTCGGACATATACTGGAGAGGTATTCATTTCACTATAGAACTTCACGGCGAAGCAATTTTTGCTCAGTATAGACAAGTTAACTCTCAGGTTTATTTCGCTCAATGTAAATTTTCAACAAAGTCATATACAAGGCCAGATATCAATGCGGGTATACCGTCGACAAGCTCTACAAAAGTAGGTATATCTCACTATTTTGATATTCGAGATAACTCAACAATGCACGTATTGAACGTTACGGATGGAACAGCTTTTCAAGATTTTTCTGGTAGAGCATGGAAAGGCATAGATACTTCAGGATTAGAATTAGATCTAAGCGAGGTTTCTTTTATATATTCTATGTTCTTGATAGAAAAGGGTTCTGGTGTCCAAATTATTGAATATCAAGCTGGGTCTCACGCAGCTAATGGCCAAGCAGCTAGAACTTTTCCAGCCAGATTAACTATAACTAGTCCAATCGTTAATTGTACTAACTGGTTTCATATGGTAAATTCTTCTTTTGTTACAGCTAATGCTCCCATTGTTGTGGCTGATCATTTAACTGGAGGTGATATTAATGTTGAATATGCATTAAAAGCGGAAGGATTTAACACTATAAGAATGTGGGGATACACTGACGATAATGGAACAAGTCAGCCGCATGTTATACCTGGTCTTTCTTTTGAAAATAAGGGAAGCGGATCAGAAACCACGGTTAATGTGGATTACAGAAATACTAGTAATGTTTTAAACGGAACTAATACTTTAAAATTTTATTCCCAATACTACGATAATTTTACTAACTGGGCTACTTATTAAAGTCTGTACAGATTCTTTTCTAAGTCTTCTATTTTGAATCTAAAGTAACTGCTAGAGCTATCACCTATACCAGAAAAAGCATAAATATACTCCCCGTGTGTTATGCATGATGATGTATAAAGAACTCCAGAAAATTGACCAGGGGTAGAGATGCCTCCTCCTAGCACTGGCTTTGGTGTCCATGCAATTGGTTTTAATGTATCTTTGTCAATAATTAAGGCATGCTGATAGTATGTTCTATTCCTGCTACCTTGTAATGATGCGTTTGGATAGAAGTACTGATGTAAAAACATTAAGTAAACACTGCCTAGAGATTGTATGTTTATTTCAATAGGATTTGTGCTGCACGCCATGTATGCATTGCCAAGCCTTTTTATTTTAAAATTAGTTCTTTCATATGAAATAGCATTGCCAGAATCGTCAAATTGAATAATAACCCAAGGTTCACAACAATATACAGCCCTAAGCTTATCCTTGTTCGAGAAAAATGCCCAATTCTTTTCTAATTTTGATTCACCCAAACCTATTCTAGATTGGTCACATTCTCTTAGGAATTGCATTCTTTTATTAAGAACCAGAGAAAGGGCCATAGAGCATCTTACGGTTTTTTGAGGCCAACCCCTATCGAGATAATAATAGTTAGAAAAATTAGAATATAATCTGTCTTTATGTTTAAATATTCTCCAGTCTTCTGGTCTGCATGCAGCTGGCATACCATTGTCAAATTTTTTTAATTTACTAAATTCTATTTCATTGTCATTATTTATTGTGCCTTTGCATTTTAATGCAGAAGCTTTATCTGTCATTAGGTAGCCACTGAAACTTGCATCAGTATCTTCTCCCCTGAACAATAAGTCAATTGTGTCGTCTTCATTTTTTATCGAACCTGGGTTTATGATAGAACTAAGACCAAAGCCTTGGTCGCCTGGTTGAAATATATTAAACTCATCGATATTCATATCGTTTGAGTTCTTGAAGTGATCTAAGGTTTTAACCTTTTCTCCTGGAGATAGTGTAGGAAAAACTTCTGATATTTTAGTCCACCTCAGAAAATCGTCGTTTTTTTTCATTTTAGAATGAAGACTGTGGACCTGATCCTTGTGGACCTGATCCTTGTGGGCCTGATCCTTGTGGGCCTGATCCTTGTGGGCCTGATCCTTGTGGGCCTGATCCTTGTGCATTCCTTCTTAATACATATACTAGTGTGCCTTTTTTATGAAAGTTAAGGGTTGGTATGTCAACTATTATCGAGCCAAACCCTGTTACTATTCTTTTTTCTTCTATAGGCATTCCTGGCGCAATTGAAATTTCATCTCCAAGTTGAAATATTGATTGGTCGCAAGGTATTAATGTTGTCGTACCAGCTTCAGCGTCTTCGCATAAATTTGTGGCAGCAATATATGTATCCTTGGGACGGTCTCTTTCTTTACCAATACAAGGTGGTGGGGGTGGGGGAGGAGCGGGAGGAAAACATCTTCTGGGGAACCTTGACTGGCAAACCTCAAAATCTATAAACCCTAAAAATAAATTTGGATTAGTTGTTTTAGATAGCCTGTCACTTATTTTTGAAGACTTAACGTCATCAATAAACATAAGCTTGGGTATTTTTTCCGAGTTCTTAGATGTCTCAAAATAGCTGAAATAATAATCTTTTGTATCTCCAAATTCATTGAGGGGGTAATCATCATAACCTATGTTACATACACCTGCATTGTAGGCATCCGCGCAAAGGGCCATAGCGCCATCTAGTTGGTATAAATTTTCAGCAAATATAACAACCCTGTAGTATAGATGGGTAAGGTCTTCGCCACCAAGGGCAAACGGTGTATTTACTGTTCTTTCCATTGATACGAAGGCAGCTGGGGCGACTTGTTCGTAGGGCTCTAATCCCTCTCCTTTGCCCAAGTCTGGAACAGTTCTACTGTTAACATTATATTTATTTTGTAAAACTAAATTTTCTTCAACATCATCTGTTAGGTATACATTTATATCCTTTACTGAAAACTGTGCTTTAATTTTTAACTTATCATAAATTTCAGGAAAATAAAAACCGCTCACTAAAACTCTGCCATTCTCAAAGTCTACATTTACCCCGCTTTCTCCTCTGTAGCAAAAGTCATATCCAGCGCCAGTATCTATATAGACTCCAGAAGGGACAATAGCTCCTTCTGCTGTAGCATCGTTGTTGCATACCCACTGCTTATATTCACTGTTATAGCTAGCTAAACCTAAGATTGGGTCTTCTGGGTAAACAGGCAACCTTTCGTCTGGTTTGTAATAAAGTTCTCCTTCTTTATTTGAAAAGCCCTCTCCTTGCCTGATAAAATAATTATCTAACCAAAGGGCAAAACTTGTAGTAGCTTCGTGTTGGAATTGTGGTTTCATTATAGAGACTGTATGTTTCCTCCTGTGAGTTTTGCGAACTGTTTCGCCCAACGATTAAGGAATGCGGTTATATATTGTGTATTAGAAAATCTGCCACCTCTTATTTTTGATTGGGTCTGTATACCTGCGCCAGACCTACTGGTGCTTGAGCCTTTATTCATATACATACCTAGGCCAGACATACCTATTTCAATTCTTTGGGCCCAGCTAATCCCTGGAGCCCAGGGTAAAGGTGTTACTCTAAAAATCTGATCACGGCTAGGTATTTCAACTGTAATATTAATAATGCCGCGCACCATCCTTGAACAATTAAAATTTGTCTGAGATAGTAGTTCGATAATTGGGTCAATTGGTCTGTCTGATTTATTAAAGCCTATAAAGGTAAAAAGGTTTCCATATCCACCTAGCGTGCCGCTAGAATTTGTTCCGTTTGGTCCATCTAGAATCTCTTTTGTGATTGGGTGATTTAAAAAGTTTTTAATCATTTCTTGTTTTAATTTTTCAAATTCTTTAAACAAGTTTTTTCCATTGTCTGTTTCTAATTCTCTTTTGAATGCATTGGGGTCATTTAGTTTACTCATTGAGTTAATAATGTCTTTTTTAAATGCACCTTTATTTGTGCTAAATGTAACCTTAGGCCTCATTAGTCTGCTGGCTGTAAATAGTATGTAAAAAATTTAGGCCTAAATAATCCATGTTTCTTTACGTCAGTAATTTTAAAAAACAGTCTACCATCAATTTCTACTCTTTTAGCTTTCTGGAAATATTCGTTACCCTCTTGGTCGACTTTTATTCTTACTTCTCCGATATTTTGAGTAACCTTTATTTGACTATCAACTTGTGCATCATAGGTTATCTCATTCTGTTTGTCCATATAACTTATGCGAGCTTTTATAGCTTTGAATTGACTCTTTCTTACTGTTTGGCTAACGCCTTTAACATTATTATATAAGAAATTAAAATTTGGATCTGTGCTCACAATAACCTTTAATGATTCTTTGTAGGCATATATGGTTCTAGCGAATGTATCATGCATATTTTGCATAACTTCTTCGTACTCTTTTTTGTCTTTAGAATTTAAATAAGAAGGCATAACATATAACATTACACTTTACTTGAAAAAAAGCTGTCATAAATATATAATATAATTAGGTATAAGGAATGAACGCGACGGATATATTTTCAGAGACTAATCATAAACATATTAAAACTTTGTTTAAGTCTTTTCTAATTTTAATTGAAGATTTGCATAAAGAGCATGAAATTAACTTCAATAAATTAAAAGAGAGTTTGCCCGAAGATGAGCGGTTAATAGTGCAAGCCGACTACTTTGATGAAGATAAACTAAAGTATTTAAGAAAAAAAGTTTTAGATATGGGCAATGAAGTTATTAGAAGTAACGATAGTGATCTAGAAAATTTTACTATAAGTTTTAAGTTTTAATTTTACAATAAGGAATAAGGTTAATATGGAAAAAAATAAGATATACTCATTTTCGATCAACTTGGAAAGAGAAGTTGAAGAATCAACTGTTACCAAGCAAAAGAATAAAGAGACTGGCAAGATGGAAGAAGTCCAAACGGTCAAAAAGGTAAGCAAAGAAGTGCCTTATACGATAACTCTTTATGAGCCATCACGTAGACAAGTCGAAGATGCCGACATGGAGTTCAGTATCGAGATGAGTAAATGTATTAAGAGAGGTATTCTAACTAAAGCTATGTTAGCCAAGAAGTATAGTGATTCGGGCGGATTATTAACAGAAGAAGATTCTCAAAAGTTGGTTAGAAGTTATTCTAAGCTAGCTGAAGTTCAGAATGATTTGGGTAGAATCATGGCTAAAAAGAAAAAGACACAAGAAGAAAAAGATGCAGAAACTAGGTTAACCGAAGAGTTTGCAGAAATCCGAAGAGATATCGTAGACCTAGAAACAGCATACCAAAATGTCTTTAATCACACAGCTGACACAAAAGCCCAAAACAGAACGATTCTATGGTATTTAATTAATCTTTCCCATGTAACAGATTCGGCTGGAATTGAAAGGCCTTTATTTGATGGTGAAGATTATGATGAAATGCTTGACAACTATTATTTAAAAGATGAAAAGGGTGACGAGATTTATGATCTTTGCAGGGAAAAACTTATGGCCTTTATCAGTTTTTGGTATTTCAGTCAAAATGCATCACAAGAAGACTTTAAAAGCTTAGAAGAAGAAATTGAAACTGGAGCTATCTAGGATGTGGCAAGCACTCCTTACAGGAAAAACTTAGTTGAGATAATTGACGGTTCTAGCACCGCATTTATAAAAAATAAGCGGGTATTTATAAAGCATAAAAATGTGTCTGATGTCGTAGACTACGAAATTATATACGATAATTTTTTTGAAAGAGCACAACTCAGAGGCTTGCCTACTGAAAAAGAAATCATACAGGAACTTGAGATAGCAGAAATATGGACAAAAGAAGATGAAGATTATGCTGCAACACAAAGAAGTTTCATAGAGAATTTAAGAATTAGTAAGGGCTCTCTTTACATAGAATCAGCCATACAGCAAATCAATAAGCAACTCGAGGATGCCGAACAGGATCTCAACTTACACCTCAATAAAAGGGCAAGCCTTATACAGAACTCCTGTGAAACATATGCATCAAACAGAGCAAATGATTACTATATTTTAAGATCTTTCTTTAAGGACAAAGATACTTCTGAACCTCTGTACACAGAAGAAGAGTTCGAATACCTTGACTCAGTTACTTTATCCGAGGTGATTAATTCATATAATGAATTTCACGGAAAATTTTCTGAAGAGCAAATAATGGAATTGGTTGTTCAGGATTTTTATAAAATTTACTACTCGTTTTCCGAAACTGCTACAGATTTTTTTGGGAAGCCAGTGGCTAGGCTGACTAACTTCCAGTTGAACTTACTTATATATACAAGAATATTTAAAAACATATTTGAGCAAAATCAAGATATCCCCGAAAGAATGCACAAGGATCCGCAGGCTTTACTTGATTTCGCATCGTCTGCTGGCTCTAGGGAAAAAGCTAAAGACCAACTAAATAAAGAAGGGTCAGCTGGCGCAAGTGTACTTGGAGCAACAGAGCAAGATATGGCAGACTTAGGGTTGAATACAAATACCCAGAAAAGCATGAATACTTTAGCTAAAGAAAAGGGAGGTTCTTTAAGTATGAAAGACTTAATGGATTTAAATGGTATTTAATTCGCCTGAATAAAATATAAGTGTAATGAATTGGGTATGGCTCTAATAAAACTAAGAAACTTACCCGCATCACAACCTGGAGATTTTACTGGGCAGAACTTGCTTGCAGTTGCGCTTAATGACGAAAACCTTGATACTGAAACCAAGTCCTTTACTTGTGGAGAGATGATATCAGGTATGATGCAAGTTTTCTCTGGTAATGCTAATTTTGCGAATTTCGAAAATGGATTAACGGTCAGCGGTGAATTGGTTTCCACTGGAAATGCAGGCTCCTCAATAGGTGGAGAGCAAATTATAAATGAAGGATCCAATGGTACTATTATGTTTGGGGGGATGGATCCAAATGACACAAAAGATATTTTATTTACCCATGGCGGTGATGAGAAAATGAAGATCACAGAAAACGGTGTAAATATTCAGCCAGGTTTGACTGTAAACGGTTTATCGGTTTTAACTCAAGGATCTAATATATCGACCATGTCTAACGATGCTGGTTATATAACTGCAGCTGACATACCATCAAATATAAGTGTTTTTAATAATGACGCTAATTACTTGGTGGCAGCAGATCTTCCAGGGGTTATAAGTGTTGGGGCATTAACATTGGTAAATGGAACTGAAAACCTTGGTACCTTCGTAAGTAGTACTAATAATATTATTGATATTAATGTACCTAAATATGATGAAATAGAAGTTGCATTTTTAGATTCTGATAAAAGAATGAAAGATGGGTTAACTTTAATAACCGACCCCATGACAAAAGTAGACAAAATAAATGGGTACAATTTTATATGGAATCAGGAGGCTGACACCACAAGGGTTGGGCAGGAAGATGTTGGAGTACTGGCGCAAGAAATAAAAGAAGTTATACCTGAAGCTGTCAAAGATAAAGATGGAAAATTAAAAGTTGCATATCATAAAATCATTCCGCTATTAATTGAGTGTATAAAAGATCAAGAAAAAAGAATAAAATATTTAGAAGGTAAAATAAAATGTTAGGATTTAGAAAAATTAGAGACCTACCTGCGGGAGTGCCTACCAGTGGTTCGATGCTTATGTTTGCTAATGATGAAGAATCTGAATTTAAACAAACTAATGCAGCTACAGTAAGAGACCTGCTGCCTCTTTCTTTTTTTGAGTTAGAAAATGGAATACTTACGGTAACAGAGAGACCTACTACATTTAAAAAAGTAGGCGGTAATTTGTATTTGAAAAGCGCATGCATAGGAACTGCTACATTTCAGGTAGATGGCGACAAACTAGTAATTACGACAAAATAAAATGAGTTATCATTCTTCATCAAGTTCTAATAATCCCACAACATCTTCTGCGGGGAGTTCTTCTACAACGAGTTCTTCTACGGGAAGTTCTTCTACGGGGACTACAACATCTTCAGCTTCTGCAGCGGCTGGTGCAACGGTTGGTATATTTACTATACAACCAAACAACTTTATAAATGAAGATCATGTTGTAAATGTTAATGGTGTAGATGTGCCTTATTGGAATGCAGAAAATGGAGTAAACCCAGATTCGGTAATAATAAATATACCAGCAGGTACACTTTGTACGGCATATATAAGATACAATAGTTCTGATTTTACATTTAGCGCATGGGGCGGACTGGACGGTATGTCTACTACTAACCCTAATGGCAGCACAAGTTACGTTTTAGATGCTAACGGAGAGGTGTTTAATAGTCAGGCTGTTGCGCAAATAACGGTAGCTGGACCTTTGACGGAAAATAGAGTCCAGTGGATGATGCCTGCATTTAATACAACGATTACACCAATACTTACTAGCTCAACCGCTGTTGGGGTAAGCCCAGAAGTAAGGGTAGATTTGGCTACAATTAATTCAGTTGAATTTAATGGGGAAACAATAGATAAACTTTTTATTGATGGGGTCATGCAGTGGGATGCATCTCTACCCCCAGGAGAAAAATTTGTAGATGCCAGCGTTGGTGTAACATTTTTAATAGAGGACAACTAATGAGCGAAGAAGTAAATCAAATAGGAGAACTAGCTAGTGGCTTACTGATGTATGAGTTCGATTATATATCTGAAGAGCAAAAACCATTTGAACTTCAGTTGATATCTGGTAGTTTAAGTGGTAGAATGGGAGAACTTAATATACTTTTAAATCAATCATTTTCTTTTACTGGTGATGACGGGAATCCATTCCCTAGATTACAAAAAGAAGAGTCTGATATACTGGAGTTATTATATATTAGGGATTATAATACGAAACAAGCTCAAAAATTATTAAGGGGAGTATATGATCCAGGAACAGCAGAATCCATAGCTGACTCACCCACTCCATGGATAGAGTTATCAGAAGGTGATACTACTATCAAAAGAAGCCCAAATAGTAATGGAAGTTCTGCGGCTAACAGAATTACAATGAGTAAAGACTTTAAAGCTCTATCTCAAGAAGCTAGGGAAAAAATAGAGCAACTGGTTTATGCATACAATATGTATGGAGCTGAACCAAGGCAGGTTATAACAGATGATTGTTGTGACTCCTGTCATTGCCCTAGCGAAGAAAGTGACACACCAAAACAAGAAAATAAACCCACTCCTCCTCCTAGTCAAGGTTCGGGGCCAAGTCAAGGATCTGGGCCAGCTCAGGGCTCTGGCCCCGCAGCTGAAAATACTGGAGAAGAAATCGATGATGAAATCGTATCTGATATATAAAAATATAATTTCACATTGTTTTAAAACTAATGTAATTGATAGAAAATAGTAAAATCTTATGTCTTTCACCTCAGTACACAGAAATAGAGTAATTTATCAGTCTGAAGCACTATTTATTAGTCCAGACGCGACAGGATACCATTATACAGGTTGCGGCGGTTATGGTATCGCCACACCAGCTATAGCGGACAACCCAGGAGTTTCATACGGGGGAGTATTCCCCGATGGAAAAATGTTTGGATGGAATCCAGACCCAAATGCCGCAGGCGGCGGTCAAGCCAATTGGCCAGACTGGAATCCTGCAAAGACAGAAACGATTGGATCGACAGCTGGAGAGCTGGAGAACCCTGTTTTAGCTTCTGGACATGGAACAGTTATTCAGCAGTTAAAAAGAATACAAACAGTTAATTATGGTTTTACTGTAAATCGTACTGATGTTAATCAGTTTGGTCATTTGTCTAGACTTGATTCTATCGTTATTGATTCTCCTACAGTAAATTTAGATTTTAGTTATTTTTTGCTTGATGGCTGGAATGAAAGACAGCTCGAGTTTAATACAGACGGAAAAACAAATAGTTTAAGTGGAGCATTATCACCTGAACTATACCAAGCTGGAAATAATTTCTTTTTACTTACTGTGCCAGAGGCTAGAGACGCAGTCAAGGGTGATAAGAATGTATCAGAAGAAGGTTCACCTAGAAGTAAAAGTGTTATTTCTATTGGTAACGGATTTTTAACAGATTACAGTGTAGAGCTTTCGGTTGGTTCTATTCCTACGGTATCTTGTACTGTAGAAGGAATGAATATTCAAAGCGAATTAGATCAAACAGGTTTAAATCTTCCAGCTGTCGATATGATAGACGGAAGTAAAATGAGTGATGCTTGGACTTTTGATGCTAATGGAGAAAAGGTTAGCTACGATGGAGGTTGTACTGGATTATTCAGTTTGCCAGATTCAAAAAGTGGTTATACTGGTTGCGAAGATGTCGCAGCGCTAAGACCAGCAGATATCTGGATTGACATACAAGGTCAAGGAATGATGTCCAAGCAAATTTCTGGAGATGTAACCGATGCTCAATTGGGTACAGCCCACATTCAATCAGCCAGTATTAATATACCTATGGCAAGAACCACATTGCAAAGACTTGGCTCTACTTTTGGTTTTTCCAAGGCACTAGATGTACCTGTTACAACAACTTTAAATGTATCAGCTATTCTTTCTGAATTACAGGAAGGCAACTTAATGGATCTTCTTTGTGGTTGCACAGAAACTGATATTACTATTTCAATACATGATCCAGAGTGTGCAGCTTGTGAAATGAAGACAGGAGCACCAGCAATGAGGTTTATATTTAAAGGAGCTAGACTGGATTCAGAAAACTTTTCAGCATCAATTGGCGACAATAAAACAGTAGACCTAGCATTTAGTGTTCA
>Ga0066840_10000044_pt1 | contig 18461 bp, 15 predicted proteins | sample ETNtaG_32_FD_67281 | JGI IMG/M metagenome (GOLD analysis project Ga0066840, IMG submission 67281) | Marine microbial and viral communities from oxygen minimum zone, Eastern Pacific Ocean - ETNP201302PF84A | ecosystem: Environmental > Aquatic > Marine > Oceanic | place: Pacific Ocean: Eastern... | reverse complement strand
CATCATTATCAATTGCAAATCCAGTTGCATTTGATGTTAATCCAGCAAACATGCTTGAAAGTGAATTTTGATATCTTATCCCAGAATTAAGACTATTTGATCTTTCAACGGTAATTTGTTGTGCGTCGTTTGCATATATGTGTAATGGTGTATCTGGAACTTCAGTTCCGATTCCAACTTTACCTGTTGATGTGATGCGAAGTCTCTCAATGCCCTCAGTCGTTACTTTAAAATGCCCATCTGTTCCAGTATCAACTACTTCTGCCTCAGTATTACCTTCAAATATCTTATCCGCTACACCTGAAGGTCCTTCAGGTCCTACATCTCCTTTATCTCCTTGAGCACCCTTCTGACCTGTAGATCCTATTCCTACTTCACCCTTCTGACCTGTAGGACCTGTTAAACCAGTATCACCTGTATCGCCCTTTTCTCCTGTTCCTCCTTTATCACCTTGCCCACCAGAATTCGCCATTACCCATTGTTTTGAGTCACCATCATCATAGTAAACAAATAAATCTCCAGTATCACTTTCCCACCATAATTCACCAGCAATGGCACTCGATGTGCTTGGAGGATTATCACCGACTGTTACTGGAACCACAGTGACTGTTGCAGCAATGCCTGGATGTCCAGATGGATTTTGAACTCCTACATTAGCTGTAACAGCTGCTCCAACAAAATTTAATTGAGTGATACTATTAGATGTACCAACAATTGCACCTTCATCAAAAACTGATATTGCACCAGGTATTAATCCACCACCAATTGGCACCCAATACCTTTTACCTGGATATCCAGGTACTGCAACTAATTGATATTGAGAGCCTGATGGAGGACTAGCACTAACTAATGGATCTGATAAATTAGGTTCAGCCTGATCTAATCCAAGATACTGATACCTATCATCAGATAGTTGATCTTGCGGTCTTCTTTTTTGTCTTCCACTTAAATACTTTGGCATATTAAGCAGTACTATTCTCTAGAATACTTGCAATCAATTCCATTTGAAGTGGAGCGAAGTAACCCCCAGATGGACTGACTCCAACATTTACACGAAGTCCATTTAAACCTACTGTTGATACAGTCAAATCACCACCTTTATTATCAGGGTCTACAGAACTAGAACGTGGTGTCGGTACTGCAGGATCAGTCTTTCTTGGATATGCATGTTCAGTTGCACGATTATCCATAGTACATGAGAATATAATTGAATCAACTGCGATTCTTATCTTATCATTTGCACTTAAATTATGATTTTTATCCAGTGTTAATACTAAATCACCAGCTGCAAGTCCACCAGTAAATCCTTGGAAAGTAGTGCCAACACCGACTGCATTCGGACCGCCATTATAGACTGCGTTTATAACATTAAATCTTGTATTAATTTTATGAATACCATTTGCAACTCCAGAAACAAAATTATGTGTTGTAGTGTTCGAAGAGGTTCCAACATCAACTGAAAAAGTGTTTGTTGTTTTAGAAATTATAGGTAAAAGTTTTGTACTTGCTGGATCTGTCGCTCTTGGATATGGATGGTTTGTAGAATCACCATCTTGAGAGCAAGTGAATGTGATTGCCACATCATCAATTCGAATTAAATCACCAACCGATAATCCGTGAGATGCAGTTGTAATTCCTAATATACCCGTAACAGGATTATATGTTGTTCCAGGTGATGCAGTAAAACTAGTATATCCACCAGTCGTTCCAGTACCCACCTCTACAGCATTTGCTCTTGATCTCTCATAGAAATGTATTGCTGAATTATAAAAATGAGGATATCCCTTACTACTTCCAACCACTGCTGAAAAAGTTTTTGAAGTTCCTACATCACCTATGACAGTATCAACAACATATGATTGTTGAGGATCTGGAAATATAGTTGTTGTTATTCCTGTGCTTCCTGAACACGTAAATGCAATACCTGCTAAAGTAACTGGATTTGTGACATTTAGATTATGAGCCTCTTTTGTCGTTATAGTTGCAATTCCAGATGGTTCATCATAATTAACATTTGTAATTATACCAACACCAGATTGAGTTCCTTCAACATATATTTGATCAAGTACTATAGGAGTTTTTTCTAAAACTAATCGACCATCAATTAATATAACTGCATCGTTAGGAGGTATTTCTGCATCTTTAATAACACGAATATCTCTAGTGTTTCCTGTGCTTCTAGAAGTTCTCTTTTGAATGAATGTTACTGTGGGAAATGTAACACCAATACCTACATTAGATACTTGTGTGTATAATAACAATGCAGATGTACCAGTTGGAACTTCATAAAGTTTTTGCAGACCTGGTGCAACAGGAACTGCAATGGATACAAATTTATTGACTGGTGCGATTGCCATATTATCTCAATGCTAATATCAGTGGTGTTAGTTGTGCTTGGATTGCTCTATTAAAGTCTCTTCCTCGAATAGTTGATGTTGTTTGATCAATTGTCAATCCATCACCGATTCTAAAATTACCTTTTTGGTCAGTACTTGTAAATGGAACTTGACCTCCATTTATAGCAATAACTTCATTTTCAGGTATGGGTTTACCACCTTGGAATGGGTTCGATGTATTTATGTCTGTACCAGCACCGATATATTCAAATGAATGTGAACTCGTAATGATACGACTTAATCTAACATATTTTACTTTCGTTTGATCAAAAATAGGATATGGTATAAATTCATTAAAAGTTACAGTTGTAATTCCTGTGACTGCTGCAGTTTCTGTTGCCTCACTGATTGTAAATAAAATTGGGTCAAAATTGACTTCTGCAGTCGCACTACCTCCACCCGAAATAGCAACATTTAATGCTTGTGTGGGTAAATAGTTTCTTCCACTATTAATAATATCAATAGATGTAATTGTTCCAGCAGCACTTACATTTGCTGAGAATTCAGGTAAAATATTTTCAGGACCTAATGGTGTTGGTAAATTAAAATTATTAGGATCTTCCACAGTAATGACTGGAGGAGCACCAGCAGAATAATCACCTGGATTTCCACCATTTGTTATTTTAAGAGACCTTATTACTTGAAGTGGTTGATCTACAATTGCAGTTGAAGGTGTATCATCATAATCATTCATGTCTAAAACGAAGTAAGCACCTTGACCATCAAATGGAACTCGAATAGAATTTGTTATATCTGTTGTTCCTGCCGAAACAATAGTGTCAACTTGTGCATCAGTCGCACCTGAAGTTGTACCCGTGAATTCAATATCCCCAAATCCATCTGCTTTAAGACCAATATTACCAAATGATGAATTAGAGTTTGTTAGATCACATTGTCCACCAGATGATACTGCAATACCAACATCACATCCAATAGTGAATATAGAAACTAATTGTGCATATCCATTATTTGAAATTGAAACACCTACACCTGCCTCATTATATTGTGTATATGCGTCACAAACCATTGATTTAAGATCTTGACCTAAATTATTAGTTCCTGAAAAAGCAGCATCTGCATTATCACCATTTATTTTCATTCCAATACTACCAGTCATAAAGTTTGTACAATTTCGAATATATGGTGATTTCCATCTACCAGCAGAACCTTCATTTGCAGGACCAAGAGCTGTGTAACCTGATACTGCCTGAAAATCTGTTCCAGCGTCTATATTTGCTTGAGTTGGTGGAAATGCAACACCACCACAGTTTGGATGATCTGTTAGAATAGTTGCACCAGCAAAACTAAGATTTTCAACTAAACATCCTCTTCTAACATGAATTACATCTTTATCTGTATTTTGTGGAACTATTGTAACTAATCTTAAATCCTCACCAGTAATAGCAACATCAGTTCTTAATCCTATAGGGTTATTTTCAATATAAACTCCAGACCTTACCTTAATTGTATCTCCTTCTTGTGCAATAGCAGCTGCAGCAGCGATTGTAAACTTGGCATCACCTTCTAATAATCCACTATTTGTATCCATTCCATTTTTTGTCACCCATAATGTTCTCTTTGTTTGAACACCAGATGGTCTCCATGATACACCTGCTCCAACAGATGCTAGACGATAATCAGTTTGTGCAACTCCGACACCAGTATTATCATTAACATCAAGTAAAAAAGCATCTAATTCTAAATTACCTTCAACTTTAGCATTCTGACCTACATATAAATTTTTATCAATTCCAACGCCACCATCAATAACAACAGCACCAGTTGATGTGCTAGTTGCTTGTGTAGTATCATCTACGTCTAAACGACCAGCAATTACAGTATTTTCACCAATATTTAAATTTTTTGCAATACCAACACCACCATCAATAACAGCAGCTCCAGAACTTATACTTGCTGATTGAGTCGTGGAATCTACATCTAAACGACCAGCAATTACTCCTGATCCTCCAACAACTAAGTTGTTACCAGCAGTTATATTTTCACCAGCATTTACATTTTTTTCAACACCTACTCCACCTTGAACAACTAAAGCACCAGTATCTTTATCTGCACTCTGAGTTGCTGAATTGACTACTGCGGTTGTTCCAACAATTAAATTTTTTGCTATACCTACTCCCCCATCCATTTGAACAGAAGCATTGGTAGTTGATGTTGCCTCGCTTGTGTCATTAAATGTTGTAACACCATCAACGTCTAATGATCCATTTAAAGTTGTAACACCATCAACATTTAATGCAGAATCAAAATCAACATCACCAGTTGCATGTACAGTTCCAGTGATATCTAATTGAGAAGATGGACTATTATTGTTAATACCAACTCTTGACATTCTATAAATGTCATTTCCAGCAAATCCCCAAAAATCTTGTGATTGTATATCAGCGATAGTAGTCGGATTAGACGAATTTGGAACAGCAGTTATATTATCTGTGCCAGTTCCATTACTATTAACTTGTGTGAAATTAAGGTGTGAAAATAATTGTGAAGCTCCTCCAAGAGGTAAATCAGTTCCATTTTCCTGAACTCTTATACCATCTAAATTTTGAGGTGATACTGCATTCCATCGTATACCATTCGCATCTCTTTGTAGATAATAACCATTAATTCCAGGTGAACCTGCAGAATCATATATGTTTCTATCAATATGAATACTACCATCAAAATCTGCTTTTAATACACCGTGAGTGGAATTATCAATTCCAAAATCACCTGGACTTATCGTTCCAACTCCTAAAGTTCCAAGACCAGTGACTACAAGAGATGAATCTCCCTGATTAATTTGAAATCTTTGTGAAGGTTGAGTATTTGCAACACCAACTCTGCTCGCATCAGTAACGACAAAATAATCATTTCCTACTTCAAGTAATGCATCAGGTTGTGTAGTTCCTATACCAACTCGACCTCCTACTTGACCATCAGAATCTGACGTAGTTGATATTGCAACAAATACTGTGCCAGCAGAACCAACATTAAGTCTTTGATAAACTGTAAGATAGTCCATATCCACTGGACCATAAAATGTCGAAAATCCAGTTACGTTAAAATTATTCTTGATAGAAACACTTTGAAGTTCTAAATCAGAATCAAAAACTACATCATCACTTGATATATCCGCATATAATTTTCCATAAACATATACATCATTTGTAAATTCAGTTACTTGACTGAATTGATTATTATCTTTTTCCTCATAATTTGGACTAGGTACTGGTCCATCCTTAAAACCAGTCATTATTAAAATCCTCCAGTGAATGCACTTTGAATAACATCACTACCAACTTTTGTACCTCTGAACACAAGTCCACCAAAAGTTACATTTCTTGGAGCTAAATTTCCTGTTAAGGCATTTGTAGATAAGTTAGGAGTATCGAAAAATATACTACTACTTCCTTTTACAACTACATTTTTCTTAGATTCTAATCTTAAAAGATCATCAGCGTCTACTATTATATTTTTTCCTTTTATTTTAACATCTCCATTTTTCATTGCAGTTATTGTTACATCTCCACCTTTACCAATAATATTTACACAAGCTCCACCATTTTTTGTAACACCACCTGTTATAGACACGCAATCATCATTAAAAAGATTAAACTGTCCATCCTCAGATAAACTAATATGATTTGTTGTATTATTCTTTTCTGCTATTAAAGACCATATAGTACCTCCACCATAACCATACTCAGGATTTGCAGAATCAATTCTACAGTGAGGTCCTAATGAAATGTGATTTCTTTGTGCCCAGTTTTGTAAATCTTCAGGTCTTGCCATTTAAATATCTCCTGTTTTAATATTTATTACGAGAATGTTAACTCTGTCCAAGTTCTAACAGAAGAAGTGCCATTCACATCATTATTTTGATGGTTGAAAGCATCGACACGATAATAATAACCAGTTGGAACCCAGAATACAGATGTTACCCAAACATTATTTGCATTTGCTGAACCATTATCACGAGCAAGGAATACTTCTGCATAAGCATTTGTCGCTGCACCAATCTTTGATATAGTATAATTTGACCAAGTAGGAACCCTTGTTGTTGTAATTACATACATCAATTCACCTGTTGTATTTTGATAATCCGTTCCTAATGCTCTTGATGGATTAGATACGTTTGCTGTTGTTAATGATCCAGTCGCACCTTTCTCACCAACTTCACCTTTTGTTCCAAGTTCTCCCTTCTGACCTGTAGAACCTTTATCTCCTACACCTATCTCACCTTTTTCTCCTTTTTGTCCTACACCTACCTCACCTTTTTCTCCTTTCTGACCTACCTCACCCTTTACACCTTTTGCTAATACATCTCCTTTTTCACCTTTATTACCTTGAGCTTCTACCGAACCTTTTTCTCCTTTTTGTCCCTTTTCTCCTTTTTGTCCTTGACTACCAGTTAGACCAGTAGGTCCTTGAGGACCTTCAACACCAGGTTCTCCTTTTGCACCAGGATCTGGTATTCTTTTCCAAGCATATCCAGTCCAAGTCCAACTTGATGTTCCATCTGAATGAACATCATTTATATTTGGTGAATTAGGAAAATTAATAGCCATATCAATATTTATCAGTAACCTGGGTATCCTGATCCTCCCCCATTCGCTCCCGAAGACCCGCCACCACTAGAATTGTTATTATTAGGAGGAGTGTAACTCTGTCCAGTCTCTTGTTGACTTGATGTATCAGTTGTTCCAGTCTGAGGAGTAGAACTTGTTGTAGTTTGACTTGATGAAGTGGTGTTGGAAACATTTGTCGGTACGGTTGTGGAAACATTAGAAATTACAACATTTGAAGCTCTACTTTCAGATGGTGTATCATATATTATAGCATGTGGAGAAGTAGTGTGTGCTGCACCTACCATTTTAACTCCTGTAGTGGGATGTACATGAAAAGGTCCATAATATGGATCACCATTCACAAATCCTACTATCCCATCACGGGGTGTTATACAATCAATTACTTGTTTAATTTCACCTTGATATTGTGGTCTAGGTGATATCTGTGGTTTTAGTATTGCACCAAATCCTGTTGTAGTTTGAATTAATAATTCTGGTAGATTAGTAATAGGTATAACATCTGTATTTTCAGAATTAGAGGGGATAACATTTAATATTTTACCATTATCGTCTAAGAAAAATACATATTCATTTCCTACATTGTCAGTAATAACATCATTTGGATCATAACTTTCACCCGAATCTACAACTACCACATGGTCAATAGTATAAGAATCATTACTATTTTCCTCAATAACTGGATAATTTTCACCAGGTGTCACTACAATAACATCTGTAACTTGTCCAAACGTTGGTGATTCTTGATCATAATCAATTATTGCTCTTGCATTCGCACCATAACCATTATCACAAGCATCTTTGATTTCTACCAATGGAGGAACGGTATATCCTTCGCCTGGATTAGTTATTTTAATACCAATGATGCTTCCAGTTTGTTGAGCAAGAGAATCACCAACTATTGATCCAACAATTGATTCTGCTGCAGCATTCTTTCCATCACCACCAAAAAGATTTACACTTATTTTTTTACAATCTAATGGAGGTCCAGTATAACACTCTCCTAAAACGCTACTAAATCCTTGCGTGCTTACGTTTGGATTTAAAAAGTCAAATTCACCAAGCAATGATCCTGCTATGCCACCTGGTGCACCTGCTGCTTCCTGTATTGCGAGAGCAGCATTTGCTATTTCCATAATTGTCCCGCCAGCAATGCCTGGTATATTTTTCGCACCTTTTCCTAGTGTCCATATATTTGTCTCAACTGGAGTACTATCATTAGTTACACATTTAATAACTTCTTGTATACCTATTAATCCTTCTGCTTTACTTCTTAAATCATTTACTAAATTAAATCCACCTAAAATACTACCAACACCTGATAACTCAGGTCCTAATGCATCATTTATTCCATTTACTATTTTATTAAATAATGCTCCAACAAATTGATCTGCTATGCAGGGTGTAAAACTAACAACATTATCAAGAAAACTAGTTAACAATGAAGTAACATCAGGTAGCATATTATTTGCAACTGCTTCTAAAACACAGGGTAATTTTTTTTGTAAAGATGCAACAGCAGGAACCATCGCAGTTTGTGCTGCTGTTCCTGCCTTTTTAGCAATAGCTGAATTTTGTGTAGCTAACAATGTAAGACTGTAAACTTCATTATATTTTTGATGCAAACCAGAATTTAATTGTGGGATAAGAGAATTGGTAGCAGATTTTGTTAAATCACCTGTGAGTTGATTAGACACAGCAGTTATTTTTTTTGATGCCTCTGATATAATTTTACTTCTTTGTTGAGGTGTTGCATCTGCAACATCTTTGACCGCATTTTCTAAATCATTACTAATTTCTTCAGATGCAGGAGTTCCTGCAAATGATACATTCTGACCGACTGCTTTTGAAACTGTCCTTTCATTTTTTTCATATCCTATTATTCTTCCACGACGATTCTTTATAGGTTTTCCTTTTTCATTTAATTTTTTTTCTAATTTTTTATCTACTATTCTAGGAGACTTTTGTGAACTTTCACCAGAAGCATCACCTGTTTCATCTGAAACTAAAAGTTTTCCCTCTGGTTTAACTTCATCAGTATATCCAGTAAAGGGAACAAATGGTGATTCTCCTTGATTTATTACATACTTTGAATTTCCTATAACACCAAATATCACAGGTTGTTGTGCATCATCACCATCTAAAAAGAAACCAACTACAACATCACCAGGTGCTAATTTAATTGGTTTAAAATTTCCTGCCTTACCTGATCCAAGTTGAGGTGATAATATAACTTGTGCCCAAGGTAAATCATCATCAGATAGTTCTGTAGTATTTTGAGGATGATACCCCATAATACGAACTTTAACACGATTTCCCCATGCTTCTGGTCTTTGTCTGTACTGCAATAACCAAGACTTTTTACCAGGAACTTGACCAATCCACCATCTAAATCCGTCTCTTCCTAAAAAATTACTTTTTAATAGATTATTTTCAATCATTTATCTCTTTTCCCAAAAGTATCTCTAACAAGTCTCAATTTAGTAAATGAACCTTTGTTTTCATAATAATGTACCAATTCTTTTATCATATATAGACCACTTTGTTCATCATCTGATACTTTATTCTCATCTACTGTTACTTTAGCAAATTTACATTTAATAACATCTCCAGCTGATAATAAAGTATTTAAAGGTATTGTCATAACAAGTTGTTGAGTGAATAAAATATTGTATCTCATCATTGATTGGGAATGATATTCCATAGGATCTGCATTTTGTTTCAATGAATTTTTATCTTTCTTCTCAATAGTTCCAAAATCTAATACACCTGTCATAAACCTACTTGGAACATTACCAAGACTTTTTCCACTTTTATCTACAGGAGGTAAATTAATTTCAAAATCTGAACCAAGATTTTCTACTTTTTTTGAATAATCTGATACTCTAAAAATACCTTGTTGAGGACTTGTAAATGTAGAGTCAACAGGATTATAATACATTCTATAAGTGCAATAGGCACCTCTTTCAAGATTATTAATTAAGTTTTGATTTTTATTTGTTGCGTAATCCAGAATTTTAAAATCTTTATTAGGATCTTCACTATCAACAACTTTAGGTGAGTAAATATATTCTTGTGAAGAAGGTTCTGTTGATATTAGATTATCAATTGATTTAAAATTAAATCCTTCTTTTGTTTCAAAGAAAAAATATCCAGCAGTTGAACTATTACCTGCCACTGTACCAGGAACTGATTTAGACGCTAACCAAGTTAAAATTGTGAATGGTTTTTTCATATTTCCAATAAATCCATATGGATTTTCAGTTTTATCAACGTTTAATTCTTTTTCTGATAAAAGATATTGTTTAACTATATCTCTAACACTATCTGAAATAGGTTGAGAAGATGGAAATTTTTTACCAACTCTTGATGTTTCATTCGTTATTGCTTCTCTTGATACTAAATTTAAAGTAAAAATTTCTTTTTCTGGATCAATTATTACATCAGTAATTGATGCAACATAAAACTCATTTCCTAAATTAGTACTAAACTCTAAATCTAAATTATTTTCTGAATTTGAAGCTATCTTGATATCTACTTTTTCTCCACCTCTTAATGGAAGTCCGTTATACAATGAAGAAAAACCACCATCCCCATCTGGAATAGTGTTTCCTGTGTTAGTTACTAACACTTGTGCTGTGACCATTGGGGAAAATAAATTTTCAAAGTAACTGAAAGTTATCACACCACCTTTTATATCAGCGGATTGAGATCCATCTGCTGACGTAATTTCAAATCTTTCATATAAGCTTCTATCTATTGCTGACATTATGTGTACTTAAGAGAACTAACACTTTGTAAATCAAGTAACATTTTATCACTTGATTGTTTTATAATCATTGGGAAAGATGATTTTTGCCCACCATTCATAACTGAGGGTTGACCTTGATTTATTGGTTTTTCAACAATCATAATAACATTCTTTTTCTTCTTTGTACTAGGTATTTTCATTTCTTTTCTTCTTACAGGTATAATACCCATGCTTTTATTTTCATCTCTCTTAAAATTATTTTGACTTATATTTGTTTTTTCAGGTTTACCAGCAACTAAATCTGAAGTATCAATAGAAGATAGAGGAGGTGGTTCAGATACAGGTGCAGGTGAAACATTACCAGGATCTAAGGTTGATATTAATTTTTCGGAATCATTAAATACACCTTTTACACCTTCTAATTCTGATTCATCTTCTTCATCATTTTGAGAGATTAATTCATCGTTTGGAATAATTGTACCACTTTGTTCAGGTACAAATAATTCTAAACCTCTTTCACCAACTGTATAGGGTTTACCTTTTTCAACATCACCACCCTCTGCTCTTGGTTCAACATCAGGAGTCTGTGTTTCTACTATTATGTTTTCTTGTTCAGCAGCTACTTGCTGACGTTCATTTGCCTCTCTATCACCTGGTTGAGGTGCTAAAACAGTTTCTACTTTTTTATTTTGAGTTTCTTTTCTATTATTTTTCTCAATTTGATCAGCATATGCACCTGCCTGACTTATATTTTCATCATTAACAAAATCTGATATTGATACTCTAAAATCTTGATCTAATTTTGATAAGCTTGAGTTTGTTTTTTCAGTTGCTTCTTGAACCTTTTTCCTTTGACCACCAAAGTCCATTCTAGAAAAAGTGTTTAATAAACTTACTATTGGTGCACTAATCGCTTTAAAAAATGTCCCAAGACCATCAAGAAATCCACTTAAAACTCCTACAACTCTTTTTATTAACCTAAATAATCCTTCAAATTTTTTCAATATCATTGGAAGATTAATAAGTGCCCAACCTAAAAGAACAACTCCTAAGAAATCAAGTATTCTTCCTAAAAATCCTCTTGTGCTTCTTTGTATTAAATTACCTTGTTTTCTTGTAGTACCCGTGATTGATGATGATTCTAATTCATCCTCTCTATCTTTTCTTCTTACATTCTCTCTTCTTTTTGCAAAGAATTCACCATCTTTTCTTATTAATGTACTTTTAAATAAATTTTGTTCTCTTGTTTGTTTTAATATCTCTTGTGATTTTTGCCTTGCACCCGATATTCCTTTTGAAAAAGAATTAAAACTATTTCGAATTGAATTAATACTTATTGAAGATTTTCTTAATGAATCCCTACGTGAATTAATAGACATATTTTACACTCCGTAGGTAGCAGTTGCAAATAACGTATGAGGGTTATTATTATCAAATGAAATTGAAGGAATTTGCGTTCCAGAATCAGGTGATCTATCCATAGAAATTTGTGGAGTATTATTTGCTCCAGACAATGCTGGAATATTAATAATTGATGGTTCACCTTCTCTCGTATCAGAAATATTCATTGCCTTTTGTTCATTATTATTTTCAACTGGAGTAACACCTGCTATTTTTTTATTAAATTCTTCTTCATTGTAAAAATCTTTATATGTTAACTCTGGCAATTCGGGCTCAGATTTTTTACCAAATCCAAATAAACTTTGAATACCTCTGAATAAACCTTTCATTGCTTGCTCACCAATTAATCCACCGATAAGTCCACCAATGAATGCACCTGGTATTGCACCGATTCCTCCAAAGAATGCACCAATCGCTGCTCCAAGTGAGGCACCAATTTTAGCACCAGCAGCAAATCCAGCAGCTGCAGCTAATGCACCTCCAATTCCCTCACCACTTGCCAAATTAAAAATAAAGGTTAAAAATGGACCACCAATTTTTCCTAATATTTTACCAGCACCACTTTTTAGGAATGACATTATACCTTTTTTTGCACCAGTTTTTGCTACAGTTGGTGCTAATTTTTTTGTTATAGTTCTACCACCCTCTACTGCTGGTTTTTGTCCAAAAAATCCTCTTATCTTATCAACACTTCTACCAAAAAATCCTTTTGCTTTGACTGCATCATCGGCACCTTCTATAACTAATCTCTGTTTACCATCAACTAGTTTTCTTACAAATTTTGGTTCTTTAACTAATTCCTTATTAATTACCCTTGGTTCTTTTAATTGTCTTAATCCTTCTGCACCACCAGTTACTCCAGCACCACCGAGAGCACCACCTAATAGTCCAGCACCAGCACCACCGACAGCACCACCAATACCACTACCAATTGCTTGTCCAACAACGAGTCCTAATAATCTTTTTACACCACCTAATGCTAGTTTTAGTATTCCACCAAATGCAACTCTTGCAACTGTTCCTACAAATCTAGCAAGTAAATTAATAGTTACACCTATTCCTATTTGTAATGCAGTTATTGTTCCCCCAATTAAAAGTAACCCTTTTGTAAATTTTGATTTTAATTCATTTATTTTTTCTGTATTTCCTTCTGATAGAGCTTGTAATAAATCTATTCCTGTAGATGTTAACCATCCACCTGCAAGTATGAGGAAAAAGTCTTGAAGTCTCCCTAAAATTCCTCTAGTCTTTGCAGCAACTCTCCTTAATGGTGAGGTTAACGCAAATTGTATTTTTCTTTCTAACGCACTTTCCTTACCCTCTCTCAACCCTTGCTCTGCTAATATTCTCTCTCTATTTTGTTTTGCTGCCTCTCTTTGTTTTTCTAATCTTTCATTAAGTGCTAAATTTTCTTTAATACCATTTAAAGAAAAATTCAATGAAGCAATTTGTGTAGAAACTGATTGTAATTGTCTTGATATACTTGTTAAAGTTAATGAATTTTGACTTAATAAGTTTGTAGTAATTGGATCTGGTTTTGCTTGAACTGATTCTTGACGCTGAACTGGTCTAAAAACACTAGAAGATATCGACCTTCTTACGGCTCTTATTCCTCCTGCAATTGGTGATCCAAATTCATCCATTTGATTCTTGTTGTGCTTTTAAATTTTCCTCTTCGATATGTTGTTGGAGAAGTGAAACATAGATTTCTCTCTCCCACGGTATCATATTTTCAAGTTCAGTTAAACTATATTTATGGTGCTGTATCATAGCAAAATTTAGTTTATAGTATGACACAAGATCTTCATGTGCCATACTTATCCGAAAAAATTCTGCAGCCCCTCTAATACTATTTCACTTTCAATCTTTGTATTTGGATTAGTAACTTTAACTGTATGAGATAATTTAGGCATCGTATCAAAAAACTTTTCAATCTCTTTGAATTGAGAGGAATTTAATTGTTCAATAAACTCCATAAGTTCTTTTTTTGTACAATCCTCTTGTGTCCAAGATTCCTCTTCAGAATAAACTTGATCCACACAAGATGCAATAAGTTCAAAAGTATCATCAACCTTCATATCATCCATAGTAAAATTACTTTTAATGAATTCTGATAATGAAGGATATCTCATTCTAAGTGTAAATTGGTCATCCAATTTAATATCAGGACTATGTTCATCAGACTTTTTAACTTGAATTGAATCAATGTTAATAGACATCGGAACTTGTGTTTTTTCATCATCTGGGCAAGTTACCATCACTTCAATATCCTCTCCAACTGATTTTCCACGAATATTTAAAAACAAATATTCAATGTCGAATGTTGAAAGTTTCTCAACCTTAATACCTCTTGATAAAATACAAGATGCTATAATATTTTTAACAGCATTTGCAATTTGTTTTTGATCTTGAGATTCTAATGCAATAATAAGAATTTTTTCTTCTTTTACAAGAAAAGGTCTATATTTAATTTTTTTATTTGACGACGGTAAAACCAACTCATACGTTGGTGTCGAAATTTTTGGTAAAGGCATAATATTCTGAGCACTTCAGTGTGATTATTTATAGTGGTTTATGAAATCGTTAATCCACTACCACCTAACGCCTGGCCAGCGACATTTGGTGGATTTACTGTTCCTGTAATACCTGAAGTCATTATTTGTACATTACCTGAATTATTCATTATCCCTTGTTGATTTCCATAAAGTCGATTTAATTCACTGTTTGTGATTGAGCTTAATTTACCTGAGTTAGCATCGTATGTATTTCCCCTACCAAAAATATTATTATATGCTTTTAATAAATCCCTTATGAGTGAAGTTGATTCTCCACAAATATATCGATCATAACTAAATGCTACAGATGCCTTTAATACCGTGGATCCTTGATATGATACTCTAGTAGAATTAAGTGATAATGGAAATAATCCTATAAATTTATATTCTAGAAATCTATTATAATCTCTTTCAAATTTAACAATCCTTGTTTCATTAGATTTATATTCTGAAGGATAATTTAATTGAAAATGATAACTATCATTTGCTGGATCTGGAATTGCACCAGTAATATACTCCATCCAATGTTCAATAAATTTTAATGAAGTGTAATCATTATCAACGTAAAATTCTAAATTTATCTGTGTAAAATTTCTTGTATGTGCAAATCTCTCAATTACACCCTGAAAATCACCAGCAACATTTACAGCTGCCATTGCACTACCTGGTAAAACCGCATCACTTACTAGTAGTCCTGCATCTTCTGCAACGAAACGATCATTGATGCCCTTTCTTCTTAAATATGATCTTAAATCACTTATTGGCAATGCAAATTTGACCAGATAATGTGAACTCTGGGCAACATTTTGCATTCTTGGTAAATATTCTGATATTCTTCTCGGTCTTGGTGCTGGCACTCTAAATACAACTATAGTATAGTTATTTAGATGGCTTACAAGGGAAAATACTATCCATCATTTCCTCGAAAGTATAAAGGTGATCCCACTAATATCATCTATAGGTCATTGTGGGAAAGAAAGTTTATGGTGTATTGTGATAAGAATACTAAGATTCTTGAGTGGGGTAGTGAAGAAATTGCTCTTCCATATATCTCACCTCACGATAGTCGTGTTCATCGCTACTTTCCAGATTTTTATATAAAGGTACAGGAAAATACAGGTAAAATAAAAAGATACCTTATTGAGGTAAAACCTCTAAAACAAACAACAAAACCAAAAAAACCGAAAAGACAAACTAAGGGTTATATCCGTGAAGCATTTGAATATGCAAGAAATCAAGCAAAGTGGAAAGCAGCAAGAGAGTATTGTGCTGATCGAATGTGGGAATTTAAAGTAATTACAGAAAAAGAGTTAGACATATGAGTCGTATAGATCCTATAATGAAAAGATTTATCGGTAATGAAAGTGCTGATGATTTAGCAACAGATATACTCGAAGTATTGACTGAAGGGAGTAGTGTTCCTGAAGCAGGTAACTTTTATGTTTTTGTATATCAAGCAAAAACACCTGGCATCGTTTATGATTCACACCCACTTGTTGCTGTGACTGATGTTTTTTCTTGGGGTTTTAAAGGATTAAACTATCACTGGGGTGAAATGAGACAATATACCTTTCCAGAAGTAGTCGGTGGACTGTATCAAGTAGATGAAATGGAACTAAGAGATTTAAGAACTTTACCTTTTGTCAAAATCCTACTAAATAGTTGATATAACAAAAAAATAAAGATTAATAATGGCAATGTTTCAGGGAGGATATAGTAACTTTGCAGCAAAAAGAGCTGCAAGGCATGGTAGAAGAACGCCTGGAACAAGCACTCCTACACAAACAGTTCCTCCAACAGAAAATAAACAAGTAGAAAATACAAATACTAAAAAACGATTATCAAATCCAAATAGAATGCTAAAAGGTCATCCTCCGCAGATGGCATATCCTTCAGCGAAAGGTCTTCAAGAAATAACTGGTGATTCATTTTTAATCAAATGTTTTAAATATGTTCCCCCAAAGACAGATATATCATTAGAATATGAAACAAGACAGACAGATAAAGCAGGAGTATATAATGGACTTCAACATAATGTTGGTGATATAGCAATGAATGCCCCCAATGATAATGGTATACGTACAGCAAAACAATTTCCAGTAAAGGGTAGTGCACGATTACAAAATTTTGGGGGGAGTGATGCAATAAAATTTGGAAGAGATGCTGAAGGGAGAAAACATCAACCACTTTATTATGTTGAATTACCCATACCTCAAGATGTAAATGATTCGAATACTGTGACTTGGAGTGATGATAGTATGAACATATTTCAACTTGCAGGTTTATCCGCAGTCAATAGTTTTCTCAAAAATCCTGGTCAAAGTTTTGAAGAAGCATTAGATTTAGTAAGGGCGGGTATCCCTGATTCAATGTTCAGTGGAAATTTAAAAAATCAATTAACTGCAATTATTTCGGGAAAAGCAATAGATGCTTTAGGCAACAATATTAACACAAATAGTGTATTAGGAAGAGCTGAGGGAACTATATTAAATTCTAATCTAGAATTACTCTTCAATGGAGTTAATTTACGCACGTTTCCATTTAGTATTAACTTTAGTCCTAGAAATGCAGAGGAATCTAAAATGGTGAAATATATTATTCGTGCCTTTAAAAGTTCGATGGCAGCTAAAAAAGGAACTGAAGAGGTAGGACAAGGAGGAGCATTTTTAAGAGCACCAGATGTTTTTCATCTTGAGTATAGACATCAAAATAGAACTCATCCATTTTTAAATAGTTTTAAGCATTGTGCGTTAACAGGTATGACTGTTAATTACACTCAAGCAGGAACTTATGCATCATATTATGACGGAACACCAGTTAATCTTAGAATGAACCTTACGTTCAAAGAACTTAATCCAATCTACCATGAGGATTATGATTTTGATGAAAATATGAGAGGAGTTGGATTCTAATGGGATATTTTAGAGAATTACCAAACATATATTATCAATCACCACTTTCAAATAAAATTTCATCTAGTGATTTAATATTAGTAAAAAATATTTTTCGTAGAGTTAAATTTTTTAATTATCTCTCTGATAATGCGACTTTGTTCAACAAATATGTTATTAATGATGGTGATAGACCAGATACAATCGCTGAAAGTTTATATGGAAGTTCAAGATATGATTTTGTAGTCGTTCTTGTTGCGGGTATAACAAATATAACTCAACAATGGCCAGTACAAGATTATCAAATATACGATATTGCTCTTGAAAAATATGGAACAGAGACATTAATGAATGAAACACATCATTATGAAACATTTGAAATCAAGGATAGTATGGGACATCAAATTTTACCACCTAATCTAATCGTAGATGTAGATTTTAAAATTGATGGAAGTTCTTTAAGATATCCAACAAATCGATTTACTTTAATTTCTGAAGCGGGTAATAATCAACTTGATGATAAAAATGAATATACCGTTGCAACTGATAATATCGCAAGACCAGTTACTAATTATGAATATGAAATAAATGAAAACGAAAAACTTCGAAAAATAGATACGTTAAGAAAAGAATATTTACAGGTGTTTTTAAACGATTTAAGAGATGTTGTTAGTTATGATAAGAATTCACGTTACATAACTAGATCACTTGCACAAGCTGATGTAAACTTAGTGGTATAAAAAAAGGGGTCTTTTGACCCCTTTATTATTTGAATAATAAATTAATCCAAGCTGCTATTACTAATAAAGTTAGACAGATTTGATTATATTTCATTACTCCTCTGCGAGTTTTGCGAAGTATGATAATGCATCATCGTCATC
>Ga0066840_10000040_pt1 | contig 18827 bp, 14 predicted proteins | sample ETNtaG_32_FD_67281 | JGI IMG/M metagenome (GOLD analysis project Ga0066840, IMG submission 67281) | Marine microbial and viral communities from oxygen minimum zone, Eastern Pacific Ocean - ETNP201302PF84A | ecosystem: Environmental > Aquatic > Marine > Oceanic | place: Pacific Ocean: Eastern... | reverse complement strand
TTAAGTAATGTTGAAAATATAGAAAGCAGAGATTATTATAAAACCATAATAGATCTTGCTGAAAAAAAACCTAACGAAGAGGTTTGTGGTTTTGTGTATCTTGATAGATTACTAAATCCTTGTGTTACGGAGGAAGTAAACCAAAGTAATGACAAGGTAAATTCTTTTTCTATATCTGCATCTAGATTTTTAGAAGTAGATAACATTATAGGTATATACCATAGCCATGTTAATGAAAGTGCTAAACCGTCCGAGCTTGATTTAATTAATTCTGAAGAAATTGGCTTACCTTTTCTTATATATAGTAATAAGGATAAGGACTTTTGGTTAAATTACCCAGAGTCATACGAGCCTCCAAAATTAAACGGAAGACCTTTTGTGAGAGGGTTTTACCAATGTTTTACTTTAATAAAAGATTACTTTGAGATAGAGCTTGGGGATAAAGATGATTACTGTAGTTATAATTACTGGCCAGACCTTGTTGGGGCAAAAGCTAATAAATATTTACTTGGGATATTAAATAAAAAATATACAAGAATTAAAGATGGCAGTATTAAAAAACATGATATATTAATATTTGAAACTAAAGATCCTACTGTGCATGTGGGTATGTATAGGGGGCAGAATGAGTTTTATCATCATCCGTCTTGGAGGTTCTCTAGTTTGGATGACTTTACTGAAAGATGGCAAAAGAGAGTTAAATATGTGTTTAGGCATAATTCTTTAGTGTAATTGTATACTAGGTAAAAGGATGAAAAATGTAAGGTTACATGGAAAGTTAGGTAAACGATTTGTTAAATCGGCTGACTTTGATGTGTCTACCCCTATTGAGGCTATGTCAGCCTTAATGGCAAACTACCCAGATATAAGATATTATTTAGCTAAAAAAGAGCAGGAGGGTGTTCAATACGGAATTAAAAGTAGGAAAACTGGTCAGTTCTTGGGTAGCGATGAATTAAATATGGTTATGGAGGGTGGCCTTGATATTGTGCCCGCGCCTGCTGGAGGAGGATTAGCCGCAATGGCTATGAGTTTAGTTACAACTTTAATTAGTGGTTTTATACAGAACCAAATAGATAAGGGGTTGAAACAGGATGATACTGTACTTACAATGCAGAGCAATTCCTTTATATTTAAAGGCAAAGAAAATAGATACGAGCAGGGTACAACGGTTCCATTGGGATATGGAAGGATGCTTGTAGGATCTAGTGTTGTATCAAACTCTATTAATAATTACGATTTGAATGCTGAAACTGGGGGGATTTATACTCTTGAGGTCGGGGCCTACACTATGTTACCTAATTACGCTCCTTGGGATAAATTTTATGATGAAGACTTAGGTCCCCTAAAATCAAGTGCATTGAGATCAGTTGCTGAGGGTTATTCTGAAATGGCTGTATCTAACCCTGACTATAAAGCATTGAAGAAAACTTTGAGCGGTACAAAGTTTGGATCAAATGACGGTATATATGGCTCAGAAGTAATTACTGATGGTCATGAATATAGTAAGAAAATAGGTGGGGGATTTTTTGGAAGCTTAAGTTATAAGGTTATATATAATCAATCCGTGGCGGAGGCATTTTTAACAAACTATAGTACTAATGGAAATTTTACACCAGCACAAATGCTGTCAACATATCCAGATCAAGATTTAGCAAGAATCCCACCAGAGGAAAAGGCTAAACTTGGAAGGATGAGGATATTTAATTACTCGGGGTATCAAACAAGGCTAAGGGAGCTTGTTCAGAAACATTATGACTTGCCAAATTGGAACGGACCAATGGATACGGTCACCCAAGAGTATGTAGAGGAAAAGCATTTAAGGAGATCTGGTTTTGCTATATTGCAAAGCAGGCCTAGACCTGAAACTATAGATCCAAATGTTGAGCCAAGGAGATACTGGCCCATAGGCTTTAGTAATGGTGAAATAATAGAACCAGGGGGTAGTTTTGGATACGGAGATGCCTTAACGGTTGGCTCTAGATATAAGTCTGGAAGTAAGGCGGGGGGTCTGGGTTGGCACAAATTTGAATCTGTATCTGTATCAAAAGCTGTAGACTTAATATGCGAGGGACCTATACAGGGGTTTTGTGATCCAGATGGTAATTATTTAGAATTTAAAGATACTAAGTCGGCTACAAATATAAATACCGAAGTTACATCTGATGATGATTATTTAAGGGGAGTATTTCTTAATGATTATCCGATTAAAGAGGTTAAAGAAATAAGCTCAACACAAAGGCAGGCGGTTTATAATGTAAATGAGTTTGATATAGATGTATCCAGGAATCCTGAAGGAGAGATAGGTGCAAATGACCAAGCTTTATTGGAGAGTAAGTATCAATTTGTCTCTGAGACAAAACAGGTTGGAGGCAGGCTTTTTGGGCCACATACATTAAATGCCGAAGATGCTGCCGCAGCTGCAGGATCTGAAATTAGGCAGTGGAGCAAGAAGTCTCCTTTTTATAATAAAGGAGCATATGTAACACACTTAGAGGAGAAGTATAAATGTCTTAGGTCTACTAGTACATTGTTTAGTCCGTTGGATAATTTTATTAGAAGCCCTTTTGACATACCTCACATAGTTGTTTATAATGCAAAGCTATTGGATGGTGGTGATGGTTATATCGAGTCGGGGGATTTATATATGTCAACTAACGCTTTTGTTACTGATGAAGATGATCCATTCGCTATAGGAGAATTTATTTCAAACGCGGAGTATGAGCCTGGTAATATAGTATTTGAAAGAGCTGAGTATTTAGGTGATGATCCTTTTGGTAATGATGATGAGGCACAAGAAATAGCTAACAAAGAGCCACTTTTATTAAATATGGAGGATCCTGATTCAATGGGGGTCGATGTAGCTTATTGGGAAGCGGGCCCTAATGCTAAGAAGGTTAAAAAATATAAAGCTGGGGACGCTTATGATGTCGGTGACATTGTATTCGAGTCTCAATTAAAAGTTTTTAAAGTGAAAACGGCTATAGCTGAATGGGACGCTAGTATCTTACAGGCGGGCTCATCCTCTGGAGACGGGAAGGGTGTAGAGGTAATTACATTGGAAGATGAAGCTATGTTTGAGCAGGCATCCAGGAAAGAGCATAAGGGTTTTTTGGCTGCAATAGCATATTTAGATTCTAATGCATTTTCTCCAGTTGACGTGTCCCCTAATAATACGCAGTACTGGGTTCCTATATTTGCTGGAAATAATCCTGATTCATTTACAGATGCGGAAGGGCAACCTTTATATCATGACCCGACTGGGGCTGGGGCTACTAACCCAGATAATTTAAATCCAGTATTTAAAAAGGCTGGTGGGGATGATCTTGGCCTTACTTTTAGGCCTGAAGAGGAGTATCCTATATCGCACATAATAACAAATCAACTAGTTGACCAGGCTTTGGTTTCTATACAAATCGATTCATTGTCTTACATGTATCCAGGCGATAAAGTCGAGGTTACATATGAAGTTGGTGCATTAATGATGGCTTTACTGGGAGCTATTATTGGTGTTGGAGCAACGGCAGATATAACCTCTGAGGCTGATGAAGCGGATTTCATGTCCTATGTGGCTGCGGCTTTATGGGGCGGTCTCATTGGTTATGTAATAGGAAAAGCTTTGCAGGGTAATTCAAGTTTTAAAATAGGCACGAAAATAGAAAATTCTGGAGAAACATGGCCTAATAAATTAAAATTCAGAATTAAATACGGGAACGAAGGCTCGCCCCTATATGAAACTGATGTTTGTTTTTTTGGCGTATGCACATCCCCTTATATTAGGGATATTAAAATTTATTTCCCAGAAAACCCATTAGGTAGAACTAGAATTATTAAGGTTTGTAAAATAAGCAGAGAAAGAAATCCTGTAAAAGAGGGTGAGCAGGCTATGCGATATAGGGAGCAGGCTACTTTTTCTAGTGTCACGGAAATATCTAATGTTAAAGTCAGCTATCCAAACTCCGTTACCATAGGTACTAGGGTTAACGCTAAAGACATGCCAAGCATGCCTAAGAGAAACTATAACTTACTGCTTAAAAAAGTAAAAGTACCGAACAATTATGACCCAGTACAAAAGGTTTACGGAGAAATGTGGGATGGCCAATTTGCTTCAGAATTAAAATGGACTGACAATCCAGCTTGGTGTTTGTATGATTTAATATCAAATAACTCATATGGGCTGGGTAGGTATGGTATGGATGTGAATTATATAGATAAATGGACATTCTATAGGGCTGCAAAATATTGTGATGAAATTATACCAACTGGATACTCTCCAACTTATAAAAAAAGAGACTTTAAATCAAATGGCGGAACTGAAATATTCGTTCATAGGGACACTTACGATAGTGAGAGGCAGTTTGCTTTAGAGTTTGGCTACCCAGGTAAAAAGGTTGCTATATTTTATAAATTAATAGATGGTACGGAAAAATTTCTAACGAGAACAATAGCGGCTACATCTTCAACATTCTCTGGAGAAAATAGAAAATTTCAGATAACACTAACCGAACCCATCGGTTTTAGTTTAGGCGAAGAGAATAGCGCTCAATGCTGCGCTGAAATACACTATCCAGTACTAGAGAATAGATATAGGTTTAATGCTTTCTTAACCTCTCCTCAGAATGCTTTTAAGATGATAAATGAAATAGCTGGTATGTTTAGAGCTTTCACCTACTGGGGAGGAGGAAAGATAAACTTTTTCCTAGATGAACCAAAGGAGGCATTGCTTTTGTTTGGTAACAATAATATCAGTGATCAAGGTTTCTCTTACGGGAGTACGCCTAGGGCATCAAGAACAAATGCTATAAAAGTTAAATATTTAGATGAACACAATGCATTTAAACCCAAAATAGAATATGTTGAAGATAGGGAGAAGATAATAGATAATGGACTTTATGAAAAGTCTCTAAATTCCTTAGGGACTAGTACAAAAACTCAAGCGCACAGGGTGGCGGAATACGAAATTCAGGCTGGTAATCTAGAAACAGAAACCATAAACTTTCAAACCAGTATGCCAGGGTCTTACTTAAGGCCAGGAGATGTCATAGATGTAATCGATAATAAAAAAACTATAGGGAGGTTTGCGGGTAAGGTTTTAAATTATGATGTAAGTGGTGACGGTAAAGTTGCTTACTTGGATATAGATTTTCCAGTAAGGACACTAGTTGATGAAGATGATAGTAAAACTTTTAAAACAATAAAACTTTATAATATATCAGGTTATGATACTCTTGAAACCTTAAATGAGAAGGCTGAAGAGGGTAGGGCTATATCTGATGAAGAGATAAAGTCTATAAGAGCTGGCCACCTGGATGAGTTCGTTGTTGGCTCTATAACCAATAATGACACTAGAATAGAAATAATAAATAATCCATACTCTTATGTATCTGGTAACTTTAGTTGGGCTGAGGCTGTCAGGCATGCCAGGACACAGGGAGGCGGAATAGCTACTATAGCTAATGATGTTGATCAAAGATTTGTGCAGACAGTTTTACCTAGAGATAATAAGGCTAAAGCATGGATTGGGGGCTACTATAAAGAGCAGCCTTTCCCTGAAGAATTTGTGTGGCTTGATGCACAGGCATGTGATTTTAATAGGATAGATTACTTTAGTTGGGCTACAGGCTTCCCTAACTTACCACATCCAATTACGGAGGATAGTGACCAGACAATAATGACAGACTCTTACGAAGACTATGGATATCCAGAAGGATTTGAAATAGCTATGGATAATATATTAACTGATAATAAAAATTTCATAGGGGTCAGTGGTTCTGATGATAAGACGGATCATGCTGATTGGATTATGCAGGATGGATTAGTGAGGCAAGGTTATATTTTAGAGAAAAGAGCTGATGATAGATTGCTTAGATTGAATGGCATAGATGGGTTGACTTATTTGCTTGAAGATGATGTTAATATGGCAAATGCAAAACAGTATAGAGTTTTAAACATAAAGGAAGAGGGAAATCATAATTATTCAATTGAAGGTATAGAGTATGCTTCTGGTAAATTTCAGGCCATAGAAAATAACGAGTCACTTCCAACACCTAAATCTCCGATTATTTATACATCAAAAACCATTGATCCGCCTGGTAATGTGGTAATGTCTTACCTAGAAGAAGATTTAGAAAATAATATACCTTACGGATTAAAAGTTTCATGGAATCACCCAATAGAAGATACGGTCAGAGGTTATAAGATACAAATTTTTGATGGATTAGAGCTTAAGAAAACTATAGAAGTAAAGAAAAAGGGAGACATAAATCAAGAAATAGAATACAGGGATTTTTCAATTAACGAGGGTGGTTCTTACACCGCAAGAGTGGAGTCAATGCAATAATGAAAGTAGGAATATATAAGACAACAACAACGGTTAGCTCTCCTGTTTCTATTCCGTTATCTAATCCTGCGGATAAATTTGGAGATGTGTTTAAGGTTGATAAACCTTTTTTAGAAAATGGCACAAACGAAGCAGAAGTAATACAGCCAGAGGAAGATGAGCCTCAGAACAAATTCTCAATACAGGATTATGATGGACTTACTTTAAATTTAAAGTGGGGTCTCTATAGCCCTAGGAAGCAGAATGTAATAAATGATACCCAGACAATAATTGAGAACCCGTTTGTTGAAAGTTTTACTGTATCCAAAAAGAGATGCTCGCTTGAAGAGGTTGAGAACCCTAATAAGAATATAGGAACAGTAGTTCAAACATTTAGTGGTTTAAAAGCTAACTCTTTAAAAATAGATTTAGAAAAAGATATAGATAGGTATTTAAATTTAGATATAAAAGTAACTGATAATTTTGATAATGTACATACTGGTCATCTTATTGTATCCAATTATCCAGCTCAAGCTAAAATAAATAATATATATACTGCTAGTGGATTTGCCTACATTGAATATACTGGCACTAATGATTTATTAGGTGTTAATCTTTATGGTTTTACTGGAACGAATATATATGGTAGGCTGACTGATAGTAGTGAGTTTAGGGAAGGTAATAAGGTTAAGACTTTAAATGAGAATAACTCAGGTAGGATACCATTATATCCAAAGAGAAGGTTCCATTTAATGGCCTGCCCTTATGATTCTGCGGGTGAATCAAATGCGATAAGCCTGGTAGACGGTGTTAGCCCAGAGGCTCCTAGTGGATTTTTCTTTGTACCCACATACAATGGCCTTGATCAAAATAAATTACTAGGAGGAAGAGATTACGAAATAAAAGTAAATTACGATTGGGTTCAAAATCCTTTTGTAGATATTAAATATTCCGTTTTTGATACTGGTAGTATTTCTTCTCCTGTATCTGGATATGAGGGGGCAATCGCATTAGATCAAGGGCTTCTTGCGGATGCAATATCGTCTGATGTTGAAGATGAAACTAAGTTTTTATTTAATAATACAATGGAGTGGCAAAGAGATACTGAAACTGGAACCATGATTGAAGATTCTGGGGAGGTATATGGGACTGGAGCTGGATCAAAATGGTATGATGGTTGCCCAAGGTACTCAGGAGAAAACGGGATATATAAGTATGCATATATTGACACTAGTACATGCCAAATCAAATGTGTAACAATGCAGGAAATAGAATCTGGTTTGTGTCCAGTTGAGGGAGTGTTCTCAATGCCTATAGATGACCCCAATAGTGATGAAATTATTTTTCAGAGTGGGCCAAATTTTAGTCAAAAGTATGAAAAGGCATCAACATACTTGAGGGAAGTTAATCAAATGCCAGCTGTTATTTTAACCAAAGCACAATTAAATAAAATAAAAGAATTTGAGTCTGTAAAAGGTTGGATTGGCTTGAGAAGAAAAGATGTAGGTTGTTTAGAGAAATTATTTAGCACTAAAGTTCAGAATGATATATTTTTTGACGAAATAGATTTTGATGCTGAGGGTGCCCCTAGTGGTTATCTAGATAAGGATGGAGATCAAAGATTTTTCCTAAGTAATGATGTTGGAGAAAATTGGGCTTGGGTAAATTCAAGTGGAGATCATATATATAAATATGCTGGAAGTAGTGGCTACTATAATCAAGAGGGGCAGGTCAATATGCAGTTAGAATATGTTGATGATCTAGGGCAGCATATATCGCGCGATACGCAAAGATTAACCTTTCAAAGGCCTAATTTAATAAACATTCAAAGAAGCGAAGGTGATGGGGATAGTATTACGGTAGTGTATGATATAGAAAATACAACATACTCTGGTAATATTGCTCACCCAGAGGTAACTAAAATAGCTGTACATACAGGTAGTAATCCTGATTACGAAGTATCTGACCTTAATCTTTTTACAGAGCTTGTTCCTACTGAGCTAAACGGAGGGGTTGAGGCACTGCAAACTACTATCACTATACTACCTGATAACGAACAATTGCAAAATATAAAACTTTTACCTTACGATTACTTGGGGCCAGGTAGTGTTTTTAGTTTTACGGAGGAGTTTGGAGATGTGCCTATGTATAAGGGATCTCAAATTATTGAATACAGCTTAGATGAAAACTATAACTCTAGTTCAACTACAGTGGATATAAACTTCCCAATGCCGACACAAGACCCAAAGATAACATTTGGAATATCTACAAAAAACACAATAGATCCACCTGCGTTCATAAATGCAATGATGGTTGGTCAAGCTGAAGAGCAGTCGGCTAGTTTTGTTTTAAGCCAACCCCCTCCAGCCACAGGTTACTTTATTACACTAAACGTTTTGGGAGGAAATGATGCCGACGATTAATCGAGCATCTTGATCTGAGATATCTTCCCAGTTTTGCCACTCTGAAACATTTTCGTTTTGATATATTCCTTCAACCTTATCTCTCCACCAATTTCTGACATGCTCTTTGAAGTCTGAGAAATCATGACAACCTAAGTTTGACTCAGCTTTATTCCTTAATGTAGTAAGAGGGCTAAAAGGGTTTAAATCTTTCTTGGCTTTAGCAACTGCTGCAATATTTTGATTGGGTGAAGATTTATCAATCTCATCATCTCCTACAATATGAACATTTAAAAAGTTTCTAACACATCTAACAAATGCTCTATTGCATGCAATTGTTTCTAGGAATTTTGTTGCGAAGCTACTAGTGTTATCTAATGTAGCGTTAGCCATATCTGAAAAGACGATAGGCTCATTACCTGTTTCGTAATTTGGAATAAAGGTCATACTGCATTTAATTGCGACATGATCTTGTTCGCATTTAACTGTTTCATAATAGCAGTCTGTGAAGCCTCGTAGTTTAGCTAGCTCTTTAATGCCTCCTAGTTTAATTAGGAGTTGATAGTCTGCTAAGCCTTCTGACGATCTTGGACAGTCTTTGTTTCTAGCCTCAAACCAGGATCTATTAGGGAAGAGATGCTCGTCTTTAATCATTGACCTCCAGTCAATCGAGCCATCTTCATTAAAAGTATATTGAACGTTTTTAAGTAAACCGTTTTCATCTCTACTGTATGCAGCAGGTCCAGATGAGTTGTCTATAGTGTTTTCTTCAGCCTTCTTTTTTACCATGATTATATATATTAAAGTGTTGCACTTCTTCCCAGAACTCAGGACAATCTATAACTTTAGAGTCATCTTTAATTGTATCTTTATTCATCCAATGTGCTTTACTTTTATACTCCTTATTTTTAGATATTAATGTTTTATTACTAAGATAGTAAGAATTATCGCATATATCTTCATGAAAGTCAAGGCTTTTTTTATCTTTAATCTTATACTCCTCTACATCTGTTTCAAAAAAGTCAAGTCTAATATCTGATATGATGTCATTATTTGGGCAGACTAATCCAAATGCAAACCTAGATTGCTTTAATTGGTTTACATAGGAGGGGCTTATTGATTCGTCCTTAATGAATATAGTCATACCAGCTATATTAGATCTATGTTGTAGTAGAGTTTCTATTGGGATAGGTTTATCAAACATTAAGTTAACTTTAAACCTTAACCAATCTTTAATTAGTTCTAGGTCAAAATTATAATCACATCTTAAATTAATTAATTTAGTTTGTGTAAAATCATCTGCACTGAAATCTGGTATAATTTCTAGGATGTTGTCTTTATAGTATTTGCCTATATTTACTGTACTATAGTCTTTTAAGTCATGCTTAATACCTATTTTATTTAATACATCAGTTGCTATGTCTTCTGGTTTTATTTTATCAATGAGGTTTTCTGGGTCATCTTTAGAATAGCAGGGCTTGATATCTCCAGAAGAACAAAATAAAGATTTATGATTTGTTGGTGTATTGTGCCAAATAGGTTTACTGACCTCAGGGGGTAGGTGGCTGTGTAGTGTGGTAGTAGGGGTATCTGATAGAGAAGCTAGGTGACCTGTATAGGAATCTATGCATATATGTGCCTGTGCTTTAGATATAATATAACTTAACTGCCTATAAGAACAGGCTCCCTGTATTGATTGATCGAAGCAGTCTAAGGTTTTTTCTTTACCGTGGGAAACATCTACGAATGAAATTTCGGGGTCATATTTTTTAATTAAATCTACAACATTGTGCCAATAAGAATAATTTAATGAGTTGAAAGGTTCTGGTGCAGTTTCCACTGTGATATATCTATCAGCTACGATAGGAAAAAAATGGGTATCAATAATAGGTTTACTGTAGTTAACCCCTAGGCATTTCGTATACTCTTCTAGAATGTGGCTCATGATTTTAAATTAAAATTTACTTTATCAATACCGTTATGAAAATGATAAGGGTGAGAGTTTGCAAAATGACTGGGATAGAAAGCTATTTTGAAGTGTCCTTTATTAGATGACTTACCTTCTAGTAGGAAGCAATCATCATATGATTTATCATAAGGTATTAAATTGTGACAACTTGGATTATCTTCAACTAGTGGGTATAATTTAGGATCACATATAACATATATAGTATCATCTTTGTATAAATCCTCTAAATTACTTAAGAAACTATTTGCAAAGATAGCTTCTCGTGGACCACCATTAATTAATACAGCGATTCTATTATCTCTACCTTCATCCCCTAGGTATTTCTCTATTCCATCTTCAGATATGTCTTGGTTCTCTTTGAGGGCTACTTTTTTGAAATACTTTAAAACATCCTCTCTCGTCATACCTTTTGATATTTGAGTCATCCAATGTTTGTGTCCTGCATCTGTATCATCAAGTTCAACTTTTAATATATTTTTATATATATCTACGATCCAATCAGATGTACTCTCAATATCTGGAGGGTTATAGCTTGGGTCTCTTTCTTCTTCTGTGAAATCGAAGTCCCAGTTTACTTCTGGCATGCGATCTATAATCTTTTCTAGCTTTGGCCCTATAACATCTATGGAATAATTGTTTAGAACAAAATCTCTTGCTTTTTTACCTATCTCAGAGCGAAGATCGGAACTCATCTTATAAACTAATGATAACTGTTTTGAGATACTGTCTGGATTTGTACTGGCTTTAATGAATTGGGTGCCAGGTTCCCTGTATTCCGCCCAAGATAGTGGTAGGCCACCGCTTTCATCTGTGCAGCAATCTTCACCGCAAGAGTAGTTTGTGACTAGGGTTATAAGTTCAGCTAGTTTTGCTTCTTGTACGGGTATCTCTTGACCTCCACTGGTAAATGGGTGACAGTATACATCCATTAGATTATAGACTTCATTTAGTTGTATTTCTGAAACACCAGCTTTAACATTTGTTGTGTTGAAGGTTTTTTCTGATTTACAATAAGGGCAATCTTGATTTTCGCCTTGATAAGAGGTAACATGGTAGTTTTGGCACTCGGAGCAGAAATAAGTGGTTAAGATATTGCTTAATGGAATACCTTTTTCTTTTAAAAGTCTCAATATATCCCACCCTTCATTCCAGTGAGTGTGTAATAATAGTTTAGCTTTAGAGTCTGGATTTTCTTTTAAAAATTTAGCATATCCGTCTAGTAGGTTTGGTACGCTTTTGCGGAGTTGATTTCTAAAAACAAAACCTATAACAAAAGTGTCTTCGCTAATCTGAAATCTTTTTCTGAGTTTCGATCTATATTCATCCGTTACCTTAAAAAAGTATTCGGTATCGATTGCACCCCTTAATGTTTCAACATGGCTATGTCCAAGTTTCTTCATTTCTCTTTCAGCGAAAGATGCCCAGACGAAGTAATTATCTATTTTAGGCGCTGCATCCTGAGCTAAGGGAAGTATGGGTTCGGAGTCTAAGGTTGTCCATACCATGCAGTTTGTTTTGTTCCACCATTTTCTATTCCAGTATTCATTGAATGCCCAGATGTCTTCAGAACCTACGTAGAGATCAGGTTCGAACTCTTTAATTAAATCGTCGATTGTTTCCCCTCCGTAACCAGCTCTTCTGGCTAGGTTGGGATCGTTATTTAACATTTTTAATCTTTCAAGATCATCAGGAAGAGTGCCCACACACTTCCAAGGCATCTTGGATAGTTTGGGGGAGCTTTTCGTGTGCCCATTGCAAGCTTCTATAATATTGTACTTGCCTGTTCTATATAAGTAAGAGAGTATATTTTTGCAGTTTTTACCGAAACCAGTAAAAGCCTTGCTGTGATTACTGTGGAATAAAATAGTTTTCTTACTCATAATTTAAAATTAAATTGGGCAATCTTCAGACTTAGATTTTTGAAACTCTTTCATTCTAGTTTTGAATCTATGTTTATATAGGTCATTAATGATTTGGTATATGTATTGCTTGATACATAAAGATTCACCTGGCTCTAGTGGTATCTTAAAAGTGTTGCTACCATTTTGCGTTATGGAGATACCGAAACATGGCGAGGTAAATGTATGCTCTTCATATTTTTTGCTAGCAGGGTTAAATTTCTGAGACTTAACCTCTTTATCCCACGGTGTTAGTTTGATTGTAGTTTTATTGTCTTCAAACTGATGGAATGTGCTGTATTCATATCTTCTTTCAATGGCATCAACTATAGAGCCGCATTCGAACTCGTTAAATTTTAAATTAATATTTTTTTCTGGATTATTTTTGTTTTCACTAAATGATCCTATGCGTTTTTTACTATCCCATGAGTGTTGGGCGATGGCGGAAACAAAAAGGACTGGCTCAGAACTTCTTTTATCGATACCCATGGAGAAGTTAAATGCAAATCCGCTATTCGATTTATTTGGTTTATAAATTTGTATACTCATAATTCTATTTTAATATTTTTATCTTCAAATGTTTTAGGTTTAAGATCGTTGTGTACTGCGCCACCTCTTTTATCAGAGTAATCTTTATAGTATTTTTGCTTTACTGGATCAATCCCTCCGCTTTCTTTAGCTCTTTGAGCTGATAGTTCGGCACTTTGATCCATTAAGTCTCCGTAACTACCTTTTTTATTGGCTGTTTTGTTTACGAAATCAGCGTTGCTCCATGGGTCTATGCTGGCTTCGCAGGATAACTGAGAACTAAGAAAAACCCTTTTCCACTCTACCCCTTCTTCATCTGTATATTTCTTCTCATCATTCATATTGAAGAATATATCTTTAGTGAGGTTTTCGTCCTCTGGGTGCTGGAAAACATATAGGGGCATTTAGTTGTTACTTTCTTTAAAACAAATACTCTCTTGAATTAAATCAAGTAGTGAGTCAAAAAACCAACAGACAGCAGAAGAGCATATTGGAAGAAGGAATAGTTGTGACACCTCAAGAGAAGAAGGGGATGTTTTGTAAAAGAAAATAGATACAGCGACACCACACCAGAAACCTAAGCACAAGCTACATGTAAACAACTTATTCATGTATGTATTTGACTTTAGGAAATCTCTAGGTATCCTTACGATGAAAATTTCACCATACATCAAGATCCAACATAAACCTAAGCAAGCAATGAGTGCGGTTGTCATCATTATTCTTCTAGATTAACTTGATGAGCCTCTGGTAACTCTTCTAAATAATTTAATGCTTCTCTAACTGCTTCGAGTTGATCTTTCGTTAATTTAACTGACCCCTCATAATCATCTGTAACGATGTAGCTATCTGTTGTTTTTTCATCTTTTACGATTGATGGGCATCTAGTTTTACCGCAGCAGAGAAAAACTTTATTGTCTTCGATTCTGATATTTTTATTCATTGATAATTTTAATTAAGGATTGTAATGTATTTTTGTAAGAGAATTTTTTAGCCAACTCTAACCCCTTTTTATTACTAGAGGATATTTTATTTATAGCTGTGTCAGTGTCTTTATCAAAGTCTTCATCGGAGAAAGAGTAGATAGAGCCTTGATTAAACTCAGTTCCTTCTTTAAAGAATAACCCATCGTAGCAAGGTTCTTCTCCGCAGGGCTTTATTAGTATTGAATTTTCTTCTGTGGCCCAATCTTTATGGGATGTGGCATTTAGGACAATACTCCATTTACCTAAGCATGTTGAGTTAAAAGACGGTAGGTTCCAGCCCTCAGCACCGCTGAGCCCAGATAGGTCTATATCTACAGAATTTAGAAATTCATTAACCTCCGAGTTTGTTTTTAGTCGAGGGAGAAGGTTGATGTTTTTATAATTTTTACCCCCTAATGCATTGTTTACTAAGCTTAGCATATCTTGCTCTTTCATGAAGGGGTTACCTATGCAGCACGTTAATTGAAAATCTGGGTTATTGCCAAATTTTTCACTCCATAATTTAAGTATTCTAGCTGTATGCTTTCTTTTTTCAAACTTACCCATTAACCCGAAATGAGTTTTAGATGTCAAATATTTTTTATTAGTTAGATGGAAGTCTTCGTCGAAACCTAATGGACAGAAATATGATCCTGGAAACTTAGAGCAAGCGTAGTTACTACTAAAAATAGTTTTGTTTTGTAGTGAAACTATCGATCTTTCTTGGTGCGTGGGTTCACTGGTCTCATAGAATGAAAATAAATTTTTATTTGAACCTATTCCAGATTCGGAACCGTTAATATGCCAAAGTTTTACACTGGGAGTATTTTTGTTAATACCTGATAACCTGTTTTTGTAAGATTCTAAAATCCAGACTTTAAATTCTTGAGAAATTTTATTGTACGCTGAAAACTCTAGGTCTTGTCCCATTGGGAAAAAGCTAACAGATAATCCTGACTTGAAGCATTCTCTTAATATGTTATATGAAACATTGCCGAAGCTTAATGAGTTTATTGGACCTTGGAAAATAATATCTTTCATAATTTAAAATGGCATTTCATCTTCTTGTACTATGTTAGGGATACTACTTGGAATATTTTGTTTTTCAACCAAAGTTTCACCTTGTTCTTGCCTTTTGCCATTAGGTAGGAATCTAACTATATCAGCGGATATAAAGAAGTTACTCCTGTTATTTCCGTCTTTATCTTTCCATTTGCTATTCTTAACTTTACCTTCAACATAAACACATGAACCTTTGCTGAGGTATTTATTGCAGTTATCTGCGACATTATTCCAGCATTCTATGTTTAAGAAGATTACCTCTGTTTTAGTTGAGTTTATAGCTAAAGAAAAAGAACACTTTGTCTTATCTTGTAACTGTTGTGTTTTGGGGTCTTGGCATAAATTGCCTATTCCTATGAATTTATTTATCATTAATTATATTTCTTTTTGGAGTTCTTTCTTGATTTTTTTTAAAGCTTGGTCGTGTACGTTTATACAACCCTGAACACTTAACTCTACAGGCTTACAGACCTTACTCCAAGGGGTAAGTTTGTTTGGCCCAGAGCTAGCATATCTTAATTTAAAAATAGTATATACCCTTTTATCTGGGTGGCGTTTTGCTATTTGTAGTATTTTTTTAGTTGAATCCATATTTGAGTAATTTTCCATTGATGTACATTCTATACCAACATTCTCTAGGTTTGCAAGATCAATTTCATTTTTTCTTTTATTTTTATTGAAATTATTCATGCACATCCATTTTGTTTCACATCCTAGGTATGTAGGAAATTTAGTATTTTTGCTTTCGTCGAATTTTAATGCGGCACTGTATATGTAGTATTCCTTATCACTAATTAACTCGCTTCTCTCGTTGGTTGGAGTATATGAGTTTACCATAGTGATAAAGATTCCGCTATGTCTCTGGACTAGTATATCCAGACTTTCGTTTATATTATTGCCAACCTTTAAGTTGCGAACTAATTCGTTATCTAATAATTGCTCCATATTAATTGAATTTTTCGTATTATAACATAATATATATAGTTATGTCAACATTATATATAAGATTACCGTTAGAATATCTAAAGATTATCGTATTTACCTCAAAAACCCCGAAGGGTTTTGAGGATTATAACACAGGAAATGAAAATGTCAAGTAAAAAATGCAAACTTTAATACTAAGCTCATACTTCTCGTTAAAACCTCACCCGAATCACCCTGGAGATACAGATGTAAGAGGTAGGGCTGCGGATGGAAGGGTGTGGCAGTCGGACTTTAATTACATAAAAGAATGGTACAACTCAGTCATAAGAAATAATTTGAGAGCTGTTTTATTTTACGATAACCTTGATGAAAAATTTGTTTCAAAATATCAAAACGAATTTGTAAAATTCGAAAAAGTGGAAACCTCTGAGTACTCAAATAACGATTGGAGGTTCTTCTGTTTCCATGACTACTTAAGCAATATACCAGAAAGCGATAAGCCTGACGTGGTATTCCATACAGACGCATCCGATGTTAAGATTGTAAAAGATCCACTCCCTCTTATTACTGATTTTCCTGATTTCGATTACTTCACTTGTAAAGACTCGATACCTTTAAATCAGTTTGGCTACATGAAGGCTCACGAACATTTTGACTGGGAGGATAGATTCTCCTTTATGCTCAACATTAACGATTGGTGGTTAATAAATATGGGGGTGATTGGGGGGTCTTATTTAAACATGATACGTTTCTACGAAAAGTTTAAGGAGGTCAGGATATCAATGGAAGAGCCGCACTTTAATGCAGACATGTGGATTTGTCAGTATCTATTGAGGTCACAACTTCAACCCTGTGAGTTGCTAATAGGGGAACCAATTTGCAGTGAGTTTAAAAAATATCAAAACGACAGAGAAGATGTCTTTTTCATCCACAAATAAAACATTAGTTTGTATTAATACCTGCTTTAATGATACTAAAGCTTTACATCAATTAAAGCAAACTGACTGGTATAAGTTTATTGAGAACTCTCCAGAATATGTACCAATTACAGTAATAGCTGATCCCGATATAGGCCACAGCTTTGTATACGAGGATAAGTTGATTATTAAAACCGAAGAAGAATACACTAACTTATGCATGAAAACTTTTTATATGGTGGACTACTTTATGCAGAACACTATATACGATTACTTCATGAAAGTCGACTCGAACATCATAAAAGGTAACCATAATGCAACTTCGGAGCTTTTTTCTTTTGATCATTTTTTAAAAAAATTCAATGAAGGCGCTTTCAAAAACCAATACGGAGGGGCCTGTCCGATACTTGGGGCAAACCCAAACCAACTAAGGTATTGGGCTAACTCCAAAAATTTATCAGTAATGCCAGAACTTTTGTTAACAGAACTAGGGATAGACGAGTTCCCAATTAAATATTGGGCTGGCTCTTCTTACTCATTAGGAAGAGGAAACACATATAAAATTACACAACACAAACACGTATTTCACTCTTTCAAGAACCTTATGGCTGGCTGCGAAGATCTTTGTGTTGGAACAATAGTTAATAAATTATGAAACATATAGATCATACATATTACATCAATCTAGATAAAAGAGAAGATAGAAATAAACACACACTTAAAACAGTGATACCATTTTTTAAACTAGAAGATGGTGACTACACTAGGTTTTCAGCAGTAGACACTTCATCAGAGCCGACTCAATCATTAAGAAGTATTGGTTGTGCGCAGTCACATTTAAATGTATATAAGGATGCAAAAGAAAAAGGTTACAGATATATACTAATACTAGAGGACGACTTTGTGCCAATAATAGAGCAAGATTTGTTTTTTAAAAATTTAGATTATTTATTTAATAAAATCCCTTTCTTTAATATTTGCCAGATTGCATATAACGATGTAAAAAAAGCTATCCCTTATGGAGCTCCCAATAGTCCAGTTCTATTTTCCTCAAATATTCAAACTACATCTGCATATATAGCTAATGTTTCATTCCTAGATGTGATTAAGAATACTATTTCTGACTCAATTAGTCAACTACAACAAGGCCATGCATCCACCACCCATGCTATTGACCAGTGTTGGAAAAAATTTCAATCATTAGACTACCATTGGTTTCTACTAGAAAGAGTAGGTGTGCAGGCTGATGATTTTAGCGATATTGAGGGTCAACATGTTAGTTATAACTGTTAATTAAACTTGACATCAATAACTGGATGTAATATAATCCTTTACTAATGACTAAAAAAATAATAGTTACAGGCGTTACTGGTCAAGACGGAAGCCATATGGTAGATTTCTTACTTAAAAATACTAATTATCTTATCTACGGAACAGCCAGAAGATTAAGTGTAAAAAATCACGAAAACATACAACACCTAGAAGACGAGCCTAGGTTTTCTCTTTTAGACTTAGACCTAAATGATGCGCACAGTATAAGAGACTGTGTAATAGATATTCAGCCAGATTTTTTCATAAACTTTGCAGCACAATCTTTCGTAGCTGGCAGCTGGAAGTACCCAATTCAAACATGGGAGACAGACTCAAATGCAGTACTACACATATTAGAGTCTATAAGAAGGTTTTCCCCTCACTGCAGGTTCTATAATGCTGGCAGCAGCGAAGAGTTTGGTAATGTAATTTTTACACCCCAAAACGAAGAGCACCCACTTAAACCACAAAGCCCTTATGGTGCCGCAAAATGTGCTGCTAGACATATAGTCAGAGTTTATCGAGAATCTTA
>Ga0066840_10000037_pt1 | contig 19265 bp, 20 predicted proteins | sample ETNtaG_32_FD_67281 | JGI IMG/M metagenome (GOLD analysis project Ga0066840, IMG submission 67281) | Marine microbial and viral communities from oxygen minimum zone, Eastern Pacific Ocean - ETNP201302PF84A | ecosystem: Environmental > Aquatic > Marine > Oceanic | place: Pacific Ocean: Eastern... | reverse complement strand
ACACGGACATCACCTATTCTAATTGTTCTAGGCTCCCATTTACCATCTATCCAGACTTGTCTTTTTTGCCTATCAACTGGGCCGTTACCGTTAAGATCACCACGCATCCAAGCATTGACAGCCATCATAACTACACCAGAGCCTATCGCCAATCGGCCTGTTTGTAAGGCACGTGCGTTAGCAAGTTCTTCTGCTGTAAAGATGCCATACTTGTTTACACTTGCTAGGTCAGCTGGGTTTGCAAATGCTATGTCGTTGAACTCTTTAACTAAGAAGTTAAAACCCGGTGTATACTTCCCCGTTAAAGCAAGCCCGTTTACACCTGTTCTAGCAAACAAAAAGAATGGTTTGGCTAGAGGTGCAGCACTAAATACATCGTTAAGACCTTTTGCAAAGCCTGTAAGATCTTGTGTTAGTGTTACTTCTTTACGTCCAAACTTTGTAGCTTCATCTATAATATTACCATCTTTGTCAAACACCTGTGAATAAAAGTCATCTTCGTATGCTTTCATCAAGTCTTTGTTTATCTCTGGTAGTTTGATGCCATCAATACTTTGCATGTCTAAAACTCTACGCATAGCTTTCTCACGCATCTTAGCACGACCAAGAATGTAACCAAACGCATCGTCAGTTGCAGCCATGATCTTAGTAGAGTATGTAAACAGGTTAGTGTTGTTCATCTGTCTAGCTACGTTAGCCATACGAAATGCAGCTACTTCACCAGCATCAGCTCTACCACTATCTTCTGCCCAACGGCGTAGTATCTCCCAGTTATCATCTGCCTGTGTATACTCTGAAAAACGTGTTTTGATTGTACGTATGTCACCTTTCCAGTATGAGTTTAGTTTTTCTCTGAACAAAGTAAACGACTCAGGTATAGCTTCTATCATACCATTGACAGCAGCTAGGCTACTTCTAAGTGTAGCAGAGTCACCCTCGAATGGATAACGTATAGCTGCTCCTAATGCTGAAGCTAGTGGTCGTAAAAACGTTGCAGTAGATGTACCCATGATTGCTCGAACTGGTGTTTTAGGGCCTGATAGAATACTATGACTCATCACACCTTCTAGTTCACGAATCAATGCACCTGTTCTAGCTGGGCCATCTGGTGCTAATGAACCACCTTTGAGTATTGTACGTGCCCATCTATCAAAGTCTTCAAGAGTATTAACATCTTTCATCATAGAAAAAGCTTCAAACAACGAATTAAGTAGGTTGTCATCAGGATCATCTTTTGCTATCTTCAGTACAGACATTATAGAATCTTTTGTATCTTGCATTTCTGCTGTAACAACTTCATCTACTATCTGTGATTTTGGTTGTTTACCAGCTTGTAACTGTCTAAATGCGTCAGATTTTAAAAATCTAGCTTTTTTAGTTTGGTACAAAGCTGTTAACATTGTATCTACAACTTGCTTTGCTGGTCCATCTATGTCATCTAGATCTACTAAATCTGCTATTTCACGTCCAGCTGTGCCTAAATCACGTAGCTGCTTAAGCAGAGAACCAACAACTAAGTCAGCTATGACAACATTCTTAGATGTCCATATTTCTATACCGTCAACAACATCGGGTTGAGCTTCTAATAATTCTTTTAGATACTGTTGTGGTGACATTTCTATGGCATCTCTACCCTGTGTTATACGTTGATGACCTTCGATTGCTTCTTTCCAACGAGATGCTAGCTTTGGTATACTACCTTTTACAGCGTCAAGTTCTTGTTTAAACTTTGCACTACTCATTAGTCCACGCATAATACGTTCTACTTGCTCTTCATCTGTAGCACCTTCCATAGCAATACGTTCGCGTTCGTATGGTGTTGTCACAGAGCCAGTAGAGCCTTCTTCAGAACCCCACTCTTTACGAGTACGAGATAGCTGCTCACGAGCTTTCTGTGGTTCTACTTCTGTTATATGTGCTCCTTGGTGTGGTTGAGATATAGGTGCATTTTTATCTGCTCTAAACTCAACTTCGCCACGTCTTAGCTGTGCTAGTCCGTTTTGTACTGTTGCCTGTTTTAAGTTTTTGTTTCTGTCTTGTATTTGTTTTACAACGTTTTTACCACCTCTTCCAAGTGTGTAAGCAAAACCGTCAAAGAATAGGCCTATGCCCATACCTTCAACAATGTTTTTCATCTTCATTACAACTGGATGATCTGTATCTTTTGTAGATATAGGTGTATCCATCCAACCATAGCGATCACGTAAAGCACCGAGAGCGTTTTGCTCATCTGACTCTTTAGATATTAGATCAGATACAGCTCCAACAGCCATACCTCTTACAACATTACCTTTAGCGAGTGCTATAAGACCAGCTGGTAAAGCAACTATACCTGTAGCTGCCGCAGCTTTTGCAGTCAGTATTGTACCAGCTGCTAGAGATCCGAAGTGTACTAGACCTCTAAGCTGTTTACCCCACCATGTTCTAGTTTCGATTGGATTGTCATAACCGCCAAAGGGTGTAAAGTCTGGCTTGTATGCACCAGTTTCTTCCCTTTGTTCTTGCATCTCCCCAGACAAAGCATCTATTGTACGTTCTGGAAACGTAGCTATTGATGATGCAGTGTCTTGTAAACCACCAGATAAAATAGACTGACCCTCTTTGATGAGTGCCTTAGCACCCCATGTATCGGAGTTGCGTGGATCAGCTTGTGTGTCAACGGCTTGTTGTTCAGTCTGAGCTTGCTCTGACTTTGCCTGTTCTTCGGCTATTATCCGTGCTCGATAGTCGTCAGATATGTCGTCAGCTATTTGACCTAGCTCATCGACCATATCGTCATCTATCATATATTTTCCTGAGTCCATTAAATTGTTATCCCTCCAAAGTCATTCTCGACGTAATCTTTAATTAGTCCGTCAAAAAACTTTTCTGTATTAGTAGTTGGTTTTTTTACTGTATCTAAAATTATTTCGTTTATATCACCTTGTAAATTTTGAAACTGGTTATTTTTCATACCTCTAAGATTAGGAAAAAACTGTAATACTTGTGTTCTTTCTGCATCAGATAGATTAGTTAATCTACGCCAATCCTTATCAGCATCAACTAATGCACCCATAATACTATTACTCTTATTGGCTTGTATTCTCATAAGACCAAACACCATGGCATTTTGAGTCTGTTCATTCATAACACCGTCAACTCTTATACCACCAGCTTCTACAACTTCTATAAGTTCTTGTGCACTTATCTTGTACATACCAAAATCAGTCGCACCAGCCTTAGCTTTTCGGTATGCGTCTGCAACTGTCATTTTTTCTAGTTTAACTTTTGGTTTTGTAAATGGATTACTGTTAGGATCTCTGTAGTAGTCTGCGTTATCTGTGACTTTGAGAGAGTTAAGCATCTTAGATTCTATCTCTGTATTGTCATCATTGTTAAGTAAATTAAGATTCTTCGTCTGATTCTTACGTAAATACAAATAACGCTGCTCCTCTTCTGTTAGATCAAAGAATGTTTCTGGGTTTTTCATATTGCTAGTATCACCCGGGAACATAGCCTTATATCTTGCAAGAGCATACTCATGTGGCATAACATTAGTACCCTGAGTAACACTTCTGAAGTATTGTGGAAATGGTGTTTTAAAACCACTTTCATAGTAATCATATAACTGATCTAATGCACGTTTCTCGTCAAGAGATACAAACTCTTTCTGATTCATAGTAGAATCGACACCGTTATCTTTTACATAGTTTCTATCGTTTGCTATATCTATAGCTAAAGTAGGTCTGGTAATATCTACTTTACTTTTGTATTCTCCATTTAGTAGCTTATCTAGAACTGCCGGATACTCTAACTGTAGTGCAGCTTCAAGTGTCAAACTTTGATCACCTTCCATACGTTTATTAACTCTTTCAGTTAAGTCATACTCAGCAGACTTTACCTCTAAGTTTTTCTGTAGGCTAGTAAGTTCTAAATTTGGATTGTTCCCTGCTTTTCTTATTGCGTTTTTAAAATCATTTTCTATATTTACAATATCAAATATTTTATTTGCTTTACCTACTTTACCAGAATATGACCCAGTGCCTGCACCAGAAGTCTCATCATTTAAGAAATGATTTGGCAAAGGTGTTGTAGGGTCTAAACCTTTAGATGCTAACTCTCTACGATATGTAGCTTCCTCTTCAGCAAGAGCTATAGTAAACTCTTCATCCGATAAATCTTGTAATCGTAGCTGTCGTACTCTTTCTTGAGAAGTTGTAATTATAGTCTTAAGTACTTTATCATCAGCAAGAGCCATCTCACTTTGTATACGTGTAAGATAAGCTGTATTACCATCTATCTCTCCTTGACTACCTATACCAGAATTGATATAACCTTTAACTGTAGCACCAGTAGACTTGTTAACAAACTGTGCTTCATTCATAAAGAAACTGACACCACCAGATTCTAGTTGGTATCTTTTTTCATACATTGTTTGAATTATAAAATCTAGAGCTTCTTTAGGCTTTGCAAATCCCATCTTGTTTTGAACAAGTTGTATGAGACCTACCTCTGGATCGTCGTAGATTCCATCATAATTTCCATTTGTATCTTTAGAGTTAATAGTACCTATAATAAAGTTTTCTGCTTCTCTTTTTCTATTGTTTTGCAGATTGTTAAAACTAACTCTGTCCCATCTGTCTAAGGCTTTTTCTTTGGCTTTTCTAAGAGCTGGAAATAGACGCTTATTAAAGTACCTACGCATCTCTCTACCGTTTATATTAAGACCTTTTGCATCTGCATCTATAAGATACTTAGTAACAATGTCTTCAATAGTATTATCTATACTGGTTACAGCTTCACCTCTGGTAGGTAAATTATATACGTTATTTTTATTAATCATACTATTTAAGCCACTTATTGCAAAATCATCATACTTCTGTTTGAACTCAACATTATCTAATTGTTCTACATCAGGCATGAATTGCATTTTTAACAATTCAAGAGCTTTAGGATCGTCTCCAGCAAACTCTGCTAATGCCGCTTGCTTTTGAGAGTCATTCATGTCAAGCATCTTTTCTTGAAGCTCTAAAAAGTCCTCTTTTCTTTCATCAAAAAGTTTGTTACTATACTGTAATAACTCACGTGCTTCTCTATTTTTTTCACGTGCCTGTTGAAACTGGCTTACTTGTCCTACAAGTTGATTTAAAGAGCTAAGGTTGTCAAAAAAGTTTTGTGCTTTGAGTGCTTCTATATCGCCAAGTTCCTTGAAAAATCTTTCTTGGTCTTTTATGTTTTCGTCAATCTGTCTATTGACTGCCTCTTCCATATTAGCTTCGGTAGAGGTGTAGTTACTAACCGATAAATCAGGAATCCTGTCCCTTTCAGTACCGATTAGATTTGAAAATGATGATGTCATGGGTTAAACAGTCCTTGTACTCCACTAGCAATACCAACTACTTGGCTAGCAATCTGTAAAGCACCACCAAGTCTATTTGTTGGAGGCATCATAACAGGTGCACCGTACTCAGGTCTAACACCAAGAGCTTCGCGTGCTCGTGCTTGTGCAGCCTGATACTTGCGTGTTGAGGCTTGGTTTGCATAGGCTTGGTTACGTCCCAGTACGTTTTGTATTGTAGATTCTACTTCTGCATTTTTTTGAAGTAGAGCTTGATATTTTAATTTTCCAAATCGTCTACTACGACCACCTTCGTCTACTCCCATTGTAGAGAAGTAAGCTCTGGTAGCATCTTCGACTCTTTTTCTACCTTTTCCTAAAGTAGCTACAGCTTGTGCATAAGCATCACTTTGATCTCGTGACAAACCTATGACATTCTGATTTTGTGTTCTTGCGAGGGTTGTCTCTCTGTTAAAAAACTTGAGTCCCTCAGAGGCATATCTGGCATCTTTAGCAGCAGCTTGTGCTCTAGCTTGTGCCCTTGCCCCTGCATTAGCGTCTACGCACACGGCAAAATTCAATAAATGTTATATTATTCGGCCCATGTTTTAACTTACGTAAAAACTTGAAGCCAAGAAACTTGAGCAGTTTTAAATGTGCCTTGTTTCTACTGTCAACTATATTCCAAAGGAGTGGCTCAGTACGGCTATCGACATACCGTTTGGCCTCTCTTGCAAATGTAATTGGGTATCGGTGTATATCAGGGGTGCATAGCATCCATATATCACCATCTTGTCCTACTCCGGCCATGCCAGCAGTCTTGCCGTCAGGCACTGTAAAATACACGTAGGAGGGGTTGTGAGCCATAATAGAGGGTAAGAGGGGCGATGGTATCCCATGGCCTTCTTCGACCTCTCTACGGTCATCTGGACGGAGATTAGAGGCAACCTCGGCGGCAGCCTCCAATGTAAGTGGGTGTATGTAATTAGACACGTTTATAATACTTGGGTGAATAATCACCTTCCCAAGATACAGCACGTAATGTAGCTGGAGCTGGGTGTGATGATCGTAGTGTTACATCTACGTTTGTGTTCTTTTCGTATACAGGTACAGTCTTGATGAACTCCTCAAGATAGGGTGCATCAGAAGCTTCATATGCATCAAGCTCTGTTGATTCATATATCTCTGTATAATCTGTTTTACCTACACGTTCTAGTGTGGTTTCATACAGACCTATCTTACCAAAGTGAAACTTAATTCTATGTAATACTAGGGATGAATTTACATCAGCTCTAGAACTATTACCTTGCTGTCTGGTTGCATAGAATGTAGGAAACTTAACTTCGTAAGGGTATATGTAACCGATTGTTAATGTAGCACTTTCCCAGTTGCCCGGTAATGTAAAGTTTGTACCATTAACTGTAGGTTTTGCATATCTACCAACTCGTGCTGAGTTAGTATCAGTATCAATTACCACTAGGTCGTGGTTAGGTGTGGTGACTGTATTCAACCAGCCCACACTACTGAAGGTTGTGGTGTTTGTAGCTGGGTTAAAGCTGCCACCGCTAACAGTAGTATGATTATCCACATGAAGTAAGAAGTCGACATTGTCTTGTACTATAGAAGGGTCTTCAGTTGAGTCAGCTTGCACTAATTTAATACTTTGTAAATAGTAATCACTATCTAGAAAAAAGTATTCATCATTAACAATAAAATGATATGTCAATGGATTATTAAGCTTCCATTTAAACCATGCAGCCTGTTGTCTTTGGTCAGATACTTGGAAATACTTATAACCAAAGACAGTATCTGAACCAGTTTTACCTAACAATATAATAGAATTTTCTCTAGAGTTTGTTAGTAAGTCTATGTCTTTTGGTAGTAGTGTTGGTACAACTTTACTTACCTCTACTATACTTGGTTCTCCCTCACGTGTGATGTTAGCCATTTCATTGAAGCGACTAAATTTACCAGAGTTATCAACATACGCTATCGTTGTACCTAAAGAGATTGGAGGTATAGTGTGGTTATAATTAAATGTAGATATACTACGTAGTTTAGCAGTATCAGGGTTGAAAACTGTATCATCTGCTGCAAGTAGGAATTGTTGGTTTGTGCTAAATACTACCAAACCAGTGTTAGTTTCGATACCGTCAAACAGTTCTGAAGGGAACATAGATGCAGCTGATATATCTACAGGATCACTAGCAGATACAGTCAAAGCTGTTTCATTAAAGAAATCAGGTTTACCTAACGTTCCCGGTCTAGATGTCACAACGTTTTCGCCTGACAGAAATGCTAATCGGTTACGAAAGAATAATACTTTGTTTATACGAGCATTTACAAAAGAAGGCATTGGATTAGTTGTATCATCACCAACTCTTCTATCCTGATAATCAAAAGGTCTGACAGTAAATGTAGCTATTTTTGTAGTATTATTAAATGCTGTACGCTGTATAACTAGCGGCATGTTAGTAAGGCTTTTAGCTATACCAGACTTTGCACACTCAGTCCAAGAACCTACGCCATCTCTGTTGTTTTCACCATCAAAACGTAAATAGTAATCATCTTCATCTGACATTCTAGAGTTAGAAATTTTAACTATGTACCCATGTTTACATTGATTAGGTAAGTTTTGCACGTCATTAACAGAGGTTTGAAAACATCTCATCAAATCTTCTTCAACTACCTCTACACTAAATGGGTTGGTGCTTGATAGATATATACCTGTACCTATATGTTTACCTGTAATACCAGATGGTAATTCAGCTAAAATACCACCAATAATAGTATCAGTAGTAACAGCTGTATCAGCGTCAAAAGGGGTAGGAGCTGGTCGTATAACTCCGTCACCATTAGAAGATACTGTAGCATTAATTTGTGTGCTTTCTATTTCTGTGACAACTATGTCTATATAAGCTTGTGCATCAGAGCTGTCAGCAGCTGACGCATGTTCTGGTGTAACTCGAACTACATCACCAACTTGCCAGCCTTCACCGCCATGTAGTAAGACAGCTTCTATATTATAACTACATCTATAATTATCACCATCTGGCCCATTACTGCTAGCACTATAGTTAGGGCTAACTCCTTGTTGACCTAATACTGTAACACGAAATGTTAGATTAGATCTGCCTGTAGCTGGGTTGGTTGTAAAAGAAGTTGTAAGTGTATTAGCAGAGCTATCTTTTACATGTAGTATATTCTCAGATGCACCATAGCTACTTTTGGCTGTAACAGCGTATACCTCTGTACCTATACCGGGGCAGTGACCAGAGCCGTCTCCTTCATCAAGACTATGTGAATCAATTTTAATTTTAGTAGCACGTGTTAGTGTAGTAACAGCTGTACCATTGTTTATATTAGCACCATACTGTCTACCATTTTCTGTACGTAAGAGTTCTATGAACCCAAAGTGAGTATCTGGTGTAGCATCTGTAGTTCCCGTTGTCCCAACGAGAGTGTGAGCATTACTAATATCACGACTATTAACAAAGGTGGTATCGTTAATTGTGAGGAATTGGAGGTTTTCTGGGGCACTTGTTGCTAAATAGTTTTGTACTGTTGTTTTGTCTACAGAAGTTGCTTCTATAAATAACCAGTTATTAGTTGTACCAGAGCTGTGTGATGGAGCAGTACCACCACTGTTTATTGTAGCTTGAGCTTCGTATACTTTATCATTAGCTTCAACTCTTTGTCCAGAAGTATAATCTTCTGTACTATCCCACTCTGGATCTGGCCCGTATAGTGTAGTTTGTAAAGCACCTGTTTCACAACTCCAAACTCTAACTTCTCCATCAGGTGCTACTTGTCCTATATAAGACCCCTCTGTTTCGTCACGATAGTAATGAAACCACGAACCTCCACTCTGTACGCTAGCTAGTGCGTCACTGCCTATGCGTTTAGCACCGGGTCTTTTGAACAATCCTTTTGTTAGATCTGGTATCGCATTTGTTACCTCTGTTACCTGACCGGGAAACTTTAGCTGGTCAGGTTGCTCTGACATTCCTAGTGAGTATTGAGGGATAGTTTGTGTAATACTTGCCATTATCTCCTTAGATTTTTAAATGGTTGATATGTTTGATAAGTAGAACCTTCGTCAAATCCAAACATACTATGATCTGCTTGATTACATTCATACTCCATAAGAGCAGCTCTTGCAAGTGCTTCTTGTTGAGATAGTAGTTTTGCCAACTGTGGGTTCGCGACTAACTTTGTAGCAGCAACTCTAGATGCTCTGTATGTTATATATCTTCTGAAAACAATAGGTAGATCTTCAAAGTTATATAGTCTGACAACATCAAGATCAAGGTCTTCTGTAAAGACATCGGTATGATCCATCTTATCATAAATAAATCCACCACGTCGTACAAGATCTTTTGTACGTTTGGCGTAGTTGTCATGTAAATCCATCGACAATATATCGTTACCAATAGCTATTTTGCCATTAACATCTATTGCAAACTTTACATGCTTTTCTGTGTTAAAATGCCACCCCTCTGCCTGTGTGTCTACATTAGCATCACGGAGTAGATTATATATAAGTGACACCTCTGGATTATCAAAGTTAAGAGTTGTTAGAGGTGCTTGTCCGATAGCTCCCAGTATAGAGTTCACTGCGGATAGTTCGGTATCGGTGTCAATAGTTGTGGTAGCCATAAGAAAAAAGGGAGCCGAAGCCCCCGTATAAAAATAAAAAATTAAGCGTTAGCTGGGTATGTAGTACCGAATCCAGATGGCTTAGTTGTTGTTCCAGCGAACAATTCAACACAAGCAGCTGGGTTTAGGAAGTCTGCTCCCATAGCTAGTCTTCCAAGGATTACGTCACCTTGGTATACTACTGATACATCTCCTGAAGTTACCTGAACCTGTGGGCCGATAGCTTCTACAACACCAGCAGCTTCTCTTTGGAAGATAAGTCCACATGTGTTTGCGAAGTCAGTTGAGTTACCGTAGTTGTTATTGATACCTGTAACTGAAGCTCTTGCATCTTCTGTAGACTCAGAGATGAATGAACCTGTGTTACCGGGGTCAATAGTTGCAAGGTCAGTACCAGCAGATGCACCTGATGAAGGAGCATACTTTGTACCATACTTGCTGAAGAATGGAATGTTCATTGACTTGAAGATCTGGATGCCTGCAATTTCAATGATGCCTTGTCCACTCTGTAGAGCTGTACCTTGTACGTCTCTGTTTACAAGACCGTTAGAACCGATAGCTTGTATAAGTTCGTAGTACTGTCTTGGGTTCAACACAGCAACTCTACCTTCAGTAGATACGCCTTTCTCGTCAAGAGCAGCAGCAGCATCATAGAAAGCTGATATTAGGTGTGTTGAGTTGTATGCGTCGTCTGCATCTGAACCAGCTCCAACTTGGATCTGTGTTCCACCGGGCTCTACAAAGTTAGTCATAGAAACAGGAGAAGCCTGTCTAGCACCCTTTGCGATAGCTCTGAAGATGAGTCTGTCATACTTCTCTGCAAGAGCGTAGCCGATCTTAGCAGAAATTTCACCACGTAAATCGTAGTGTGCTAGTGTTTCATCTAGCTCATATACAAAAGCCGAGCTAATTAATAGGTCGTCAATTGTTATAGTTTTTTCAGCAACTGGAGGAGCCTTTTGGTCGTTTCCAAGTATGCTTTGGCCGGGTACATGGTACTCAGCTGTTGTGCGACCAGTGTAGATGAACTGCATAGACTTACCTGATGTAAGTGTTCTCTTCTGCACTAAGTCTCTAGCGATTGTATTTCTCTGGAAGCCTTTAAACATCTCTCCACTGAACAGCTTCAAGTAAAGGGCTCTAGGATCACTACCGCCGTTTAACGCACCCTGTCTTGTAAGTTGTGTAGGGTTAACGTTAGATTGATGATCGAAAGATCCGGGGTATGCCATTTCTAATAAGAATGTATTGTTTGTACGTTCTTCAGATCTGAAAATTTTTTGGCCATTTTTTGTGGTCTATCCCACCGTCTAGACGGATCAAGGTATCCTCCTTAGAGGGCTCTCTCCAATAGAGATGGGAGGACTTGAACCTCCCTGTACGGCCTTAACCGATTACTCTTGTGTACTTGATGCCACGATATACGTAGGTTACAGTCATTGTACTCTCCATATACCTAAGCCCCGTTCCATGCTTAGGATTCATGCGTCCCATTAGGGATGAACGGACGTGTGACTTCTACATTAAATGCTAAAGAAATCCTATAATCTTCATGTTTTTGTTTTGCTCTAGGTACTAGATGGTTAGTATCTGGTGTAAACAATATCAGATCACCTTCATTAATTTCTAAGACACTATCAGAGTTATATGCCAAATCTTTATGGTCATAGGTAATACCCATGTTACTTAAATATAGTTGATAATATCTTTGATGTGGTACAAATATCGCAGGACGATCTTTCTCATTTAACTGTAAATAATAAATACCACAAACTACAACAGGCCCAGTCATATGATTATGTGTTTCTTGATACATATCACTTGTATGTATATTAAACCAATAGCTAATCTTGTAATCAAAAGCTGAAAGTTTGTAACGCTTAAACCACTTATGTATATGTGGTGTTATTGCATGTTCTAATGGATTTATTTTATTAGGATCGTCTACAAAAAACTCATGATCTTGCCATGTGTGACAATATGTTGCCCACGGGGCTTTTTGAAAAGGGTGTTGTTTAAATGATTCTATAAGTTCTGGAACATATTTTTTCTTTAGTTCCTCATGCTCTGGTAAAGAATCTTTATAAATTATAGTCGGAAATAGGGTGAATATATTTGACATTAAGTTATTTCTTTCTTCGTTTGTGGTTGTAGTTTATACGACGACTACTTGTCTTAGTTCTATTGAACTTGGCCTTTTCGCTACTAGACATCTCACCTGTAGTCTTAGGTGTTTTAGATGACACACGTCTAGATGGTCTGCAAGCTGGGTAGCCTTTTCGCTTCTCACCTTTCTGTCTGCCACAGGGCTTACCAGTTTTGGTGTCAACCCATTTCTCTTGGAACCATCTACGTAAGCTCATCTTCTTTTCTTTTTAGTATAGCCGGGTGCTGTTCTTTTTACACCACCTGATTTGACCTGACCCTTACATACCTTCACAGCGTATGCGTTTGCGTATGCAGAAGGGTAGACCTTGAACTTTCTTTTGGCAGCTGCTTTACCACGTGGACATAATTTACCCATCAGCGTTTCTTACCTCCATGTTTGCAGCCACATTTAGAACCTTTCTTGTGTGCCATTATACTCTTGGAATTTTGTTTTTGAATCTGATCTTTTTATCATTTAACCTACCAACCCCAAGATCAGGCATGTATTTTTTCATACCTTTATCAAATTTGATAGGTGTACTTGGCCCAGCGTTCATAGCTATAGCCTTTTTATTACCTTTACGGATTTTCTTTTTTCCGTCTTCTGAATAAGTAATTGCCATCACGCTTTACCTTTCATGTTTTTCTTTTGCTTTCGTTGCTGTTTGATTATGTCATCCAGCTTTGAGCCACCAGTAAAGTCATCCATTTTTAATCTCTTAATGAGATTCTTTAGATTTCTTGGAGTAATATCCATAGCCACTTTACTGCCTTTGCGATCTCTGTACTCAGTATCGTCAGGATCGTTGTCTTTCATTCTGTATGTTCTAGCCATCAGCACTTCCAACGTCGTAATGCGAGAGCCTTTCGTGTAGGCTTCCCGTTTGGTTTTTTCATCGGGCCTTTTACACCTTTCATTCGGGCACAAAATGACCTCTTTCTAGGCCCTCCTCCGGGCTGTGGAGCTTTGAGGTTAGAGCCAGTGGCACGATTGTACTTGGCTCTTCCCTTAGCTGTCAGGCCGCCTTTGCGACTCTTCTCACCTCTTCCGAGAGACAGGCTTACTCCCTTTCTTTTTGCCATTCTTACCTCTTAGTTTTTTGAAGTCAGCTCCTGTGATCTTATCTCGGGGTGGTGCTACTCTGGCAATCTTCATCTGACCGGCAGAGTATTTCTTCTTACCAGCTGGCTTAGGCATTACCAAATACCGGGTATAATTTGCCCTGTCCAAGCATAGTTGAGTAGAGCTGCGACTATGCCTATCATAGCTAGTCTTCCGTTAAGCTCCTCTGCTGGATGCCATTTCTGATGTTCGTGGTTGTGGTGTGTCATAATTTTATACTGGGTTTCCGTTATTTTCTTTGAAGACGTCTCTCTTCTTCTTGTTGTTTTTTGCTAAAGGATAGATCAGCCCCGGTATTGGGAGCTGTCTATAGTATTCTTTTTTCTCTGGCTTGAACACATCATAGGGTGATCGTGGGTCAGAGGTTGGCTTCTTTGGTTTCTTAGCCATTACTTTTTCTTTTTCTTGAGTTTAGCAAGCATCTTTTTCTTTTCTGCTGCTGTCATCTTTTTCTTTTTGGCTGGCATTTTGCCGCCACCGTAATGTCCGGGCATAGTTAAAACTCCAAGTCTGATCTGTCTAGTTTTTGTATTACGTCTTGTCTGTAAGCTGGATCTCTGTCGTAACGAGGATCATTCATCGCTGCGACTAACTCTTGCTGACTGCGGAAAACGTCACCGCTGTTTTGTGGGGCTTTGCCTGTTACCATTCTACCTTCTACTCCGTTTGCGTTGTCGTACTCTGCTTTGAGTCCAGACACTGCTAGCTGTATAGCCTGTACACTGCCTGTATTTACGACTTCATCAAAGGCTGCTATCTGGTCTTGTGGTAAGCTGGTCTTAGCCCAGTTTACTATTTGAGCATACTTCTGCTCACCGCCTGCTGAGTTCTTGATCTGGTTGATCTGAGCTGTAGTGATCTCAGCTGGTGGAGCACTCTCCTGTTGAAACTCTGGGTTCTGTGATACCTCCATGTATGCCTTGATTAGATCTTGGCTGGACATAGATGAGAACTTAGCCATGGTCTCAGGTGACAACTTGTTACCGTTGTCGAAGTACTCTTTACTAGCGTCAGTGATTAGAGTAGCACCCTCGGACATCTTTGGTGTATCCTCGGGCTGCTCCTCTGCACTGGCTGTCTCTGTCTCTTCTTTATTTTCTCCAAGTTTAGCCTGTAACTCTACATAAGCTTTTTCTAACTCTTGAGCGTTCTTATACTTACCAGCTAGAAGCTGCTCTTCTTGTTGAGATATTGACTCACCAACAGCTAAGGAGTCTTGCTCCTCTGGTGTCAGATTGTCAACACTTGTTACATTCTGTGGTTCTTGGTATGATAATGTTTCTGCCATTTACTCTTCTGGTGGTTGTTGTAAATTACCTAGCACAGCTGCGGCTTGATCTGCTAACTCTGGATTCTTCTGTGGATCCATCAGCGGTGTGCCTGCTAACTGACCGGCTTGGTCAAGAAGCGACTTCTGCTGCATAGCTTGCTTACGTTCCTCGGACAGCTGTTGTAACTGTTCTGCTGTACGTACAAGATTGAGTACGTCGATACCTTGTGCCGCTGCTAGTCGTTTGATAGCTTCGCTTGGGTCTATATATTTTACCAATGCTTCTGGGCCAAGTGTAGCTGCAACTGTTTGTATAAATCTAGTCAAGGATTCGTTGTCCTGTCCTCTGCCTAGACTGTTGATACCGGCAACTATCTTTGGTCTTACGACATCTTTTGGTAGTCTTGGTATCTGGTTTGATCTCTGTAGTATTAACAGAGTTCTGTTTAGATATGGCACTAGGAACTCAACTGTGAGTAGGCTGAACAGTCCGCCCAATGACTTCTCTAGTTCCAACTGCGTGAGGCGTACCTCTTCAGCAGTAACTCTCTCTGCGTTTCTGATGTTCATAACCAAGAAAGCTTCGAGTATTCTTTTCTCTATTGTTGCTGCCATGTTTGCAGCTGTAGCAAAGTCTGCCGTCTTACCGACTTGCACGACTCCTACGTCTTCTGGTCTACCCTGTATGATAGCTCCGTTACCAGCTTTGGCAAGTGTTCCGGGCTTGGTTGTAGCAGATGGTGACACAAGAAATACAACTTTACTTGCAACACTTGCACCTTCTACTAAAGCTTGAGACAATCCATCGAGGCTCCTTAGATCTCCGATGAACTCTTCTACTCTACCACGTCCGTAGTCCTCTCCGTCTACTGTATTGAATCGAAGCACTAACCATGGTGAGGCGTTTTTCGGTGCTGTGCTCTGGCTACCTTCTAGGATCATGTCGTCCACTTCTTGATGCCATCTCCAACTACCGCTACTCTCATCCATCTTAACACAGGTGTATACCTCAGCGTCGTCTTCTGTATCACCATATTCCCCATTCGGGCTGTCAGTAGGTGGGGGTGATATACCCAATACTTTTCTACTAACCATTTCTTTTGTAACGATCTCTATAACGTTACCGTTGCCATCTCTTTCTACAACGTATCTCTGTAGTGGATAATGTTTTAGACCATCCTTACTCATAAATATAAGAGCATTACCAGATACGATTAGATGCTTCAAGGCTTGGTGAACTACAACTCGATCGCTTGATGCAGCTATGTAATCCATAATCAATCTCTCTATCTTTGAGAATGATAAGTCTAATTCGCTACGCATCATAGGGTCAAGCGTTTGGCCTAGCTTGTCATCCCTAACCTGTAGCTTGAAGAAAGCTGTCTGTGGTGGTAGTATTGCTAGCATAAGTTTTGCTGCAAGTGTTACCACAGCTTTCGCTCCAACTGACTGGAAGGGTTGCAATAGCTGTCGCTTGCCTGTAGAGCTGTCATCTCTAGTGACAAGATATGGTAAGGTAAGTTCAGAGCACTCAACTGCCATGTCCAGAAACTGTGTTCTGCCTGACGATAGCATTGAGTATCTTTCCCTTGCCTTATACATTTAGTCCTCCAGTACCTTCTCCACCACCACCGGTGTTGATGTTGATTTTAAGAGCATCTGTACCTGTTCTCTTAGCTGCTCCACGTGTGTCATCCTTCTTTGCGGATGTACCATATTCAACGCCTGCTGTCTCATCTGGGTCTAATAATTCTTTTTTACTAGGTAGTCTAGAAGCTGATACTAGATCAGGCTGTCTAGGTTGGATAGGTGCTGCACCTCCTACCATTGGAGTAGGTCGCCTACCGAAACTAATACACATTTTATTCGTTCAAAATAGATTTTATATATTGTACCACTTCCCATTGTCCGGAGCGATACATGATGGAGGCTATATCCTCCTTGGGGTGGACAGGATACCAAGCGAACTTGGATTCCAAATCCTCAACAAGTTTCTCTAGTTTCTCTGAATGGAAACTAAGCGTATTGAGGGAGGTTGGTGTTTGCATGTTCAAAGAACGCTGGCATGCGAGCTGCTTTTGTGTCGGCAAACTGTGGAGCTTTGCCTTCATACATCAACCGGTCGCTCGCATCTAGCCAGAATGATTTGTCTAAGTGTTTATCCGGTGAAGTTTTTAGGGGTTGTAGTACCCAAGATATAGTTGCCTTCCTAAGCTTATCCAAAGAATTGCTAGGAACAAGACCAAGCTCACGGCATACGAGACTATTTGTTGCCACGTGAATTTGCTCATCTCTGGATATATCAGCTGATACTGTTCTGAGAGCAGCGTCACCAAGAAAGCGAAACATAGGCAATAGAACAAAAAATATAGCTCGCTCTGCAACGAGAGCTTTGAGTATAGTGTGGTCAGGGTGTTGTATCCATGCATCTCTTAATCTTATCGCCTCCATTTCAGCAATGGGATCAGCCCCATGGGATTCAACAATGAAACCCAGAGCGAGATCATGCTTGATCTCATCTTTAACGTTTGACTCAAGAAGTGTCCTCGCTGCTTCCGGGACTTCTTTGTCCAAGCCTTGTGAAATAAATTCTCCAACTGGTAGCTCCATATGACGTATTGCGAGAGCACGCTTGATGGTTTCTTCAGCACCAGATCTTACCTCCCCTTTGGTGGGTTTTACGGGAGTCCATGTTCTTTTTCTTTCTAATAATTTTGTATAAGGGTTCATTGTTGGCAGTCACATTCGATTTTGTTATCAAGAATACCATCCAAATAATCCTGTATGTCAGTATCTCCAAGTGCTGCATAAGCGTCAGACTTATCTTGGACATCGCCCATAACTTGTAATGAATAGTACAAAGAGGTCTGTGGACTTCCTAGCCACTCCTCTATAAATGCTTCATCATATCTAATCATGTCGCTCCAACTGTTGAAGCTGTAGCCATGAAGCAATCCTGTCCTATCGAGCATCGTCATGATTTCGTCTGCTACACGCTTGTATGCGTCCCATCCTACTTCACTTGCAATCTCAACGTTACCATAGTTGACTCTCTCAACTCCGAACTCGCCGGAGTCTCTGTCAACCATTCTAGCTATTGGTGGTGCTATCTCGGGTGTGCATGTAAAGCCGTCTAGGTCTCTACTGCGATAGCTGCAACTGGCAGTGGGTGCAATAGCGAACGCCCTTACCATATTGTTTTCTCTTGCAATCTGAGCTGCTTCAAAGATTGCATTGTTTAGTGCCCAAGCGGCACAACCTGCTTCGTTGTTAGCCGAGTGGCCAAGGTTTACCAAGCGGAGTGCCTCTCCGAATTTCTCGTACGTGATGTTGTATCTTCTGAGGAAGTTTGCAAGACCGAGCACTCCAAGCCCCACTTGTCTGTCATTGTCTGGGGTAAGGTATTCTCCAGATTCTCCAACACCTGTCCTCCCATGGAGATCGCACAACTCGGACATACCTGTAACGAAAGCCTCTTGTAGATTGTCGAGTGTACAGGAACCGAGATTGACATGCTGTAACAAGCACGTTCCACGTGAGGGCAAGTATACCTCAAGACAGACGTTTCCATAGATACGCTCCCCGGTCTCTGTGTATTTGATTTTGTTGAGCCAGATGTCTCCTGATTTGATTCCATAAAGTAAAGCGTCCTTTGTGTCTTGGTCTGCGAACTTCCACATCTCATCGTCGATGTCAACACAACGCTTGACCCAAGGCAGTTCTGTTCTGGAAGCTGTAATAAAGTCTACCACGTCTGGGTGGCATAGGTCTAGGTGCAATACGATAGCACCATTCTTGTAAGCTCCACCTCTTCTCAAGGTTTCATTTAGAGCTGAATATATTTTGCCGAAGCTGACTGGGCCAGTAGCCACAAGTCCTTTGTCATTTGTATGACCGGCTGGTCTAAGCTTTGATAGGTGGATTGCACAGCCAGCACCAAATCTTAGTGCGTGACTTGCGAACCTCCAGCTAGCTTCGATGCCGTTGTCCCCTTCCATGCTGTCTTCAACAACGAAGGTTGTGCATGATACAGGTAGTCTTGATGTCGGATCGTCGATCCAAGACTGTACCCGTCCAGTGCGGGAGATTAAGTTAGACATTTTAAATAAAATTAATTATGTTTTTTAGATTGTTTGTTAGTACAAAGTTTTGTTTTTGTAAAGCAAGGAAGAGCGTGATTATATCCTCCTTGTTTGTATCGTATTTCTCTCTGAGCTTGTCCTCAACTAACCTCAATTTGAACTCCTGTTCCAGAGTTAATTTCATACTCGGGCGTAGGTGTCCAGAGTCTTGGTTCTTGCTTTTGGGAATCATAGTCCTCGTTTGTAAGTATTCTGGCTAGCCTTGCGTTCATCAGAGCATCTTCTTCTGTGAGCCCTTTGTTCTCAAAAGCTTTGACAACTGTAGCCCAGCTGTAGCCGTCTGTGTGGAAAAGAGTTGTTGCTCTCTTCACTCCGATCCCGGGAACACCACTGTAGCCATCTGTCTGGTCGCCTGCTAGCGTCTGTATCAGATGCCACTTTGCACCTTCTTCTGGTGTAATCGTGATAGTGTCTTCGAGATTGTATAGCTTGCCGGGTATCTGTCTCATGTCTTTGTCAGGAGAAACAATGATATTCCCTTCAAACTTGGTGGCATAGATGCCCATAGCATCATCGGCCTCCAGTTGTGGCATGACGATAACATCATACTCAATTTTAAGTCCTGATATGACACGTTTGTATCCACAGGGCTTCTTTCTGTTTCTG